>JAEEGH010003992.1_pt1 | contig 38192 bp, 31 predicted proteins | sample 9134181 | NCBI WGS metagenome assembly JAEEGH01 (sample SAMN16246544, study PRJNA631951) | gut metagenome | biome: gut microbiome; feature: rumen; material: DP-attached | host: Bos | place: Iran: Karaj | collected 2018-10 | reverse complement strand
ATATTCAGTCTGGAAACTCAAAATTAAAAATGAGTTTCTTAGCCACAAAGATTATATCATATATAAGGCTGAAAGTTTATATAAAAATGATTGATTATACAATGAATCTTTCAGAATTATTTGTAATAAAAATGCAGTTCATCGTATAAAAAATGCATTTCGTCAGATGAGAGTCCTATAATATGTAGACATATGTACAATATTATGGGGATTTTTTTACTCTTTCAGAGTTAGAAATCATTTTTTATATATTTGAGGAGATGTAATGGGAAGGATCAAAATGAATCTCGATATGCGAGAGGAAGAAAGAATGCAGCATGAGGGCGCGATGAGGGCAAGACCATTAATTAAGTGTGTTGGGCTATTGTTGATTGCTATAGTACTTATGGAATTCATTACTACAATTTAATGAAGTACAAGAATATCTAGGTGATTCTAAAAAATGTATGAGTACTCCAAGTGATTATGCTGTGAGAAATGGATTGCCCTATTATGAGAAGACTAACGCCTCTCCCTGGTGGATAGTAGATGATGAAAAAGCAGCTTATATTGATAGTAGTGGAAGAGTATCGCTTCTAGGAGAAAGTGGGAAAGGAGTTCATCCGGAAGGAATTCGTCCGTGCATGTGGGTGAGCATACAATAATGAACAAAAACTGCAACTTACGAGATAATATGCAAAAATCAGTAAAGAAAATTATAAAGATTTAGAAAAGACATTGGGAGATTATAAAAATGAAAATGATCATGAATTGGGGCTGGATTAAGAAGATATGCAAAAGAAAATTATAAAAATTCTAGTTATAGGGATAGCTATAATAGTTATTGCAAAAATACTATTTGTAAAATTATTATCGCTTCATTATTGGGTAGGGGATTACAAGATTAGTGTACATAATAATTTGAAGACGGTAAGTATTCTTGAGTATCGTTGCAGCGAAAACATGGTGATACCTTCTACAATTGGGCCTTTTAAGGTCGTTCAAATAAAGAACGAGGTATTTGAAAATAATGAAAATATTTCGTCTTTATACATTCCATCAGATATAGATTCGGATGTAATGATTTATATGGTTAATTGTCCTAATTTACAAAAGATAGAATTTGCCGAAGGTATTAGAATAATTAATGCGCAAATCCATGACTGTAACGCATTGAAAGAGGTTATTATACCGGAAGGTGCTGAGGGGATTTTTGGCTGTTTTCTTCGATGCGAATCGCTTGAAGATATTAAATTTCCTAGTACATTAAAGATTGCTAGTAGCTTTGATTTTAAAGATACTAAATTTCACGAACTACATGAAAATGATAAGTACTATGTAGTTGGAGATGGAATACTTTTGTTTTTTAATGGTGATCGAAACCAGGATATAGTAATTCCACAAGGTGTAAAATGCTTTGATGATCTTATATCAAAGGATGAAATGTTCCCAAGAAACGTATATATTCCAGATACTATAAATATACTTCGCCTTCAGATTGATGATTGGGATACCTATTATTTTGGGGATGGAGAAATTGAAGATTTGGATTTGAATTGTCTTAAGCAAGGAAAAAAAGGAACAATAGTAGCACCTGCTAATTCATACATGGAACAGTATTGTAAAGAAAATGGATACAGATTCCGTGTAATGACATCCGAGGAAGAAGAGAAATGGCGGGAACTAACAGAAGCAGCTGCTACTGAGATAACCTATCAGCAGTAGTCTTTGGGGAAATTTTTAGGGACATATGATTTAAGTCATATGTCCCTATTCTTTTCACAGTATCGTGCTATAATGTCAAAAACAGTGTAAAGCACAATTTAGGAGTGGCTTAATCATGATATTTCAGGACAATACAGTAACAATCAGGCCAGTACAGTTTTCTGATGCGCCTTCTCTTGTAGAAATCTACAGATATTACGTAGAAAAGACCGCTATCACATATGAATACGAGGTACCATCAGTAACTGAATTCGAAAACAGAATTAAGGCTATAACAGGAAAGTACCCTTATCTTGTAGTAGAAAAGGACGGAGAACTAATCGGCTACGCCTATACCAGCGCATTCCATGTGCGAAAAGCCTACGAATGGTCCGCTGAAATGTCCATATACCTTTCAGATAAAGCCAAAGGATTGGGCCTTGGCAGAAAGCTCTACGAAATCCTTGAAGACATCTCCAAAAAGCAAGGCATAACAAACCTCTACGCCTGCATAGGAGCCCCAGAAGTAGAAGATGAGTACCTTACAAACAATAGCATTCACTTCCACGAACACATGGGCTATAAACTCATCGGAAGATTCACCAAATGTGGCTATAAATTTCACCGTTGGTACGACATGGTTTGGATGGAGAAGATAATTAAGGACCACGAGCAAGATGCCAAGGATATAGTTCCTTTTCCTGCCCTTGAGCGTTAATGTCTATTTGATAAGACTTTTATAAAAATCAAAAATTATATGAAACGCTATCACTATTTAAGCTCCAAAGCAGCGTGTTGCTCAAATGACGCAGTACACTGATAATAGTGTATATTTTTCGAAAAACCACAGAGGCCGGCAGTTGATAAGACATTTTGGAATTTTTGAAAATATCATTAAATTCAAGAGCTTGATAGATGGAGTTATATATTCTGCTTGGGATCCGTCTGCCCCCGCGAAGCGAGTTTCGGATCCCAGAATATATAACGCCAGATATTAAGCCTTGAATTATGATATTTTCAACATTCCAAAATGCCTTATCAACTGCCGGCCTCTGGCTTTTACGAAAACCTATCCCCTATTATCAGTCTACAAGTATAGGATTTTCTTCTACTACCCATGGAAGGCCCCACTTGTTGAGTGCTTCCATGTATGGGTCTGGATCAAATTCATCAGTTGTAAATACTCCAGGCTCTTTCCAAAGACCTGATACAACCATCATAGAACCGATCATTGCAGGAACACCAGTTGTATAGCTGATTGCCTGTGAGCCAACTTCCTTGTAGCATTCCTCGTGATCACATACATTGTAGATATAGATCTTACGTTCTTTACCATCTTTCTTACCGGTAAAGATACATCCGATATTAGTCTTGCCTTTAGTTCTTGGTCCAAGAGTTGCAGGATCTGGAAGAAGAGCCTTAAGGAACTGGATAGGAACGATATCCTGTCCCTGGAACTTGATCGGAACTGTTGAAAGCATTCCAACATCCTCAAGACATCTCATATGATCAAGATAGCTCTGACCAAATGTCATGAAGAAACGGATGCGCTTAACTTCAGGCATGTTCTTAGCAAGAGCTTCGATCTCTTCGTGGTGGAGAAGGTACATATCCTTCATACCAACCTGATCAAAGTTATATTCTCTCTTGATACTCATTGCAGGAATCTCAACCCAGTGGCCGTCTTCCCAGTATGAACCAGGAGCTGAAACCTCACGAAGGTTGATCTCGGGATTAAAGTTTGTAGCAAATGCATATCCGTGGTCACCGCCGTTGCAGTCAAGGATATCAATTGTATCAATAGTATCGAAATAGTGTTTCTTAGCATATGCTGCGAATACAGATGTTACGCCGGGATCAAAACCTGTTCCAAGAAGAGCTGTAAGACCTGCTTCCTTGAACTTGTCCTGATAAGCCCACTGCCAGCTGTAATCAAAGTAAGCAGAAAATCCAGCTTCTTTGCAGCGCTTGTCATAGATCTTTCTCCACTCTGGATCATCTGTATCTTCAGGCTCATAGTTAGCTGTATCGATATAATGAACGCCTGCTGCAAGGCATGCATCCATGATAGTAAGATCCTGATATGGAAGAGCTACGTTAAGTACTGCATCAGGCTTATATTCTTTGATAAGAGCAGTAAGAGCAGGAACATCTTCTGCATCGATCTGCGCTGTTGTGATCTTTGTCTTTGTAGTATCTTTGAGCTTATTAGCAACGTCGTCACACTTTGACTTTGTTCTTGAAGCGATGCAGATTTCTGTGAATACATCACTGTTCTGACAACATTTTGCAATAGCTACCTGTGCGACACCGCCGCATCCGATTATAAGTAATCTGGACATAAGGCAATTCCTTTCTGCCATTTAAGGCATAACCCATTATTATATATTTTGTGCTTTTTAATACATTTGTGGTGTATCAAATGAGAATTTATTTTTTAATATTCCTCTTCATGAAGTATATCAACAACATACCTTGGAAGCATGAATGCTGCTCTGTGAAGAGAGGTTGTATAATACTCAGTCTTTATATTTCGTTCATTCCATCTTGCTTCATCGAAGTCAGTGATAGGATGATATTTCTTGCTTGCAAAACCGAAGGTCCAGTAACCTGAAGAACAGGTAGGAACGTGAGCCTGATATACACGGCTTATCGGGAAAGTCTTGAATACCTTCCTGTGCATTGAACGAAATACTGATTCTTCTTCATCAAAGAATGGGCTTCCGTGCTGGTACACCATGATACCGTCGCTCTTAAGTGCTCTGTAGCAGCTTCCATAGAACTCTTTTGTAAAAAGACCTTCTGAATGTCCGAAAGGATCTGTAGCATCGTTGATGATAATGTCGTATTCGTTCTCTCTTCCTCTTACAAAACGAAGACCGTCCTGATAGGAAATCTGTACACGCTCATCATCAAAGCCCTTGGTACTTTCCGGGAAAAATTCCCTGCAGACTTCAACCATCTGCTCGTCAGGCTCTACAACATCGATCTGTTCGATCTCCGGATAGGAAGTGAACTCTGTTGCAACGCCTCCGTCACCACCACCGATGATAAGGACTTTTTTGACATGTGGATGAACAGCCATCGGTACATGGGCTACCATTTCATTATAAATGAATTCATCTGATTCTGAAAAAAGAACTTCACCATCAAGAACCAGGAATTTGCCAAAGGATTCTGACTGGAAAACATCAATTTCCTGAAATTCGCTTATACCATGATACAGCTGGTTTGTAACTCTTATATTGAGAGATACGCTGTCTGTCTGCTGGTCTGAAAACCAGATCTCTGAATTATTCCTCATAGCTTGCTCCTTAATGAGTACTCCTTATTAAGCTCCGAGTACTCCCTCAAGTACCTGAATATTATCTGCTGAAGGATCTGCCATACCCTGGAGGCTGCAGCCTTTGTCTCTTGCATATAAGATCATGCCGATAAGGTCTTCTGTGATAAGCTCTCCCGGTGACAGAATCGGGATTCCCGGCGGATAACACATAACTGATTCGCCGCATACCCTGCCCGCTGTTTTGTGTATCGGCAGAGACTGCTTTTTTGCATAGAAGGATTCCTGAGGTGAACATACGACCTTTGGAGTAACTGCATCAACATATGCAAGGTCCTCTTTATCTCTTTTATAAAGACGTCTTATATCAGAAAGAGCACTTGCAAGTCTCTCTATATCCTGCATACGATCGCCGATTGAGATGTAAGCCATGATAGTACCAAGATCACCAAACTCCATCTGGATATCATACTCATCACGAAGAAGATCATATATCTCAATACCGGTAAGACCGATCGGTTTAGTAAATACGCAGAGCTTGGTTACATCAAAATCATATACGCTTGATCCGTCAATGAGTTCTTTGCCATAAGCATAGTAATCACCGATGGCATTGATCTCATTTCTTGCATATTCGCTCATTTCTTTAACCTTGGCAAAAGATTCTTTGCCCCTAAGAGCGAGATTACGTCTGCTTATATCAAGGCTTGAAAGCAGAAGGTAACTTGCGGATGTAGTCTGTGTAAGGTTTATGATCTGACGTACATGAGCCTGATCCATGTTTTCACCGATCAAAAGAACAGAACTCTGAGTAAGAGAACCGCCTGACTTATGCATGGAGATAGCAGCCATGTCAGCACCTGCCTTCATACCTGCGATCGGAAGATCGTCTGCAAAGTAAAGCTGGGTTCCATGAGCTTCATCACATAAAACCTTAAGCCCGTGTTCGTGTGCGATCTTGGTAAGCTTTACAAGATCAGAACATATTCCGTAGTAAGTAGGATTATTTATAAGTACAGCCTTGGCATCGGGATTAGCCTTGATAGCTTCAAGAAGGGCATCTGCTTCCATTCCAAGTGCTACTCCGATGACGGGGTGAATCTTTGGTTTTACATATACCGGAATTGCTCCGCACAGAATAAGTGCGTTGATAACGCTTTTATGAACATTTCGAGGGAGGATGATCTTGTCACCTGCAGCGCATACTGATAAGACCATTGCCTGAACAGCACTGGTCGTACCACCTACCATAAGGAATGCGTGTGCGGCGCCAAAAGCATCAGCCATGAGGTCTTCAGCTTCTGCAATGACTGAAACCGGATTACAAAGATTATCAAGCGGTTTCATACTGTTAACATCAATACCTACGCATTGCTGGCCGAGAAGCTTTGTAAGCTCCGGATTACCACGGCCTCTTTTATGTCCCGGAACATCAAAGGGAACAACCCTTTTTTTACGGAACTTTTCAAGCGCTTCACAGATTGGAGCGCGTTGCTGTCTGATTAAATCCATACCCCTGTAACTCCCTGAAAAATTATATTAATAATGTAGCCGAAAAAAGGTGTCACTTGCGATAACTTATCATAGCACAACCCTTATGTCAAGCGGAGTTTGTAGGGGTTTGGACAGGGCGGTCATGTCCTTATTTTGGACACTGATTTTGGAATCTGAAATGGATTTTATTTTTTAAAAAGCCACGTTATTTGGTGAATGAGGTAGAATGGAATAATAAAAAGAAAGAGTAAGCGTTTTTTAAAAATAATAAAAAGAGGTTAAGTATGTATAAAAATCCTATTTTATATGCTGATTATTCTGATCCTGACGTGATACGTGTGGGTGAAGATTTCTATATGGTAGCATCATCTTTTACATATCTTCCGGGAGTTCCGCTTCTTCATTCCAAAGATCTTGTTCACTGGGAGATAATAAATTACTGCGTATCAAGGCTTCCTTTTGAAAAATATAACAGACCGTCTCACGGTTCCGGAACCTGGGCTCCGTCCATAAGATATCACGACGATACCTTTATTGTTTTTATCCCCCTTCCTGATGAAGGAATCATGGTTGCAAGAAGCAAGGATCCATACGGCGAATTTGAACTTAATATGCTCTGCACGTCAAAAGGCTGGATCGATCCATGCCCTATATGGGATGACGATGGGAAAGCATATATGGTTTTTGCCTATGCTAAAAGCCGGTGCGGAATCAAGCACAGGCTTATGCTTGTTGAGATAGATCCTGAGTGTACGCATCTTTGCGGTGAACCTGAGCTTATCTTTGATGGAGAGCAGGTCGCACCTACAACTGAAGGCCCCAAGATTTATAAGAAGGATGATTATTACTATATTCTTATGCCATCCGGAGGCGTTGCGACAGGTTGGCAGTCATGCCTTAGATCACGTGACATTCACGGTCCTTACGAATATAAGATAGTCATGCATCAGGGCTGCACAGGCATTAATGGACCTCACCAGGGCGGATGGGTTGATACACCTGATGGCAAAAACTGGTTTATTCATTTTCAGGATGTACGAGAACTTGGAAGGATCACCCATCTTCAGCCCATGTGCTTTATAAACGGATGGCCTTTTATAGGAAGTGATCTTGACGGTGACGGTATAGGCGAGCCTGTTTACGAGTGGTCAGATCCTGTTGAAGGAGCACCTCAATATAAAATAAGAACATCCGATGACTTCAGGGAAGATAAGCTTGGCCTTCAGTGGCAGTGGCAGGCTAATCCCGACGAAGAGTGGTATCAGCTTGATGATGGTCATCTGATCCTGTACTGCGTTCCTAATAAAAGTAGAGAGAATCTTATGTGGTATGCGGGCAACGTACTGACTCAGATCCCTCAGAGCAAGGCTTTTACAGTAAAAACATCAATAAATCTGTACCCTGGTGAAGAGGGAGATATCGCCGCCTGCGGTATCCTGGGTCAAAAGTATTCTTATGCAGGAATAAAGCGCATGCAGGGCAAAAATTATATCGTCATGTTCAAAGGAGAGGTGACTGATAAAGAGCTTGAAGGTAAAGCCGTGGAAGACTGCTGTGATATCCAGCTTGTAGACGCTGCCCATGTTTTCATTAAGATAGTAGTAAAAGAAGATAAATCTTATAACTACTATTATTCTCTTGATGGAGTAAGCTATACGGATCTTGGCAGGACTCAGACGCTTGAAAGAGCGACCTGGACAGGCGCCAAGATATGCCTTTGGTCTTCAAACATGAATAATAAAGGAAGCGGTAATGGATATGGCAGATATGACTGGGTATATATCACAGATGATACGGCGAAAGAGCAATAAGATCACAGCTTAAAGTGGTTAACTCAAACTACTACTATTTATTTTAGGTGCGATACGAGGTGGTTATGAATATTTATTCTTCGAAATCAGAAAAAGGCTTTAAAGAAGGAATTGAGGCAGCTCTTAGCGGTGATCTTGAACTTGTAAAACAAAAGACACGTCATGGTCTGAATCTTGAAGATACTGATGAGCATGGAAGGAGCGTGCTTCACTATGCGGTTCTTGGAGGCAATCTTGAAATAGTAAGATATCTGGTGCTTAGTTGCCAGATGGATCCTACCTATGCAGATGAATGGCTTATAACTCCATATGACCTTGCAGGAGAAGAACTGTATCTTGAAGCGTTAGGTATGCTGCCATCCGGTGGGAGAGCAGTATATGGCGGACTATCTGTCAAAGCCTCACAGGATTATATCTATCAAAAATATTATTTTAAATCAAAAGATAATAATAAAAATAGTAATTCAGATAGTAATGAAGACAATAATGAAGATAGTAATAATGATAACAAAAAAGATATATATACTTTTTTGAAAGAACATCTGGGTTATGATCTGAGTGATACCTACAGGAATCCGGTCATGAGATCATTTCATGCAGATCCTTCCATAGTAAGGGTTGGAGATGACTATTATATGGTCAACTCCAGCTTTATCTATTTTCCCGGAATACCGATTTCTCATTCCAAAGATCTCGTCAACTGGCAGCTCATTGGATATGCAGTTACAGATCCTGACTGGGCATCGGAGCATCTTGGCAGGCTTGAAGGTGGCAGGGGATTCTGGGCGCCGGATATAAGTTATCATGATGGTAGATTCTATATCTGCGCAACCCTTCGTAACAACGATGATATGGAATATCCGCAGACTCAGATCGTCACAAGCTCGGATAGACCGGAAGGTCCTTATGATACTCCTGTGATCCATAATATTAGTGGAATAGATCCGTCTCTTTTTACAGATGATGATGGAAGAAGATATATGTTACTTAATAGAGGAGCATGTCTTATGGAAGTGTCATCTGATGGAAAGCGGATACTATCTGATCCTGAAATGATAGCTTACGGCTGGTCAGGCCATGCTCCGGAGGGACCGCATCTTATTAAAAAGGACGGTTATTATTACTGTTTCCTTGCTGAGGGTGGTACCGGCAGAGGGCACATGATCACTGTCCTTAGATCTAAGAATCTCAAAGGTCCTTATGAGAACTGCCCTTACAATCCTATCATGACGCAAAAAGATCCTATAGCCCCTATCCAGTGCTGCGGTCATGGCAAGCCTGTTATGACGCAGGATGGCAACTGGTACATGGTATATCTGTGTGAGAGGATGATAGATGGCAAATGGGGAATGCTTGGAAGAGAGACAGCTCTTGACAAGATCACATGGACAGCGGACGGCTGGCCTATTGTAAATATGCGCAAGGGTCCTTCTTATATAGCCAAGCTCCCATATGATCGCAAGGATTCTACCTATGTTGCTAAAGAACCCAAAATTCCGGATGACGGAAAACATAATATGACTATTCCCGCCATTACAGGACGTAAAAGGGAATGTCCAGAAGTACACGGATGTACTTCTATTCCCGACAGTGTATGGCTCTTTGCAAGAACTGCGGATAAAAAGTTTGTAGATGTTAGGCAGGACAGTTCTGTCATGATCAAAGGAGATGGGAGAGATCTGTGTGACATTGGTTGCAGGAGTTTTGCTGTATATAATCAAAAAGACCTTGTCTGCAGGGATGAGATACAGATGATAAGTCCAAATGGCCTTTTGGATCATGAAGAAGCCGGGATGACTTTATATTATGATGAGAATTCCTATATCAAATTTGGACTTAGAAAGCAAGATGGATGTACCAAAGCTGTGATCACAGAGTATAGAGATGACAGGTATATTTATGAGCATATATTTAATATAGAAGATATATCAGAAAATACGTTCACGCTTATAACAGATAATACCCAAAGGACGTTCCTTCTTAATGGAAGATGTCTGTATACTGCCAAAGATGTGACTGGCATATGCTCTGAAGGACTGTCTAAGGGCAAGAGATTTACATCTGCTATGATTGGCGCCTATGTCTTTGGCAATAATGCACATATATTTATAAGAAGAAGTGAAGAATAAAAAATATGTATTGCGATTGTAAGAGACTATTTATTTAAGGTAATAAATACAGTAATGAACAGGTTTTTTAATTTTTTTGAAAATTTGTGAAAGAGATTACAAAAATTACTGATCAAAACGAGCTGTTTTGGGGGTAAACGTAACTGCTTACAATCATTTTTTTTACGATTTTTTATTGTTAAAATTGACGAATAAAATATGTGAAAGTGCATAATTAATAGGGGCTGTTTTTCGCAATAATTGATAAAAAACACAAATATTTTCGCGGTTGTTTCGTTTTTTAGTGAGCGATAAAAGGTGGTCTAGGATGCAGTTGGGGCTGCAAACGCTGAAAATACGGGATTCTTTGAACTACTTTGCATTTTTGGCAATTATTTATGAAAATATAGCTTGAAATACTATTTTCTACATGCTAAATTAAACACATGAGGTATTGAAAACGCTTACATTTCTTACATATTAAGGAGGGTAATTTTATGAAAAAGAAAGCGATATCATTGCTTCTCTCAGCAGCAATGATAGGAACACTTGCAGGATGCACATCCACCGAGGGTAATGGGGGAGATCCGACACAGTCCGCTAATAACACAAGTGGTTCAGGTACAGAAGCAGGTAGCGATTATCAACTTACACAGATCAATCTTGTATTTGATGGTACTCTTACAGCTACAGTCGATGCAGGACAGGCTGAGTTCGTAGAGCAGTGGGAAGCAGCTATCGAAGAGAAGGTTGGCTATCATGTAGATCTTAACATCACACAGCTTGATCACTCCGACTATTCAGGAACAGTTTCACGTCTCCTTACAACAGGTGAGCCTGGTGATGGCGAATATCCTGATGCTCTTATCATGAGCGCAACAATGCTTAGACAGTATCAGACAACAGGTCTTCTTTGGGATATGGCAAACGCTTATGACAATGCTGAGTTCCAGTCACGCCTGACACTTGATAAGATCAATGAGAATCTTAAGACTTCATCAGGAGCTCTTTACGGATTCGCTCCTACATATGGTAACGGATGTGTTACTTATGTTAAGAAGGCATGGCTTGATGCTGTAGGAATTGATGCAGCTTCAGTTACAGATTTCGATTCATATTACAAGATGCTTCAGGCTTTCACAAATGATGATCCTGATGGAAACGGATCAGCTGGTACATACGGTGTTATCGCTGCCGGCTATGGTAAGCTTGATGAAGCTCCTTATATTAACTACATGCCTGAGTTCTGGCAGGATGCATATCCTTCATTCTATCAGAATGCTGACGGTGTATGGGTAGATGGTTTCACAGAACAGGCTACAATCGACGCTCTTGCAAGACTTAACCAGGGTTACAAAGATGGCGTTATCGATCCTGATACAGAAGAAGCTGGTACAAAGCAGGCTCGTGAGAAGTGGTTCTCCAATGATCAGTCAACATCTTCAGGTGTATTCACATACTGGGCTGGTACATGGTATCAGAATCTTACAGATAAACTCATTGGTAACGATGTAGATTCTGAGCTTGTAGAGCTTGCTCCTATCAAGGAGATCAAGGACAGCTGGGGCGGATACCTTAACAGAGAAGCTCCTGTTCTTACAATCACAGATGACGGTGATGGCGACAGCGCTCGTGAGCAGGCTATCTTCGATATCCTCTTTGATACAATGCTTGATGGTGACACAGTACAGACTCTCTGGACATACGGTGCAGAAGGTGTTCACTGGTCAACAGAAGCAGAAACATTCACAACAAATGCCGGAACAGATGATGCTAAGGAATACAGCTATGAAGCTGGTCAGTTCCACCTCAAACAGTCTCCTAACGATGAGAACACTGTTTGGAAGAAGAACTTCCTTGATGCTAACCTCGTAATCGCTCCTCTTACAAACGGCTATGCAGATAACACAGATCTTGTTGTAGAAGGTAACCAGTTCTTCACAGAGAACTGCGTAGATGCTCCTGCAGCAGCTTCAAGTGAGACACTTACAAACTATGAAGCAGACATGGTTACAGATAAGACAACTTGGATGAATCAGGCAGTAGTAGGTGAGATCACACCTGAGCAGGCAGTTCAGAACTATGTCGACAAGTATGGTGATGCTTCTGCAACAATTCTTGAAGAACTTAACGCTCAGTAAATTCATACGACCTGAGCTGAGGTAAAAAGGCTGTAAGATTCAGAAATTCTGATCCTGCCTCGCGTTTATACGGAGGCAGGATTTTTTCTGAAAAAACAGCACATGTGTTTACTGCATTATGAAAGGAAATACAAGACTATGAGTAAAAAGTATAAGCAGGCTGATCTTGCTCTTGGAGGCGCGGTTAGAAACAAGAAGCCTCTGGGACAGCGAATATGGAATTCAAGAGGTTATTACCTCATGTTCCTTCCGGTATTCGTTTTTGTTATCATCATGTATTACTGGCCCATGCTTGGTGTAAGGTATTCTTTCTACAGCTACAAGCTCAAGAATATCCATTGGGTTGGTATTGAAAACTTCCAGATAATGTTTGCAAAAACAGAGTTCTGGGCAGCACTTAGAAACACACTTATTATTTCTATAGCAAAACTACTTATTAACACATTTGCAGCTGTTATCATTTCTGTTTTCCTTAATGAAATGGGTAATATAATTGCCAAGAAAGCATTCCAGACAGTTATTTACCTTCCGCACTTTATGTCATATGCGGTTGTAGCAGCTATCTTCACTCTTTTCTTATCCAATTCATCAACAGGTTTCATCAATGAGACTTTAAAAGAATGGGGAGTTATCTCAACTAGCATTGACTTTCTCCATTCAACTAAGATGTGGAGACCTATTTTCTATTTGATCAATATGTGGAAAGAAACAGGTTGGGGAACAGTTATCTTCCTTGCAACTCTTGCAGGTATCAATCCTGAGATCTACGAAGCCGCAGATATTGACGGTGCCACAAGACTTCAGAAGATCTGGTATGTAACAGTTCCTGAACTTGCTAATACTATTATCATCGTACTCATCCTGAACATAGCTAAGGTTCTTAATATCTTTGAGCCTGTATTCGTTCTCTATAACTCACGAGTATACGATGTAGCAGATGTTATCTCCACTTATATATATCGTCAGACATTCCTGCAGTTCATTCCTGATTATGGTTATACTACTGCTGTTGGTTTGTTCAAATCAGTTGTTGGTGGTATTCTCATGCTGCTTAGTAACTTTGCAAGTAAAAAAGTCCGCGGACGCGGTATTATTTAAGGAGGTCGCGGAATTATGGCAAAAGCACAATTACGAAAGAAGTCTGGCATACATGCATTTGATGTTGTCAACTATCTTGTATTTATAATCATTTCACTTATTATTATCATTCCGCTTTGGAAGGTTGTAGTAGATTCCTTCAACGCTGTCGGAATCTACCAGTTCAAGCTCTGGCCTACACAGCCTACAATCCTTGGATATAAGACTATATTCGAAACATCCAAGCTTTATCTTCCATTCTGGAACTCAGTATGGACAACAGTAGTAGGAACACTTGTAGGTCTTATAATGTCAACACTTGGTGGTTATGTACTTAACCAGTATGACATGCCCGGAAGAACATTTTTCTCATATTTCCTTCTTGTGACAATGATCTTCTCCGGTGGTATGATCCCTGAATACCTTGTCATGAAGCAGCTTGGTCTTGTTGATAACACATGGATCCTTGTTTTCAAGCATGGTATGAATGTATATAACCTTGTACTTATGAAGAACTTCTTCGAAGGAATCCCAGGATCACTTTATGAAGCTGCCAAGATTGACGGCTGCAGCCCTATGGGAATCTTCTTCAAGATAGTACTTCCTCTTTCCAAGGCAGCACTTGCATCAATTGGTCTTATGTTTGCGGTTACTGTATGGAATGACTACAGCACAGTTCAGATTTATATTACTAATACTAAACTCGTTAACTTCCAGTATCAGCTTCGTGTCATGATCATGGATGGTGATACACCGACAACACAGTACAATGTAGCTCAGGAGACACTTTACTATGCAGCTATCGTATGCGCTATTCTTCCTTTCATGGCAGCATATCCATTCCTTCAGAAGTACTTTGTTAAGGGCGTAAATGTCGGTGCTGTAAAAGAATGATACAGGTTCCGACTCGTAAGTTAATAGTCATATATGTTTAAAAACAGAGCATTTTCAAACAGTACAATCATATAGCCAGGCAGTATCAGTCTTAAAACTGTTACTCATAGTCGGAAAGGTGGAAGAGCAGTTTTTGCTTTTTCACCTTTTTGAATTTGTGTTAAGCTCGCGCTATTGTTCATAAAATATATCAATAGTAAAATTTTGTGATTTTGCTCAAAAATAAGTTTATATTTTTGTATCGTCAAACATGATAAAAACGTGTATAATGCTATATATGTAAGAGCTTACATTATTGATTTTTCAGTAGTGGGAGATTATTTAATGAAAAATGGTGAAACTGTGGAAAATCTTCTTTTTTTGACAGAAAAACTAAAAAAGGATCTTGAATCCGGCGCTAAGATTCCTGTATCTGATTATAGTATAGGTCAGGCTTGCATATATCTATATGATGAGACGGGCAATGATGATTATAGAAAACTTGCAGATAGTCTGCATGAAAGGCTTATAGGATTTTTGGATACAGACGAAAGCAGTATCAGTTTATCAGGAATTAAAGATATGTGCTTTTATATGCCTTTCTATACTGATTATGAGACAAGATGGAACAAGAAGAACGGATACAATGATATCTGTGACAGGTTTAGATCGGCATTTGAGCTTATAAGAGATGATGGCTTAAATGGTACTTACTGTAGCGAGATTATTACTAATAAGATTTTTTTCCTAAAAACAGTAGTAGAGTCTCTTTGCTATATGAGTATCCAGATATACGAAGATTATAGGCTTTTAGAGGATATATTAAGACAGGGTATAAGAGAGCTCTTCTTTGATTTGAGGAGTATTGATAAGATCTGCGGCCTTGAAGATGATGTGAAGATATGTGCCTGTTATGTACTTCTTATGGGAATAAAAGAAGGACATATCGATGCTGAGAAGTATGAAGGTCTTGCAATAAGACTTCTTAACATAGATGCAGATGAAGACTTGGATACAACTTTCCAGGATCACATAGATGAAGATTTAAAAACAAATATAGAAACGGATGCAGATTTAAAAGAAGATATTGATTCTGATTCTGAACTTAAAAAAATCAGTTTAATGAAGATGAGATCATTTCTGATCAAGGAATTTATAAATGATGATTCTATTGGTATCAAGCCTTCGGAGTCACCATGTAGTCCCAATGTCAGAAAACTTATGATTGATGCATATATTATGGTGTCGCAAGCTCCGCTAATTTGAACCATTAGTCACTCGTTTCACTCGCGACATGAGGTTAAAAAATGGCATTTGAAATACTAAAAACAGGAGCCCGTTTTATCATTCTTAAGATAAACGATGGCGGTAAATATAATACAACCTATAAATATGAATATGAGATCATACCAAAAGAAAGTATGATCGTTCCTGATCCAAAGCCTGTACGTGGGATGACAGATCGTTGCATAAATCTTATAACAGGTCTTCATCCTGATATGGATTATGAGATCAGGATCACTAACACATGCGGCGATGAAGATGGTGTATCTGAGCTTTCGGTACATACTTTACATGAAACAGTTACTCTTAATGCTTTAGAGTTTGGAGCTATCTGTGATGGAGAGCATGACGATACTATGGCTATTCAGACAGCTATAAATGTCTGCCCTGAAAGCGGAAGAGTCCTTATTCCTTCTGGAAGATATGCTGTTACAGCTCTTTTTCTTAAGTCTCATATTAGTATTGAGATTGAAGATGGGGCAGTTCTTATAGGAACCAAAGATAAGTCAAAGCTTCCTATCCTTCCGGGGATTGTCAGAAGCTATGATGAAGAGTCTGAATATAACTTTGCAAGCTGGGAAGGCAATCCTTTAAGACAGTATGCGTCTATGATCACAGGATTTGACGTAGAGGACTGCACCATATACGGACATGGAACTTTGGATGGTAATGCAGGCTTTGATGACTGGTGGAAGATTGACAAGGAGCATTTTACTGTCGCAAGGCCCAATATGTTCTTTGTTAATAATTGTAGTGATATCATGCTGGCAGGTCTTCTTATAAGACAGTCACCCTGCTGGACGCTTCATCCATATTTTTCAAAGAATATCGATGTAATAGATGTGAAGATTGAAAATCCCTGGAATTCTCCAAATACTGACGGATTCGATCCTGAGTCCTGTAGCGGTATGAGGGTTCTTGGCGTTCATTTTAGTCTTGGAGATGACTGTATAGCAATTAAGTCCGGCAAGATATACATGGGAAGGAAACATAAGCGTCCCTCATGCGATATGCTTGTGGCACACTGCCTCATGGAATCCGGACATGGTGCTGTTACAGTTGGGTCTGAGATTGCCGGCGGTGTTAATAATGTCAAGGTTACAGACTGCCTGTTCCATGATACAGACAGAGGACTTAGGATCAAGACAAGGCGAGGAAGAGGCAAGGATTCTGTTCTTGACAATATAATATTTGAAAATATTGAGATGGATCATGTGCTTACGCCTTTTGTAGTCAACAGTTTCTATTTCTGCGATCCTGACGGTAAGACGGATTATGTACAGTCAAGAGAAAGCTTTTCTGTAGATGACAGAACTCCCTCTATAGGCCGTCTTGTATTTAGAAATATAAGTGCACAAGATACAGAATATGCTGCCGCGTATTATCTTGGACTTCCTGAATCTCCTATCGAAGAGATCCTTATGGAGAATGTCACAGTAAGATACAAGGATGATGCGAAGGCCGGACAGCCTGCCATGTCAAATGGAGTTCCTGATACCAGCAAGATGGGTATATATGCTGAAAATGTAAAAAATCTTATTTTAAGTAATGTTGATATACAGGGCCAGGATGGTGAAGTTGTGATAAGGAAAGGAATATCATAACAATAAGATTTAATGACATAAAGCTTTATTATCACGACTATGAATAATGCCGGGTTATGATGGTTGTTTTTGCATTGTATTTGTTTCATAAAGCGAAACGAAGTTTCATGATATATGCTAAAGTGATAGTGGGGTGTTATTTACATCCTTTAAAAGGGACATATTTTTTGACATCTTGTAAAGGATATAAATCGAAAGGAGAAGGTTATGATCAGTCTTGGACTACGCTTCCATGATTCTATGGAAGTACCCTTTGAAGAACGACTCAAAAATATTCGCGGGCAGGGTTTTACCTGTGTTCATATTGCACTTTCTAAAGTAAAAGATATCCCATCATCTGTAGAAGCCCTTACTCCGGGCTATGCTATGTGGCTTAAAAGGGAGTTTCAAAAAGCAGATCTTGATGTTGCGGTAATAGGCTGTTACAAGAATCTTGCCAATCCTAACAAGGACAAATTAAAGCAGATTCAGGAAGAATATATGGCCAACCTTCGCTTTGCATCAATACTTGGAGCAGGCGTAGTTGGAACAGAAACAGGTATGCCCAATGAAGATTATCATTATGAGCCGGAAGCAGCCAAATCTGATGAAGCATTGAAGATATTCATAGATGGACTAAGGCCTGTAGTCAGATATGCAGAAAGCGTTGGACAGATAATAGCAATAGAGCCTGTGTGGAGACACATTGTATCTACTCCCGAAAGAGCAAGGATCGTTCTGGATCAGATCGAATCACCCAATCTTCAGATTATCTTTGATCCGGTTAATCTCATATCTCCTTATGAATATGAGAAGAGAGATGAGACTATTGCAAGAACTATAGATATCCTTGGTAAGGATATTGCTATGATACATCTTAAAGACTGCAGACTTGATGCCAATGAAGTAAAGTCCATGGGATGCGGCCTTGGAGATATGGACTATACACAGATAGTAAAATTTGCTCTGGAGAGAAAAGATCATATCCATGCAACTTTGGAGGATACAAAGCCTGACAGTGCAGAAGTATCCAGAAGATGTATTGAAGGATATGAGAGCAAGATCCTGGGAAAATGATAAATACAGATTCGGATTATTAAACATTTTTTCATAGGATTATAAAGCAGATTATAAAAAACTAAACATTTTTTCCATAGGATAAAAGCAATTAAATCAATATAAGATATAGAGTTTTTGAATTAAAACAATATAGATAGTAAAGTACCATCGTTTAAGGAGGTTTAGTAAATGGAACTTAGAACAGCGGCATCTCCCAAGGATGTCAGATATTATGACACAAAAAGACTCAGAGAAGAATTCCTTGTTGAGAAGGTTTTCTTTGAAGATGATATAAAGCTTGTATACAGCCATATCGATCGTATTATATTTGGCGGCGCTATGCCTGTTAATAAAGAGCTTAAGCTTGAAGCAGGAGATGAACTTCGTGCTCAGTACTTCCTTGAAAGAAGAGAGCTTGGAATCATCAATATCGGCGGTGATGGAACAGTTACAGCTGATGGAGAGGTTTATGAGATTGCAGCACGTGACGGAATGTATATAGGTAAAGGAACAAAGGATATCGTATTTGCATCCAAAGATCCAAAGAATCCTGCAAAGTTCTACATGTGCTCAGGTCCTGCTCACATGACATATCCAACCAAGAGAATCCTTAAAGATAGTAAGGCTACAAAGGAATATGACGTAGAGATCAAGCCTGAGAACAAAAAAGAGCTTGGTTCTATGGAAGATGCAAACCACCGTACTATTAATAAATACATCCTTCCAGGTCAGGTAGAATCCTGTCAGCTTGAGATGGGAATGACTCATCTTGAACCGGGAAGTGTTTGGAATACAATGCCATGTCATACACATGATCGTCGTATGGAAGTATATCTTTACTTCGATATGCCGGAGGATGCATTTGTAACTCATTATATGGGCGAGCCTCAGGAGACAAGACATATCATTATGAGAAATGAGCAGGCTGTAATATCTCCAAGCTGGTCTATCCACGCAGGTTCAGGCTCTAGGAACTATACTTTCATCTGGGGTATGGTCGGAGAGAATCAGGACTTTGATGATATGGACGAAGTAAGGATGCAGGATCTTCTGTAATAATTGATGATCATATGAGGAAACAGTGCAGATATAGAGTCATATCAATTCTTTGTGCACTGATCAGCTCAACTTCTTATGAACAAAGTAATAAATAGGGATTAAACCTATTGAAATATAATAATACAAATAGCACATATAAACGGAGGAAAAAATTATGGGTAACATTCTCGACAAGTTCTCTCTTAAGGGAAAGGTTGCATGGATCACAGGCGCATCATATGGTCTTGGTCTTGCTTATGCTAAAGCGTATGCAGAAGCCGGAGCTAAGATCGTATTCAATGATATCAAGCAGGAGCTTGTAGACAGAGGATATGAAGAGTACAAGAAGCTTGGAATTGATGTATACGGCGCTGTATGTGACGTTACTAACGAGGAACAGGTTCAGAAGTTCGTAGCAGATGTAAAAGAAAAGGTTGGTTCTATCGATATCCTTGTTAACAACGCAGGTATCATTAAGAGAATCCCTATGCATGAGATGAGCGTTGGCGAGTGGAATGCAGTTATCAATGTAGACCTTACAGGACCTTTCATCTGCTCTAAGGCTGTTCTTCCGGATATGATAGAGAAGAAGTCTGGTAAGATCATCAATGCTTGTTCCATGATGTCAGAATTTGGTCGTGAGACAGTTTCAGCCTATGCTGCAGCTAAGGGCGGACTTAAGATGCTCACTAGAAATATCTGTTCTGAGTATGGTCAGTACAATATCCAGTGCAATGCTATCGGACCTGGCTATATCGCAACTCCTCAGACAGCACCTCTTCGTGAGAAGCAGCCTGATGGATCAATGGCTCCATTTGATCGTTTCATCCGTAGTAAGACACCTGCACAGAGATGGGGACACACAGAAGATCTTATGGGCCTTGCAGTATTCCTTGCTTCTCCAGCTTCTGACTTTATCAACGGTCAGGTTGTTTATATTGATGGCGGTATCTCAGCATACATCGGACAGGATCCTGCAAATCTTGACGAATCCAAGTTCGCTGATGAAATTGAAGAGCAGCCTGATGTAAAGGTTAATGACTGATAAATAATATTGTTGCAGGCGAGCCCTATTAAGGTTCGCCTGTTGTTGTAAGGAAATATAAAAATAACGAAATATAAAAATATCGAAATATAAAATAACGAAAGGAAGTATCCGGTAAGTTATCTATTATCGGATCAAAAATAGTATGAAGATAGCACTCATTAATGAAAACTCACAGGCAGCTAAAAATGCCGTTATCTATAATGCACTTAAGAAAGTTGCTGATACCAAGGGATTTGAAGTAGTTAACTACGGTATGTACTCATCTGATGATAAGGCTCAGCTTACATATGTTCAGAACGGCATCCTTGCAGCAACACTTCTAAACAGCGGCGCAGCAGACTTTGTAGTAACAGGATGCGGAACAGGTGAAGGCGCTATGCTTGCGCTTAACTCATTCCCCGGCGTTATCTGCGGACATGTAGAGACTCCTCTTGATGCATACACATTTGCCCAGATCAATGATGGCAATGCTATATCACTTCCATTTGCTCTCGGATTTGGATGGGGCGGAGACCTTAATCTTGAATATATCTTTGAAAAGCTCTGGTCTGAGCCATTTGGCGGCGGATATCCTAAGGAAAGAGTTGTGCCTGAGCAGAGGAATAAGAAGATCCTTGATGAAGTTAAGAAGGTAACTTACGTTCAGGATATGTCAGTTATCCTTAAGGGTCTTGACAAGGAGCTTGTAAAGGGCGCATTTGCCGGTGAACATTTTGCAGAGAACTTCTTCAAGGACTGCAAGGATGAGAAGATCGCAGCTACTGTAAAAGAGATCATTGGATAATTATCTGACTTGCTGAATGTATGTTTATAAAGGAGCGGATTTTGGATCAGAATTACAGATCAACCTTGTGGGTTGTTGGAGATAGTACTGTATCAGCTTTTAACGACAAATATTATATGCCAAGGGTAGGATGGGGTGAAGGCCTGAAGCTGTTTTTTAAAGACGATCTTCGCATCATTAATCTTGCCATTTCAGGTACAAGTTCCAAGAGTTTTAGAAAGACTGATAACTACAGGGCTTTTCTTGAAGGAATATCTGAGGGAGATTTTCTTATCATTGGTTTTGGACATAATGATGAGAAAAGAGGTGATTCCACTTTTACATCGGCTATTGGAGATAAAGATAGCGAAGGATCTTTTGCACATAGTCTATACAGATACTATATAAAACCTGCAAATGATAAAGGTGCTTCCTGCATCCTTGTAACACCGATAGCAAGAAGAGATAAGGATCTTATATATAAAAATGACTTCGTTCATATAACACCTGATGGAGATTATCCCAGGGCTATAAGGCTACTTGGCCAGGAATTGTCTATACCTGTTTGCGATCTTACGAAGCAGACTGTAGATATTGCACTTAAAGTTGACGCTGGTGATGATCCTGATAATAACACACTTATGATGCATGCAAGGACAGGATCAAGGCCTATATGCGTTGATGATACTCATACAAGTATGTTTGGAGCTGCAGTCAATGCTTATCTTATTGCGCAGGATATAAGAAAGTCAGCTCCTTCTTTGGCTCTATATCTAAAGGATGAATATGATGACCCTTTGGAACAAGCAAGCTACTGGGTCAGTAAGTCGATAAATAAAGACTACAAAGATCCTGTTTATATAAGGCCTGAAAAAGGAAGCGATTATTGGAATGCGGCATCTGATGAAAATAAAAATGTATGGTACCCGACAGTTTTTGGCGATATAAGCGGACATGGCCCAAAGAGTGACGACTTTTCTTTTGACCAAAAGGATGGATCGCTTTATATATCTGCCGGCAATCATGGCAATAACGGCAAGATTGCAAGTAAGTCAGATGGTATAGCTATGTATTATATCCGTATACCTGTATCAAAGAGCTTTAAATTAAGTGCAGATATTAAGATTGAAAGCTTTAATGAATCCGGAGGCCCCAGCGACTTTGCAGCATACGGACTTATGGTACGAGATGATATCTATGTTGACAATGCTACAGGTGAGCTTCTGGGAGACTATGTCTGCGCCGGTGTTATGTTTAATCCTTCTTATCCTAAGGGAACTAACACCTTTGCAAGAAAGAGCGGTGAACTTGACTTTGAAGGCGGAGAACTCATAGCAGAACCCAAGCTTCATGACGTAAGGCATATGACAATAGAGTCAACAAGAGATGGATATAAAGCAAGTATAGAAGGCTACGATGCAGTATCTGCAGGTTATGATTATACGCTCACAGCAGTTGATCCGGAATATGTATATATTGGTATATTTGCATCAAGAGCAGTAGCTATAAGCGCAGGCAATATAAGCCTTGAGATTGACGGGCAGATAAGCAGTAGTTATGATTGTTATGAATCATCAGGAAGATAGGTAGCGTATATGATTGCTATGAATCAATTGGAAGATAGGCAACGTATATGATCGTTATGAATTTCTTAGAAGATTGGTAGCTTATATGATTGTTATAAATCTCTCCGAAGACAAATTATTGCTGGTTGGATTTATATCATATAAATAAAAAATGTAAAAGAGGTAGTAAAATGTCAGAAATTAAAAAAGACGCAAATTGTGGTTATTGTATGAGAGATGAGCATCTTGATGCTTTCGGAATCTATATATGTGATCTGTCAGTAAGCTCACTCATCCTTTTCAAGGAGCAGAGCCACCCGGGCCGCTGCATCGTAGCATACAAGGATCATGTAAGTGAGATAGTTGATATATCAGATGAAGACAGAGATGCATTCTTTGCAGATGTTAACAGAGCATCCAAAGCTATTCATAAAGCTTTTAATCCCGATAAGGTCAACTACGGAGCATATGCAGATTCAGGATGTCACCTTCATATGCACCTTGTTCCTAAGTACAAGGATGAATTTGAATGGAATACAACTTTTGAGATGAATCCTCAGAAGAAATTCCTTACAGATGATGAGTACAAAGAGATGATCGAGAAGATCAAAGCAGCTCTGTGATATATATTTGCAGATTCCCCACTTGAACGGACCAGCATCCGCAAAGACTTTATAGGGGTGGGCAGTATATAAATCATCGCCACACTTTTTAATCGTTTTATTAAATTCATGAGCATGATAGATGGAGATTTTTATTCTGCCAGGGGTCTGCATGTCTGAGCGTAGCGAGTTTCAGACCCCAGAATAAAAATCTCCAGATATCGTGCCATGAATTATAAAACGATTAACAGTGTGGCGATGATTTATATACTGCCCACCACCTGTAAAATCTTTGCGGATGATGGTCTGTTTAAGTGGGATTATTATTTGCATTATAAAAGAGATGCCGTAAGATCAACGTTTACATATTACATTGGTCTTACGGCATCTTTTTATCTTTTTATATCATAGTTCATATTCATCAGATTCCTGATGGTTTCGGCATTGTCTGTTATGTTGGCATCGCCTCTTATAGTATGCTTGATTACTGATGATGCTACAGCGAAATTGATCATCTCATCTGCATCGTATCCGTTCATCATTGCATAGATAAGACCGCTTGCAAAGGCATCTCCTCCGCCAACCCTGTCCAGTATATTAAAAGTAAACAGCTTTGATTCTGTAGTTTCGCCCTGGTACCACATGAAGGCTTTTAAGCTGTTTTCAGAACCTGAATGAGCATAGCGTACATGCCTTGCTATACATTTGATATTAGGATATCTGGATACGAAGTGTCTGAATATCTGATCCTGCTGTTTAAAAGATGGCTGGAAGGGGACGCCGTCTTTTAAATCTCCTTTTTCGTGATCATTATCATCCTTATATAAGTGATAGGGTTCTATCCCGAAGAGAACATCAACATAGGGAAGGCACAATGTGCAGAAATCCCTGGCTTCTTCCCAGGTCCAGAGAGTAGATCTAAAGTTCCCATCAAAACTTACGGTGATATTTTTTTCTTTGGCTACTTCAAGGCATTTTAGTATAAAATCTGCGCAGCTTTTAGAAAGAGCAGGAGTGATACCTGACAGATGAAGCCAGTCATAATCACATAGAAGAGCATCTATATCGACTTTATTAAAATCATACTCGCTAAAAGCTGAGTGCTTACGGTCATATATTACCTGGCTGGGTCTTATACCATAGCCGGTCTCAAGATAATAAGTTCCAAGCCTGTGGGTAGGAGTTTCATCAGGTGTTGTCAGGATTATGGGAGTGCAGTGTACATCATTACTTCGAAGCATCCTTACAGCGGATTTACCAAGACTGTTATCAGGTACTACGGTAAAAAAAGTTGAGTCTATCCCAAGGTTTGCAAGAGCAAGAGCTATATTGGCTTCGCTTCCGCCATAGCTTGCATCAAAGCTTGTTGCAACCCTTATCTTGTCATAATTAGGAGGGGTTAGGCGAAGCATGACTTCGCCTATTGTAATGAATTTTGGAGAATTATTATTTCTTAAAAGCGGATTACTGTGTTCCATGATTGGCCTCATTATTTTTAGTAAAAAAGTTTGAAAACTAATCATTTTCAAACTTTTTACTATTAGATTCTATATTTATTTTTAGTTAAGGCAGGATTTCATTACTTCATAAGCGCCTTTTTCTTCTATCATCTTAGCATAACCTGTAACAGCTTCTTCGAATCCTTCAATCTTGGTAAGATCTTCGCCCCAGAAATCTGTATTTGAAAGAACTGCATGTGTAAGAGCAGCAACGTCGTCATCCTTGTGAGCATAGTAGAACTCAAGGATAGGTCTGTCATCGCTTATTACATATTCGGAAGGTCCTGAAACTACAGGGGTAACAGCGGCGCTAGGACGAACAGCTTCAAGTCCCTTATCTGTAAGCTCTTTGCCCTGATGATAGAACATCTCATAGAAAGCAAAAGATGCAGTGATACATACAGGAAGCTTTCCGTATTTCTCTACATAACCCTTGAAGGAAGGCATAACTCTTGCTTTCCACTTGGAAGTAGAGTTAAGAGAGATGGACAGGAGCTGGTGGTCTACATAAGGGTTAGCAAAACGATCTGTTACATCGCTTGCAAACTGTTTGCAGTCGTCAGGATCAAGTGTAAGTGTAGGAATTACCTCTTCATAGAGGAGCTTGTCCATAAATCCGTGGATAGTCTCATCATGCATACAGTCACGTACGATATTCTCACCTGCAAGGTAAGCGCCAAGTACAAAGGAAGTATGTGCTCCGTTAAGGATACGAACCTTTCTCTGTTTGTAAGGCTTGTGGTCATCACAGATGAGGATTGGAAGGTCAGCCTCTTTACAAGGGAACTCTTTCTTTATGGACTGAGGTCCTTCTATAACCCAGAAACCGAATACTTCACCCACATCTACAAGATCATCATGATATCCGTTTTCTTCTTCGATCTTTTTGACTTCCTCAGCATCTCTGATACGACCTGGAACGATACGGTCTACAAGTGTAGAACAGATGATGTTCTCTTCATCGATCCACTTCTTGAAGTCATCTCCAAGATTCCACAGGTCAGCATACTGAAGGAGACATTTTTTGAGCTCCTTACCATTGTTGTCGATAAGCTCACATGAGAGGATGATGAACCCCTTGCCCTTCTGATCGCCAAATTTCTGGAAACGTCTGTACATGAACTGGCAGAGTTTACCTGGATATGAAGCAGCTGGCTTATCTTCAAACTTGCAGTTTGGATCATAAGCGATTCCTGCTTCTGTTGTATTACATGTAATGAATCTAAGATCCGGGTTATCTGCGCAGGCCATAAGAGCATCGAACTCGGCATATGGATCTATGCAGCGTGATACGCAGGAGATGATTCTTTTCTTGTTGACTGCCTGACCATTCTCCTGTCCGCGAAGATAGAGAGTATAAAGTCCGTCCTGATCATTGATCATGTCATGGACCATTGGAGCTGCAATAGGCTGTACCAGTACAACCTTAGAATTAAATCCAGCCTTCTCATTCATAAGATCAATGAAATAGTCTACAAATGCGCGAAGGAAATTGCCTTCACCAAACTGAAGTACTCTTTCGGGAGCATCCTTTAACAGGTATCCGTCGTATCCGTTTTCCTCAAGTGTTTTGTAACTTAAAGTTTTCATTTTTAACCCTCTCTTTATTAAATATATGAATTATTTTCTATAAATAAACATTATTAAATCCATTTGTAAGATCGTTGAATTGAAATGTTAGTATTTGGATCTTGGTTTATACACAATATTTAAAGCGTAAAAAGAAGTAACAATTAGTCTTGATCAAAGTGTTACACCCTGTTTGAATATTGCAAGGTCATGATATCCTGCATCTTCAGACTTTACAGTTTTGCCGGAAGCAACTTCGAGAACGTACTCGAATAGTTTTTCTGACAGACCGCTTACAGTATCTGTCTCTACGATAGTACCGCAGTTAAAGTCAATCCAGTTCTTTTTCTTGTTATAAAGAGCATTGTTGGTAGAAATCTTAACTGTAGGTACAGGGCTGGCAAAAGGCGTTCCTCTTCCTGTTGTAAAGAGGATGATCTGTGCTCCGGAAGCAGCAAGCGCCGTTGATGCAACAAGATCATTGCCTGGGGCAGAGAGAAGATTAAGACCTTTTTCATGTACAAGCTCTGCATACTTAAGTACGCCTTTGACAGGAGCACTTCCTGACTTCTGAGTACATCCGTTGGACTTATCTTCGAGAGTTGAGATGCCTCCTGCTTTGTTGCCCGGTGATGGGTTCTCATATATTGTCTGGTTGTGAGCTTTGAAGTAGTTCTTAAAATCATTGATAAGGCACACTGTCTTATCAAAGAGCTCTTCGTTGTCACATCTGTTCATGAGCTGCTGCTCTGCGCCGAACATCTCAGGTACTTCAGTAAGGATTGTCGTACCTCCTTTGCTTATGAGAATATCCGAAAAGCCTCCTACAGTTGGATTGGCAGTGATTCCGGAAAGTCCGTCGGAACCTCCGCATTTCATGCCGATTATAAGTTCAGACGCACTGCATTTTTCTCTTTTGAAAGTCTTAACATATTCTGCAAGATCAGTAAGGATGGCAAGTGCATCTTCAACTTCATCTTCAGAATTCTGACCTACAAGGAATTTGATCCTCTTGTCATCATAGTCGCCAAGGTACGGCTTTAAAACGTCGATATTGGAATTCTCGCAGCCAAGGCCAAGGACCAAAACGCCGCCTGCATTTGGATGTCTTATAAGATCAGCAAGAATCTCTCTTGTGTTCTCCTGATCATCGCCCATCTGAGAGCAACCATAAGGATGATTGAATGCAAAGATGGATTCAAGGGATCCGCCTACAAGATGCTGAGCGCTACGCTCTATCTCTTTGGCAACTGAGTTCATGCATCCGACAGTAGGAACGATCCATATTTCATTACGAACGCCGACTTTGCCGTCAGATCTTCTGAATCCGTCAAAAAATCTTTCTTCTGAGCCGGTGATGCTTGCATGCACGGGATTATAGTTATATTCAAGAAGTTCACCAAGAGCGGTTCCTATATTGTGTGTGTGAACCCAGCTTCCCGTAGGAATGTCTTCTTTGGCGATCCCGATCTGATTGCCGTATTTGATTATCGCATCGCCTGATTTTATTTTGGCAAGCGCAAACTTGTGTCCCTGGGGTATATCCTGAAGCAAAGTGACTTTGATGTCACCAAGATCGATAGTCTTATCTTTTGAAAGAGGCATCAGAGCAACTGCAACGTTGTCTGAGTCATTGATTCTAATAAATTCTTTCATAAAGCTCCTTATGTGTATATTTTGAAAAAAGATTTTATGTAATTACGTTCCAAAATCATCCAAAACAAAGACTAAAAAGTCGCATTAATATAGTTTTTTTATAAAAAATGTAAGTGCTTACATAAAATATAAGACCCTTGCCTTTAAATGTCAAGAAGATTATCAGATTGCATGCTGTGGAAGAAAGTGAAAGGAACAATTAAATGATAGGCTTTTTAAGATGATTTCATCTTCTTTTGTAAGAGTTTACAAAAATGAACTTCAAAAACTGTGCAGTTTTGAAGTATAATATATGTGGTATGGCTTTTGGACCTTTTTCAGATTTAAAAACAGTCCTAATGCCATGCAACTTATTTTGTTGTTGTAAAAACGAGATATTGCATTAGCACATGCTATGCAATAGGATTTATGACAAATCATGTTAGGAGGATTATTATGAGTACACCACACAATCGCGCGGAGAAAGGTGATTTTGCAAAGACTGTTCTTATGCCGGGAGATCCGCTTAGAGCTAAATATATCGCAGAGACTTTCCTTGAAAGCCCAAGACTTGTTAATGATGTTAGAAATATGCTTGGATTCACAGGTACATACAAGGGAGCACCTGTTTCAGTAATGGCTTCAGGTATGGGTATGCCAAGTATTGGTATTTATTCATATGAGCTTTACAAGTTCTATGATGTTGAGAATATCATCAGAGTAGGATCAGCAGGAAGCTACACAGCTGACGTTGATCTTCTTGATGTTGTACTTGCAAGCAAGGCTTACAGCCAGTCCAGCTATGCTAAGATGCAGGGCGGAGCTGATTCTGAATTCATGTATCCTGATAAGGACCTTAACGGCGTTATCATGCAGTGCGCTAAGGATTCAGGAATCAAGGTTCTTGAAGCACCTATCCATTCAGGTGATGTTTTCTATTATCAGGATGGTTTCAGCAAGTTCAAAGAGATCAACAAGGATAAGGGATGCGTATGTGTAGAGATGGAAAGCTATGCTCTTTTCCATAATGCAAATGTTCTTTCCAAGAACGCAGCATGTCTTCTTACAATATCAGACAGTCTTGTAACTTCTAAAGAGACTACTGCCAAGGAACGTGAGACAAGCTTTAATGATGTGATCAAAGTAGCTCTTGAAGCTGCAGCAAAACTTGATGCATGATATTATAATGGCATGATATGTGCCGCGCTGCGTAAGCACACGTAGCGCGGCTTTTTCTTAGAGTATGTAAACTGACAGATTACGCGGTTGGAGGAGAATATGCTTGAAGTAAGGGACATAACAAGAGCATATGGTAAAAATAAAGTTTTAAAAGGAATATCTTTTGATGCCGCACCCGGTGACCAGATAGCTATCATCGGAAGAAACGGAAGCGGCAAATCTACTTTTCTAAGAATTCTCGCCGGGATCGATAAGCCTGCAGGGGGCACGATTTCTTTCTGGGGCCATAGAGCCGATAAGGAGAAGTCAGTCTTTAGACAGTTCACAGGTTATCTTCCGCAGGATAATCCACTTCTTGATGAACTGAATGTTCAGGACAATATAAGTCTTTGGAGCGGTAAGGGAGGAAGGCCGCAAGAGGATCTTGTCAGAGAATTTTACCTTGATGATATTTTGAAAAAGAAAGTTTCGCAGCTTTCAGGCGGTATGAAAAGAAGAGTTGCGATCGCCTGCGCCTGTGTCGGCAATCCTCCTGTACTTATTATGGATGAGCCTACCGCTTCGCTTGATATATATTACAAAAAAGAGATACGTACCTGGATGCAAAAATTCAGACAGGGCAACGGTATTATTGTTGTAGCCACACATGACGAACTTGAAATGAATGACAGTACAAAGGTATTCAGTATGGAAAACGGCGTACTTACAAAGAGACGATAAGCTAATGAAAAAAAGTTACCTGCTTCAGTATATACGAATTGAATATAAGCGCATGCTGTCAAGCTTTGGCCACATGCTTTTTTCCATCCTGCTTATGGCTCTTATCATCGGCATAGGAACAGCCGGGATCGGCTTTGTCATGACACATCTGACAGACTATGAAAAGGCGACCGTGGCGATGGTTCTTCCTGAGGGAGATGAGGGCAGTACATTAAAGTCCCTGTCTTCTCTTATTGAGATGCAGGATAGTGTAAGTGACATTGCAAACTTTACTTATCTGTCTGAAGATGAAGCCAGAGCTGGTATAAAAGATGGAAGTATTCAGGCTGCGATAATCTTAGGAGATACTTTTATAAATGACGTTATGACAGGTATCAATACACCTGCGATAGTCCTTCTCCCTTCTGATACAGAGCTTAATACCGATGTCTTCCATGAGGAAGTCAGAAATGGCGTCTCACTTATAAGAACAGGAGAAGCCGGGATCTATGCTGCAACCGATACGTGGATAAACGGTTATTCCATGGTCATTTCAAGAAGTGATATGGAGAATCTTCTTACAGATCTTTTTACCAGAAATGCTCTTGATAGAAACAGTGTTATAAGAGACTCTTTGGTATCTGCGTTTGGAGAAGAGAGCATACTTCAGTACTATATTGCATCCGGGTTTGCCCTTATCCTTCTCTTTTTCGGTCTCATATTCGGGAATATGTATGCGGGCAATGATATCACTGTGAGAAAAAAGCTTCGTATCAACGGAATAGGTCCTGTTATTGCCGGGATGATCAGACTTTTGGTGATGACGACTATTGTTTTTGCTATATCAATATGTATGATATGTATACTTGTGATATATACAAAAACGGCGGGATCTTTTGCGGCTCTATATTTTGAAGCATCGATGATTCCAGGGCTTTTGCTCCTATCATTTTCTCTTGGAGGCTTTTTCCATTTTATATATTCACTTTCTGATATCGAAGCGCAAAACGCAATGATATTGATCCTTGTGGCAATCCTTATGGCTTTTTCATCAGGATGTATTTTCCCCATGGCTTTTTTGCCGGATATATTCCAAAAGATTGGAAACTTCATGCCGCTTAGAATATGGAGAACAGGATTATCACAGATCCTTTTTTCATATCCGGATCCGGCTAATAGCATGCTTCTTTTTGTGATAGGACTTATTTTCGGAACAGGAGGTATTATATGTCAGATAAGAAAAATGCACTCCTGAGAAGAGATAATATGTGGTTTGACCTTCTTTTTAAAAGGCAGCTCCTGCGTCCATTTTTGTGGGTGATCGCACTGTTTATGGCTTTATCTGTGATGGCAGTTCATTTTGTCACGGCACCTTCATCCAATAACAAAAGAGTTCTTTTGTATAGTGAAAACAGCGGTGAAAGCGCATCTGGCTATGGAAGTAAACTTATAGACAGCCTGATCACAGCCTCAGATAAAGAGGATACTATTTTTGAGTTTGAGCTTGCAGATACTTATGAAGAGCTGATAGAAGCAGTAACAAGTGGAAGCGCAGAATGCGGCTTTGTTCTTACAGATGATTTTGATGAAAAAATAGCTCTTTGCGACACAGATGAGCTCATTGAATACATTGCATCAAATTATACGACCAAGGGTGAAGTTGCCAAAGAAACTGTTTTTTCAGAATTCTTTGAGATATATGGAAGAATACTTATAGATAGTAAGAGGGCAGAGATTTACGGGTCAGATGATGAGGAATTAAGAGACTTCCTTTTGACCGAGTATGACAGACTCCTTTTAGGAGATGAAGTTTTTAATGCGGATTATCAGACAGTGGAAGGCGTACGCGCTACATCTGATGAAAAGAAGATGCAGCCTGTCAGAGGCCTTGTGATGATACTTATCACCATGGCTCTTTTACTTAATGGTAGTGAAAAATTCTATGGAACAGCCAGCACAGTTTCGAGAGCTCTTTCCTTTAAAGAAAGGACGCGCTTTGAGATCCTTTTGTATATCGCAGGGGTCATCGTACCGGCAGCAGTAGGATTTGTCCTGGTAAGAATACTCGATCCATCTATAGGATTTTTGGCAGATATTTTCTTATTTGTGATCTTTTCATTTATTGCCGTGATGTGGACGTATCTGTTTGGCAAGCTTGTGAATAACGGAATAAGCTATATGGCGTGGATATCAACGCTGCTTATAGCTCAGCTCGTGATATGCCCTGTGTGGCAGGATGCATCAGATTATGTTCCTTCGCTTAAGATCGTATCGTATCTGTTTCCTGCAGGCGCGTACCTTAGGATAATAGAACTGTTGTTTTAATAAAAACCACTAATTCATTTTCTTACGAAATCCGCATATACTACACATTTCGCGATTTTAATGAATCAGAATACTTTTCTGACACTGCCTTTTCCAGGTTCTAAATGATAGTCACTGACATTTTCATAGTTGATGACCAGTCTGCATTTATCATCTATGGAAGTAATATGCGCATGGTATTCTTTTTTATCTATCTCAATAAGAATATCCTTGCCAATTATAAGAGAATACGATCTATAGTCATTAAGGAAACCGTCGTGGTTTCCTTTTTTGAATTCTTCATAATATTCAAAAAAGTGATTAAGAAATCCAGCTGTTATCCTGCTTCCAGCATCAAAAGTATAGTCTTCAAACAGCGCCCCTGCGATTTCGGACAGCTCTTTTGGAAAGCCATCCTTTGGGGGATAGAGATTAACACCGCATCCAGTAACACAGAAGTCAAGGCTTCCGCTTTCAAGATCGAGCGCCCCTTCAGTAAGGATGCCGCATATTTTTTTATCATTAAGGAAAAGATCATTCACCCATTTGATACCAACCTCTTTTCCCGAAACTTCCCTTAAGGATCTGCACATGGCAGCAGCTCCCATGCAGGTGATAAAGCCGGTATCCTGCAAAGGCAAGTTTTCCGGCCTAAGGAGGAGACTTAAGTAAATGCCTGAGCCTGCAGGAGAATAGAAGCTATGTCCCTTATGACCACGTCCCATGCTTTGCTGCCTTGAAATGATAACAAGACCTTCTTTTGCCCCTGTAAGAGCCATTTTATAAACAGCGGAATTGGTGGATTCAGTTTCTTTAAGGATCTGAATATCAATACTGTTTTGGGGAATCGTAAGGTATCCTCTGATCTTTTCTTCGTCAAATACATCATTGTTGTCACGAAGGCTGTATCCTTTGTTGGTCACTGCATCTATAAGATATCCTTCCTTTTGGAGAGTTTTGATATTCTTCCAGATTCCGGCACGGGATATTCCGATAGACGTTGCCAGTTCTTCTCCTGAAACATAGGAGCCTTTATTATTGTCTAAAACTTCCAGGATCTTTTCTTTTGCAGACATGGATCATTCCTTCTTTCTTCATGGGACCTTACATCATTTTATGATAGCAAAATGGGATTAAAAAAACCATTTACAGATGTCTAAAGCGTTTTATCAGATAAAAATGACGTTTCGTCGAAGGTAATTGAATTGTAATACAAAGTATTATAGAATGGTTTTCGTGACATCTTTAGAAATTGATTGTATTGAAATGTGGGATTTCAAGAAGTTTCTTCTGTATCGTGATTTCAATACTTCAAATATTTAACATCATTGGCATTTTATTTCAAATCACAATTCAGGAGGGATATTATGAGATTTGATCCGATGACAGGCCAGCCTATTCCAGAAGGAAATGAGCAGCCAAAATTTGATCCGGCTACAGGTCAGCCGGTACAGCAGCCACAGAACAAACCTGCTTTTAATCCTATGACAGGACAGCCATTCAGCCAGACACCTTATCAGGGACAGTCTTTTGGAACAACACCAGAGAAGCCTAAGAAAAAGACAGGTCTTTTCCTTGGAATTGGAGCAGTTGCTATAATAGCTGTTCTTGTTATCTTCCTTGTTGTTAAGGTAGCAGGAATGTTTGGTTCACCGGCAACTAAGATCGAGAGAGCACTTGCTAATACTCTCCAGCAGTCAAGCGTAATTGATACATCTGTTCTTCAGGATTCCGCTGATGATCTTCAGGTAGATGTAGAGCTTGGCGGTAAGGTTGATGGCGTAAAGGTAGATGCAAACATTAGCTATGCCAAGACCAGCAAGGAAATGTCCGTATCAGGAGAACTTGGTGCAAGCGTAATTTCTACAAGCTTCAACTTCTATATGAACCAGTCAAAAGTTTGCTTCGATCTGAAGGGACTTGATAACCCGGTTTATTATGATTTTACAGAAGAGAAAGATGGCGATCTTGAAGATCTTATGGGCGGAGACGTTACATTTGATCAGATCGATGCCGTTCTTAAGGCTTTTGCTGATTCAGAAAGCCTTGTAAAGGACTTTGAGAAGGCTAACTCAAAAGCACTTTCAACTCTTGAGTTTGAAAAAGCTGACAAAGAAGAGTTCGAAGTTAACGGTAAAGATGTAAAGTGCAGCGGATATACAACTACACTTGACAAGGACTCTGTTGAGGCAATGCTTGAAGAGTATAAGACAGCTCTTGAATCACACGAAGATCTTGTAGACCTTCTTGAGGAGGTTACAGGAACAGATCTTGAAGATATGTTTGACCAGATCACAGATAGTATGGATAAGAGCTCAAAGGTGGATATTACATTCTATCTTTACAAAGACCAGATCGCTGCTATCGTTCTTGAGCCTAAGGGTGATAGTAAGGTACAGATTCTCTTTGAAGGCGGAAGCTATCCTGCACAGAACATGAAAGTTAAGTACGGCAAAGAGACTATTTACGAAGTAAAAGGTGAAGAGAAAGACGGTAAGATCACTCAGGAAGTATATACTAACGGTACAAAGACTTCTGAGATGGAGTACGACAAGGAATCCGGTAAGATCTCAATCTCTTATAGCGATGAATACGGATACGACTCTTTCACTCTTTCAGGTACATATGAAAAGGTTAAGGGCGGATTCAAGCTTGAGTTTGATGATATTGAAATTGATTCATATTCATATTATGGAATTGATGATTTCTCATTAACAATTCAGGCAACTAAAGGCGCTAAGATCGAGAAGATCGAAATTGATGACGATGCTTTAGATCTTGGTAATGCTGATGAAGACGAGCTTGAAGAATTTGCTGAAGATGTTGAATCTTTATTTAGCGGATTCTGATCAGATCTTTATATAGGTTAAAATAGATCAACTTATCCCTTTCGGTAAGATTATGGATTTATCCTAAATCTTTCCGGGAGGGATTTTATTTTGCAAATATGTTAATATAAGTCTGTTGTGTATTTTTATAAATATAATCATTTTCAGGATCTGGTCTTATCAAGGTGTAAGGGGAGAAGGCCGGGAATGAATTAGTTATTTAGGGTGAGGAGGTTCCACAAATGATCAATCAAGAATTTAAAGCTATGCTTGGCGCTAAAAACGTAATCAGAAACCTGGCTGAATATGCATCTGCCAGAGGCAAAGAAATCGGATATGAAAATGTATTTGATTTTTCTCTTGGTAATCCGTCCGTACCTGCTCCGCAGGAATTCACAGATACAATGATACAGATGCTTAAGGATGAGAATCCAATGAAGCTTCATGGTTATAGCCCCACACTTGGAGATCCTTCATACAAAGAAGCTATTGCAGCGTCTTTAAATAAAAGATTCGGTATGAGCTATACAGCGAATCATATCTTCCCTACAACTGGTGCTGCAGGCGCTATTTCACATGCTGTAAGAGCGGTGACAAAGCCTGGCGATACAGTTCTTACTATCGCACCTTTTTTCCCTGAATATAAACCATATATTGAAGGTGCAGGATGCACTTTAAAGGTTGTTCCTGCTAATACCGAGACTTTCCAGATCAACACTGAGGCTTTTGAAGAAATGCTTACAAGTGATGTAATGGCAGTTCTTATAAATACTCCTAACAATCCATCAGGAATAGCATATTCTACACAGACTCTTAAATATCTTGCAGATACTATGACTAAAAAGGCAGTAGAATTCGGCCATCCTATATATCTTCTTTCTGATGAGCCATACAGGGAGATCATATTCAAGGATGCAGATGCACCATACGTATCTAAGTTCTATAAGAATACCCTTTCCTGCTATTCCTTCTCAAAGGCACTGTCACTTCCGGGAGAAAGAATCGGATATGTAGCAGTTAATCCTGAAGCAGATGACGCAGAGTTCATAGTTCCTATGTGCGGCCAGATATCAAGAGGTATCGGTCATAACTGCCCGCCATCCATAATTCAGCAGGCAGTAGGCAAGGTGTGCGATCTTACATCTGATCTTTCAGTATATGAGACCAACATGAACATAATATATGACACACTTGTAGACATAGGATTTACAGTTGTAAAGCCGGGCGGAACCTTCTATATTCTTCCAAAAGCTCTTGAAGAAGATTCAGTAGCATTCTGCAATAAGGCTAAAGAATATGACCTTATACTGGTTCCTGCTGACAATTTCGGCGCTCCCGGATTCTTCAGAATGGCATATTGCATAGATACTGAGAAGGTTGAGCGTGCAATGCCAAGACTTCGTCAGTTTGCAAAAGAAGTGTATGGAATTGGCTGAATGTATTGAATCACTAATGGCGAACTGATGTTATTTGTGATCAGAAATAATTCGAATTATATATGGATAAATAGAGAGGTTTAAAATGCTGGATATAATTAAGGCAGTTTTATATGGAATAGTTGAAGGAATTACAGAGTGGCTTCCGGTAAGTTCTACAGGCCATATGATCCTTTTGGATGAATTTGTAAAAATGAACGTTTCAGAAGACTTCTGGAATATGTTCCTTGTTGTAATTCAGCTTGGAGCTATACTTGCCGTTGTAATCCTTTACTGGAATCAGATATTCCCATGGGATTTTAGTAAAGAGGCAAGGAAAGAGCATAGAGTTAACAGAAAAGATGTATGGATGTTATGGGCCAAGATCCTTGTGGCGTGCATACCTGCTGCTATAGTGGGCGTCCTTTTTGACGACTGGCTCGATGAACATCTCTACAACGGATATGTCGTTGCAACCATGCTTATCATCTTCGGTATTCTTTTCATTATTATAGAAAATAAGAATAAGGGAAAAGAACCTGTTATTAAGACTCTGGAAGAAATTGATTTTAAGACAGCACTTATCATAGGTGTATTCCAGCTTATAGCAGCTATCTTCCCAGGTACATCCAGAAGTGGTTCAACAATAGTAGGATCACTTATGATCGGTGTATCAAGAACAGCTGCAGCCCAGTTTACATTCCTTCTTGCAATCCCTGTAATGTTCGGCGCAAGTCTTCTTAAGCTTGTAAAGTTCGGACTTGCATTCAGTTCATCAGAGATTGCGATCCTTGTAACTGGAATGGTAGTAGCTTTTGTTGTATCAATAATCGTTATCAAGTTCCTTATGGGTTATATTAGAAAGCATGACTTCAAAGTATTTGGATGGTACAGAATAATACTTGGTGTAGTGGTACTTGCTTACTTCTTCTTAAAATAATAAAAAGCAATATAGATAAAAGAATTATTACGAAAGAAAATGTCGGTGGATCTTTGTTTTGATGCCACCGACATTTTTAAATCTGAAATTTAATATTAAAAACGATGTAAACAAAAGTTTTTGAAAAAATTTTGATTTTTTTCAAAAAAGTTGTTGCATTCAACTTAAGTGGATGCTATACTAAAAAACGCCCGCTTGAGAGAAGCTTTGCTCTTCTAGAAAGCGAGAAAATAATTTAAAAAAGTTCTTGACAAGCCGATGACAACGAGTTAAGATATAACACGTTGCGGCGGACAAGCCAAGACGCACTGTTTCTGAAAGAAACACATAGTACTTTGACAACTTAACAGTAATGCAACCCTGAAAATTCCGGTTCTTCTTAATAAGAAGGACAGAATGTTCAGAAGAACAAAAACCAAAGTAAATTTTTGATGGTTTAGCCACCATCAAGCTGTTGAGAGATCAACAGAGGAGCAGAATTATTCTGATTAAGTCAGTGTAACTCTGAACCGGAAAGAACAAACATTAAAGTGAGAGTTCGATCCTGGCTCAGGATGAACGCTGGCGGCGTGCCTAACACATGCAAGTCGAACGGAGTTGTTCGCTGATGAAGCTTCGGCAGAATCTTGAACAACTTAGTGGCGGACGGGTGAGTAACGCGTGGGTAACCTGCCTCATACAGGGGGATAGCAGTTGGAAACGACTGATAACA
>JAEEGH010003991.1_pt1 | contig 38206 bp, 31 predicted proteins | sample 9134181 | NCBI WGS metagenome assembly JAEEGH01 (sample SAMN16246544, study PRJNA631951) | gut metagenome | biome: gut microbiome; feature: rumen; material: DP-attached | host: Bos | place: Iran: Karaj | collected 2018-10 | reverse complement strand
CTGTTGACTTGGTGCTCTTCGCCTTCGAGCACGGACAAAATGGCGATATTTTGGTTCAGAAAGCTCCGGCTTGTACGATTCAGACTCAAGCCGAGGCGGTATGCGAGCTCTTTGGTGGTAGGAAAGAAGACATCAAAGTTATCGGTATCCGTCACGGGGAGAAGATGTACGAAACTCTTCTGACCAAGGAAGAATGTGCCAAAGCCGAGGATATGGGCAATTTCTACCGCGTTCCAGCCGACAATCGTGACCTTAATTACGACAAGTTCTTCAAGGATGGAGATGTGAAACAGGTTACTATCGAGGAATTCAATTCGGACAACACATATCGCTTAAACTTAGAAGAAACCAAAGCAAAGATTGCAAGCTTGACGTATATACAAAACGAACTTAAAGGTATTACAAATTTAGTATAAACAGTTCAAGGGTTCAAACAGTTCAAGGGTTCAAACAGTTCAAGGGTTCAAATAGTTCAAGGGTTTAAGATGGCTGCGGTAAGAGATTTTGAGGATTTGGCAATCTTTCAGAAGGCGAGAGACCTTTCAAAGAAGATCTATGACATAACGAAATAAGAAGAGTTTAAACTTGATTATCGCTTCGTGTCGCAAATAAGAGCTTCTTCTGGTTCTATTATGGACAATATTGCAGAAGGTTTTGAAAGAAGTGGTAATAAAGAATTTGTAAACTTCCTAATATATTGCTAAAGGTTCTTGCGGAGAGGTTCGCTCACAATTGATAAGAGCCAACGATGTAGGTTATCTTGAACCAGAAAAATACAATGAATTGTATAATGAGTGCCGCAAACTATCTACTGGAATAATGAATTTCATAAAAGAAATCAAATCCAGCGATAAGGTTGGTGTGAAGTACATGTCTTGAACTATTGAACATTTTGAACATTTTAAACATTTTGAACTTTTTGAACAAAAAAATAGAACTATGGCAACATTCAAGAATAACGGGAAGCTGAAGCTTCTCATCATAGTAGGAACAAGACCTGAAATCATCCGCCTTGCTGCGGTCATAAACAAGTGTCGTGAGTATTTTGACTGCCTGTTGGCGCATACTGGTCAGAATTACGACTATAACCTCAACGGTGTGTTTTTCAAGGACTTGAAGCTGAAAGACCCCGATGTGTATATGGATGCCGTGGGTGATGATCTAGGTGCCACGATGGGCAACATCATCGATAAGAGCTATAAACTTATGGTTGAGGTGAAGCCTGATGCCGTTTTGGTGTTGGGCGATACCAATAGTTGTCTTTCGGTGATTGGCGCAAAACGTCTGCATATCCCGATTTTCCACATGGAAGCGGGTAATCGTTGTAAGGACGAATGCTTGCCGGAGGAAACCAACCGCCGCATCGTAGATATCATTTCGGATGTGAATATGGCTTATTCGGAGCATGCGCGCCGTTATCTGGCCGACTGCGGTTTACCGAAGGAACGCACTTATGTGACAGGTTCGCCTATGGCTGAGGTTTTGCATCAGAATTTGAAAGAGATCGAGGCTTCGGATATCCATAAGAGACTGGGTTTGGAAAAAGGAAAATATATCCTTTTGAGCGCTCATCGTGAGGAAAATATCGATACCGAAAAGAATTTCATGAGTCTTTTCAATGCTATCAATAAAATGGCTGAGAAATACGACATGTCGATTCTTTACAGCTGCCATCCGCGTTCGCGTAAACGCCTTGAGGCGAGTGGTTTTAAGCTTGATAAGCGAGTCATTCAGCATGAGCCGTTGGGATTCCACGATTATAACTGCTTGCAGATGAATGCTTTTGCTGTGGTGAGCGACAGTGGCACATTGCCGGAGGAAAGCTCGTTCTTCACTTCGGTCGGACATCCGTTCCCGGCAATCTGCATCAGAACTTCTACCGAGAGACCTGAGGCGTTGGACAAAGCCTGTTTCTTCATTGCCGGCATTGACGAGAAATCGTTGCTTCAGGCAGTGGATACAGCTGTTGAGATGAACATGGCCGGCGACCATGGCATTCCTGTGCCGGATTATGTCGATGAAAATGTCTCGACGAAAGTCGTGAAGATTATTCAGAGTTATACTGGTATTGTTAATAAGATGGTTTGGAGGAAATTCTAAAAGGGTTCAATGGTTCAAAGGGTTCAAGGGGTTCAAAATTGACTTGAACCTCTTGAACCCCTTGAATTTTTTAATCTTTTGAACTTTTAAAACTATAAATCATGAAAATTTTAGTTACTGGAGCAAAAGGTTTTGTTGGCAAGAACCTCTGCGCTCAATTGAATAATATAAAAGACGGCAAGGCACGTTGCTATGGCGATGTGACCGTGGATGCTGTTTTTGAGTATGATTTGGATTCCAGACCAGAGGCATTAGATACTTGGTGCCGCGATTGCGATTTTGTGTTCAACCTTGCTGGTGTGAACAGGCCTCAGAATCAGGAAGAGTTTATGCAAGGCAACTTCGGATTTGCATCGACCTTGTTGGATACATTGAAAAAGCACAATAACCGCTGTCCGGTGATGCTTTCTTCGTCGCAACAGGCTTCGTTGACAGGCCGCTTTGGCAACTCGGAATATGGCCGCAGCAAGAAAGCCGGAGAGGATTTGTTTTTGGATTATCAGAAAGAGACTGGTGCCAAGGTGCTGATTTACCGTTTCCCGAATCTCTTCGGGAAGTGGTGTCGCCCGAATTACAACTCAGCGGTGGCGACATTCTGTAACGCTTTTGCCAATGATTTGCCTTATACTGTCAACGACCCATCGGTTGAGCTTGAATTGCTCTACATCGACGATTTGGTGGATGAGATGATTGCCTGCTTGAAAGGCGAGGAACACCGTTGCGAATTCGATGGCCTGGAGGTTATACCAACTCCATCTTCCGTCATTTCGAGCGAAGCCGAAGGCGTAGTCGAAAAATCTCATATTGGCAGATATTGCTATGTTCCAACTACACATAAGATAACTCTTGGTGGCATCATAGACTTGCTAAGGAGCTTTGCTGAACAGCCGAAAACGTTAATGATACCTGAGATCCCGGCAGGCAGTTTTGCCAAGAAGCTCTACTCGACATATCTGAGCTACCTTCCGAAAGAAAAAGTCGCTTTCCCATTGAAAATGAACATTGATGATAGGGGCTCGTTTACCGAGTTGGTTCACACTTTGAACTGCGGACAGGTTTCGATTAATATTTCACGGCCAGGCATTACGAAGGGGCAGCATTGGCACAACACCAAGTGGGAATTTTTCATCGTGGTCAGTGGACACGGATTGATTCAGGAACGCAAGCTTGGTACTGATGAGATTATCGAGTTCGAAGTGAGTGGCGACAACATCCAGTGCATTCATATGCTTCCGGGATATACGCATAACATCATCAACCTTTCGGAAACGGAAAATCTTGTAACCGTCATGTACTGCAATGAGATTTTTGATCCGAATAAGCCGGATACGTATTTTGAGAAGGTGTAGCGACAGATTGCAAGAAAATGATAATTGACAATAAACTATTGGATGAATTGACGGAGCAAGCCAAGGCATCGCCTCGGCTTCGCTGTAATTTGGATCTGAGGAATACCCCCGAAGACAACTCCCAGCGGATGCTGAATGCTTTGGAGCCTGGAACCATAATGCCGATTCACAGGCATTTGGCGTCAAGCGAGACTGTGGCATTGCTTCGCGGTAAAATATGTTGGCATTTTTATGACGATGCCGGTAACAAAACCGAAAGCGTAGTTTTGGACGCTAACGGCGATATCCGCTGCATCAATGTTGAGAAAGCCCGCTGGCACTCGCTAGAATGCCTGGAGAGCGGCTCCGTAATCCTAGAAAGCAAGGATGGGAAGTATGAGGGGTTGAAAGAAGAGGAGGTGCTTGAGCTTTAATGGTTAAAGGGGTTCAAGGCATCGCCTCGTCGTCGCATGAACCATAACTTCCACCAGTCGCTTGATGAGAAGTGCCATAGGATGCTGAACGCTGTGGAACCTGGCACAGAGATCCCGATACATCGCCATCCGGAGAAAGACGAGACGGTTGTGGGGGTTCCGGCGAAGGTGATAAAGTTTCATCATTAACAGGTCCGTCTTAATTGCTATTATTACCGCCATTATTCCTTTATCAAAGATATTCAGATGATATTCTGTACGGTGCTGGGCAAGAAGATGGAGTATGCGGGGGAGGAGTTATAAATAGAATCTAAGATTCGACAATTGATCATAATCTACCCGACGATTTAACGATGCGGGCGCAGAACTCGCCATGTCGTCGCATGAATCATAACTTTCATCAGTCGCTTGATGATAAATGCCACCGCATGCTGAACGCTGTTGAACCTGGCACTGAGATCACGATACATCGCCATCCGGAGAAAGACGAGACGGTTGTGAGGCATGAGGAGAAGGGAATCTTAGAATTGCCAGGGGAAAACAAACATTAGAATCAGTATCAGTAATATATGGCAACTGAGCAAGATAATATAATTGGCACACATCCTTCCTCTTCTGATTTTTGGGGAATTTGGCTTAGTCATACGGATATGGCGGCTACCCCGAAAAAGAAACATAGGGTATTAGCTGAGAATAATGGGACAAGAACTCAAGCAATAGAACAAGTCGCTGCATGGGTATTCGACCACTTGGTAAGTGGTTTTATGAAAAATTACTTGAGTGAGCAACGTGCAATTTTGTCACAACATGAGTTTGATAAGGTTGCCGAACAATGCTCTTTGATTCCAACCCTTGATACTACCAAAAAATGCGTCGTTACGGAAGTTGTACTAATTGAATACTTGAAAAAAACCACTGGTTATACTCCTATTGTTCATAAACTGCACTTTAATCCCAATACGGATCAATCAATGAAAGGTGATGATTGCCTCCTTTTTGACCCGAATGATATCAAGAAACTCGTTATTTATGGAGAGAGTAAGTTTCGTGGAACACCTGATAAACAAGCGGTAAATGAGATAGTGGGTAATTTGCAGAATAATAAACGCCTACCTGTATCACTTACTTTTGTTGCTAATATATTGGCAACACATAATGAGACAGAAAAAGCAAAAGAGGTGTTGGAGGTACTTAAACTTATCAAGGACGGTAAAACACCTGTGAATAATGCGGGTTTTCTACTCAGTATGAAGTCAAGTAAACCATCCTCCGACACTAAATCCGTGGTTGAGAATAACTTAACCACAACTAATCCAAATCTTGTTTTTATTTCTTTAGGCATTGATAATCCAAGCGGTTTTGTAACTGATGTTATGGATAAGGTTAATGACAAGTTGAAGAATATATGATGTTAGATCAAACATATTATTCTGAATTGTTAGAAAGCTTGAGTGGCGATGCTCAAGACAAGAACACCTATGCCCAAGCTAATGCAAAACATATCTTGATGTCTGTGGATACAGATCCAGCCGATTATCCTCACTTTAACCCTCAACTTGCTGACCAAACCGATGCTCAAACATATCTGTATTTGGAAATCGGAGTCAATCTTTACAAAACCGAAAGAGATAAAGCGGTTTATTCCTTTGAACGTGGAGCACAACTGATTGAATATAACCACACAGATTCCATTAATAAAGTTTCAACAAGTAATTTCAATCTTTTAGTTGGGGCGATTGCATATTATTGTGCTCGGCAGTATTCGAAATCATTCATACTTCTGAAAAAGGTTGAAGAGCAAACAGAATACGCAAAGTTAATCAAAGCCTTTCTTTCTAAAGATTTTGTTCAACTGAGAAAAATGCTGAATGAAATATTGCTTGTGGATAAAAATGCTGTTGAGCAATATGACAAATGTCAGTTGATCATCTTTGCGGAAGCTTTATCTTTATTGCTCTACTATATTGAGACTGGAAATAAAGAATTGATAGCACGTGTGGATAAAGATTTGTCGTCGCTACAGCGGTTGGCTGAAATTGATAATATGCCAGATCTATGGTGGCTTTTTCGTATGATGAAGATCGTAGCTGATACTATTTCAGAAAATTCACTATGGGAATGCCTCGAAGGCCTTGATATCAATAATGCGCTAACATCAAAATACATTCGTAGTTTGGTGTTTCATCCCAAGCATGCTGTAATAGAATTGTTTCCATCACAAAAAGCTGCTCTTGAAAAAGTGCTTTCTGAATCGGGGGCGGTTGTTTGTTTGCCAACCAGTAGCGGCAAGACAAGGATAGCCGAGATATGTATACTTCAGACAATTATCAACGACAGCAATGCAAAAATACTCTATATTGCTCCGTTCCGTTCGTTAGCTTTTGAAATCGAAGAGTCTCTGGCTGAAATTTTTAGACATCTAAACATATCAGTGACTCATTTGTATGGTGGTGCTGTGTACACAAAGATGGATCAGGAATTGATAGAGGAATCTCAGCTGTTAATAGCCACACCAGAAAAAGCAAAGGCCATTCTGCGAGGCAATAAAAGCATTTTTGAAGCTATCAAACTTGTTGTTATGGATGAGGGACATCTCCTTGGATTGGAGGACAGATACCTTGCCAATGAAATGTTTACTGAAGAACTGAAAAGAACAACAAGAAACAACGGCGGAAAGTTCGTTCTTCTGTCGGCGGTTTTGCCTAATCCAGAAGACATAGCGGAGTGGATAGCTGAAAGTGAAGACAATTATGTGACTAATAGTTGGAGAGCTTCGTCACAACGATTAGGCCTGATGTCATACACTGGTTCTTCAGTAAATATTGATTGGTTAAGCGAGCCTCCTGGATTTAACAGACATTTCATTGATAATGCTACATCTAAATATGGTGCAGTGGCAAAAACTGCAGTAAAACTATCCAAGTTGGGTTCTGTGATGGTGTTTGTTGCACAAGCAAAGTTTGTGTTATCGCAAGGCAGGGCTATTAACAATATTGTATCAGAGGAAGTTGATTGGGAGAATAGCCTTGAGTGGCAGCAATTTGAACTTGCATGTAAAGAGTCTGCAGCTAATGAGCTGTTAGAATTAGGCAAGAAGGGTATATTGTGTCACAGTAATCGCCTTCCCTCTAATGTCAGAAAGGCTATGGAATCGTTGCTGAGATCGGGTAAAGCGAAATATATAATTGCGACAGCAACTTTGGCGCAAGGTGTGAATGTTGGCGTTTCAGTAGTTATTTTCCATAGCGTTGACCGCTCGCATAATGATTTCATTCCAGCAAGAGATTTTTGGAATATTGCGGGCAGAGCAGGTAGGGCATTTGTGGATTCAGAGGGTATCATCTTATATTTATTGGATCAAAGTGGTGCCGATTGGATTTATAAAAATCAGAAAAAAAGAGCATTAGAGTATTTTAATGCGTCAAAAATGGAGCAGGTTAGCAGCGGGGTCGGTTTGCTTTTGAGGGGAATCTATTCAGTTTCAACAAATTCGGGTATTGCTTTTGAAAAATTAATTGAATTATTGGCAAATGATAATCTTGAGGATGTGCTTGATGTCAAAGAAATAAGCCGATTGAATTCATTGGATGACAGCCTTCTCTCTTTGGTCGGTGAAGCTGACGAATCGGAAATAGAAGAAAGGCTGAAGAGTATGCTGGCTTATATTCAGGAAAAGAAGGTTGTTTCTAAGACTGTGATGCTTCAGATGCTTAGGGCTCGTGTCCGCGCTGTCAAAGCGAAAAGCAAAGGTGTGAACTGGGAAAAAGCTACAGCCTTGGGAATACCTTTGGATGATGCGATTTATCTTCAAGAGCATATTGAAGATTTCAGGCAGTTGGCTGTTGATTTTACTTTCTCAGATGAAACAGAAGAGGACTTGTTTCATTTTGTTGAACAATTTGAATCATTAATTAATCTAATGCCTTCGGGTAAATTCTCATACACCAAATTAGATGATGATGATTTTAAAGATGTTCAGAAACTGTGGATAAATGGTGATTCATATACTAAGGAGAAGAATGGTCAAAAATATGTTAATGAATATATCAGTTTCATAGTTCCGTGGGCAATGAATGCTGTTTACAGAGAACTGTCTATACGAGGTGATGAAGCTGAAGCAATGGTATATTTGAACATGGCAGCGCGTTGTGAATCGGGACTGCCTAATATTTCGGCCATAAAAATATTTAAATCAGGCATACAATCACGAGCTGCAGCTAAGAATATAAGTTCTATAGAGGAGAACTCTCTTGAAGATGAAAGCATAAGTGCAGTGGCTAATCTAATTGAAGAGCAAAAAGAATTATTGATTGAAAACGAAAAATCAGAGGAAATCACAAGAGAATGGGTTAATTACTTCTATGAAAAGAGAAACAATCCTAAAGATAAAATCCCTATTCTGCCTAGATTAGTTTTTAATGTTGAATTCGATAAAAACTTTGAAATAATATATTGCAGCCAAAAAGGAGATGAGTTTTATTTCAGGAGCGACGATTATAGTTGGAAGTGGCAAGTTGAGCCAACAGAAGAACTGCCATTTGATAAAATCGCTGATGTTCCTGGTGTAGGATTTAAGTATATTGGTGACAATACTTGGAAAATGTTTAATCGAAATGTTTGGTACAGAGTGAAATGAGTTTGAAAGATAATTATTCTATTAGTGTTTCGTTGCGTTGTATGACATGTGGTGCGACCTATGCTTTTGAAAAAGATGAAAAAACAGGTTATATCATTTGTCATAAATGCAATCGTGTGTATTTGGGAGGAAATGAGGAATTAATTCGATTGAATGAGGCTCTTATTGAGAATAAAAAGAACAGCTTCTTGATGAAGTAAAAAATGACGTTGAAAAGGAACTACGGAAAATGTTTAAGGAAATAAAGTTATAACGATAGTATGAAAATTAGTGTGTCTGACTTTATTGCCGCAGGCAGTTTGCTTGTCGCAATAATTGCCCTTGTTATTTCACTTTTGTCTGATAGAAAAGTGAAACGACTTGATTTACTGCTCAAAGAAAAGGAACTCCAGCAACATGAAGCGGATGAAGAGGATCTGAAAAAGGCAGATGTGGAGGTCGAAGTAATAGAAACGGCTCCAAAGAAAGCGAACATGCTCCGTTTTTATAATAAAGGAAGAGCCACGGCAAGGAATGTGTCGTTTAATATACCTTCAGATAAGGATGATGATGAAATCATGCTTATTATGAATAACGATTATTTACCTTACCCACAATTAATCTCATTTCAAAAGTTTGAAGTTGGATATTATAACAATAGCAGTAAGCCTCATCAAACGGTTGTTATCTCGTGGGATGATGATTATGCTATAGGTCGTAGAAAGGAAATGGTAATAGATATGTAAGAGTTGAAGAAGTGAATCGGCTTTTGCTTGAAATGCAAAGAAGGCTCGCTTGTGAGGCATGAGGAGGAAGGCAATAAAGTTTCATCATAAACAAATATAGATTAATTGTTATTATTACCGCCATTATTCCTTTATCAAGGATATTCAGATAATATTCTGCACGGTATTTGGCAAGAAGATGGAGTATGCGGGGGAGGAGATATAAGTGGGAATTTTGGCATTCGCGTATATTATTGGGAATAATCATGATAGCATATAAAGTATTGATATTAGCCTTTAATATATTAAAGAAATGAGTCCTAACAAAACCAATATTTGCTGCTTTGATTTAGACGATGATTCCTTGAATTATTTTAAATCGTTGGGATTTAATGTATTTGAAGGGTCGTTAGGCTCTGTTTTTACTGTTGATTGGAATAGAATAGCATCTAGTGAGGTACCAGTTATATCGGATGGTCATTTCCCCCAAAATATACATGAGTATCATGTGTTTGTGCATGATATGTGCAATGCCAACAAACGCAAATATATCATAGAGAATCATGTTAACGTAGAGATATCAGACCGTAGTAAAAGGCATCTTGAATGTGAAAGACCCGTATCGGTTTTTGACATCAGACCTTATAGCGCCCAGGTCTTGAAAAACAGATTTTCCGGGGTTTACAATGGTCGTCAAATAAATATAGTTTTTGCAGCATCAAAAATTACTAAAAAATACAAAACAAATCAATATGGTGTATACAACACTGAAACCATAGGCCCTTTTAGTAACTATGCCGCATGGGGCGTTTTGTCGAGTTTGGACAGATGTGGTAATATTGTTTATCTTGAAGACAACGACACGTCAAGAATTCTTTTTGAAGGTAAAACAGACAAAATAAACTATTATCAATCATTTCATACGCCAACGAGTTATAAAGACGGTGTCAGAGGCCAAGATGAAAGATTTACTCCACTTCTTCATAATGAGTTAAACGAATGTGTGTCGTATATTTATTATCATGATGAAAAACATGTGGATTTTGTTTTTCCGCATATTGATAACAAGGCAGATTTTTTGCGTACATTGTTTGAAGAGGTGATTTTTAAATCATTTTCGGAGTTTTTCCCTGATATAGAAGAAAAAAGATGGGTTTATAGTGAAAGCTATGACTTACCTGGGCAGAAAGAAATCCGTGAAAAAATAAAAGAAAAAGAGATAACTTTTACACGTGAAGTGGAAGATTTAAAAGCAAGTTCAAAGCAGATAGATGAAAATCTAGGATTTCTAAAAGATTTACTAACAGAATCGGGAGACAAACTTGTTTCAGCAGTAAAGAAATATTTGGAAAGGTTGGGCTTTGAAAACGTTGTTGACAAGGATGCCACTTTGAATGGTTCGGACATCAAAGAGGAAGACCTTAATTTTACTTATGGAAATACGTTGGTGTTGGTAGAAGTTAAAGGTATTAATGGGACATCAACCGATGCAGAATGTTCGCAAGTCGATAAAATAGTTAACCGAAGAATGCGTCAAAACAATACGGTTGACGTTCATGGCATATACATAGTAAATAATGAAAAAAATGTTGATCCGTTAAAGCGCACAACACCTCCTTTTAATGCAAATCAAATAGGTGATGCCAAGAATCAATTTAGAACGATTGTTTATACCGAGCAGCTATTTGCACTGTATTTTGACATTGAACACGGATATATTTCTAAGGATGAAGCCAAGGAGTGCTTTTTAAACGATGGTTTAATTGATTTTCATTCGAAATACAAATCATTAGGAATTCCATACCATTATTACAATGATGGCGCTATTGTTTGTGTGGAATTAGATGACACAAATATCAAAGTTGGAGATTCTTTATATTATTTTGACGAGCTTCATCGTCTTGTAGGACTTACAATAAACGAGGTTCAACAAGATAAAAAGGCATTGCAGGAAGCATCAGACGGTAAGACTTCTTTGAATGTTGGGGTGAAAGTGCCACGAAATAAAGAACTTTTTGTCAAAAAGCCATAATATGGAGTCCGACGGCTAGAAAATAATAACGCTGCAGTTGTGAATCATGTATCAGCTTTATTGACAACAGGTAGAAATGCGAAAGGAAGTTGTTGGAGGATAGGTGGAGGTTTAGTATGGAGAATCGGAATATATAATTGGTAGATAAATAATTATGAAAGATAATAAGTCAATACTAGACACACCTCTTGCTAAATGGATTATGGCTATTGTGACCATATTGAGTTTGGGCTGGGCGATTTTTCAGACATATCGCATCAGGGCACCCAAACTGCAATATGAAATTGTATCGCAAGTACGATTGTTTAATAAAACGAACGATTTGCCTAAAGTGACACTGCTGGTAGATACAGTTGATGTATTAAAAGATAATCAGAATGTGAGCTTTTATGTTATAAAAGTTCAGAATGTGGGCAATCAGCATCTTAGGTCAAATGATTATGATGAAGGCAAATTTGGAATATCGATTGGTGATGGTGAAATTTTGCGGGACGTGAACTTGATAGAAGCCTGCACACAACATATTGCCAACAGATATAATGAATTAAAACCATCGTATACTGAGCATTATATAGAGATTCCCCACATAGCATTAGATAGGAAAGAATGGTACAGCATTTCTTTTGCTGTGATCCATACGGATAGCATATCTCCATCCTTGTTACCAGTGGGTAAAATTATTGGCCAGAAAAACCTAGAAGTGAGATTATATTCTGAAGATGTTGATAATATGACATTTAGCGAAAAATTGTTCGTAGGTAGTATTTGGGTGAATGTGGTTCGCGCGTTGATATATTTAGTTATTTCGATAGTTATAATATTTTTTGTGGCTTATGCAATTTCGACCATATCTGAGAACAGAGAAAACAAAAAAGAGGGAAAAATAAAGAATGCAATAGCTCAAGACCACAGTATATCTGACTTTATGCGAGATGACTATATGCATAATTTTGAGACAAATATCAGCAAAGCGCAGCATTATTATACTCTTAATGATTCTCGCCTGAATGATATTTATCAGAAAGTTGAAAAATATATCTTAAAAGTCGGCGATCATAATTTTGAAGATTTTGACATGCCAATCAGGACATATCAAGAAATCAACTCATTAATTAAAAACGGCTATATTGTTAAAAACGATGATGGCAAACTAACCATTCCTACAAATGCGAGAAGTTCTTTGGATAAGATACTTAATCTCTTACAAGATAATGGTAGGAGTTTAGGAAATATTTATTGGAGAAATTTTGATTGGGATAAAGTGGAAGATGCGGGAAAAGAAGTATAAGTGTGTGAATCAGCATTGATAAAAGATAAAAAAATGTCAGAATTATCATTAAAAGACCTGATTTCATGGGGAGAAAAACTTCTTTCCAATCCTAAAACGATTTTGGGATATGATTTTGTTGACCATAAAGAGTTTGAGGAATGGAAAAGAGTTTCAGCCTTGTATTTGCAAAACATTTATTCCGGCAACCCTCAAGCGGTTGATTTTCAAAAACTTATACAAGAGTCAAATAATCAAGCTGATCATTGTGAGAAACTTTTGGCAATCCTTAAGGCGTTTGAGGCATTACCAAATTCTGCAAGAAAGTGCATGGATTATGAAGATGTGTTGGAAAACCTTTTTGCAAAATTCCATATAGTTGCCAACCAGCTGAAAAGGCGACATGATGGTAGGGAAACACTGGTAATCAACGATGAATATGATGTCCAGGATTTGCTGGAGGCTTTGCTGAAATTATTCTTTTCAGATGTCCGTTCTGAAGAATGGTGCCCGTCGTATGCTGGAAGCAGCAAAAGAATGGATTTCCTTATTAAAAATGAGGAAATAGTTATAGAAGTCAAGAAAACAAGAGCTGGGTTAAAAGACAAAGAAATTGGCGAACAGCTTATTGTTGATATTGCCAACTACAAGAATCATCCTAATTGCAAAATGTTGTATTGCTTTGTCTACGACCCAGATGCTTTGATACGAAATCCACGAGGTATAGAATCGGACTTGTCAGGAGATAATGAAGATCTGATTGTTAGAGTGAGGGTTGTGCCAAAATAAAAATGTATAAATTACAAAGATCACTAATGCGAGGTTTACAAATTCTATAATGAAGTTTCTAGCTGAATTGGATGAAAGCACAACAAGATTCTGTTGAATGCCGAGTTGAAAGAATGGAGAGCGGCGATGTTTGAGAGGTTGTTGGAAATGGGAGAATGACTACTACAATCCGTTTATTAAGTTTAACAACGAAAGAAAAAGATAGAATCACAAAACATACACCACTATAGTGGATTCTTATCTTTATCTCTCACAAAGCGTGGTTAAATCAAGAAGAAACATATTCAACGAATCACTACTATAAATGAGAGGGTCGTCGGTCGACAACCCTCAAAATGATACGTACGCTTTAATCGTACAAATACTTGACAAATCTCTGAATGTATGAACATAGTCCGATGCCTTTTGTCGCCAAGGCCTTCATGTTCTCTACATGTGTCTGTCCGGCTTTTAAGAAACTGTAACTATACCACTTGCCACTATTAAACTGTACGTTTATAGAGGTTGGCATAATTTCATAAGCCCTGACACTGGAGTTGCCACCAAGATTTTTATAGATATTTATCATAATATAAATATTTGTTTTGCTTCTACTGTGGTTTCGAAGTTTAACCAGTCCGTCTGAGGCAACAATCATGTAAGATCATTTACCTGAATCATTTTGATTGTACTTAGGCCTATCGCCACCATGGTTACGCTTATAAGTGTCGATACGCTTTTCTTCCCATTTGCCGGCTCCTTCGCTTGTTGAAGGACCGCCAATAATGGTCATTTTGGTGAAATCCTTACCATCAGCTCGATGCTCAGCTTCGCGGCGGTCTGGATTTTTTGTCGTACCAACGTAAACGGTTTTGTGGCCATCGTGTAGTTCATACTTGAAAGTATCTTTTTTTGCCATGCGAACATGTTTCCCTGCCTTGTCAGGGGGGCTTGTGAAAACTTGTCCAAGGTTTTCGGTTTTACATCGGATTTGGACAATCCGTTTTTATACAAGGTGTTGCAAAAATCTTGCCAAAACAGCATGGCTGCCAAAATGGCAGGTTCTTGACTAACAAATTATTTTATTTTTCAACAAAAAAGTAAAATAAAAGAAAAATTATTGTACTTTTGTGCCGTAAAGTAAAATAAGAATATGATTACGTTAGAGCATTTTAAACCGGGACATTACGAAAGCGGATTCGGATACAGATATTTTGTGCCGGAAAAGATTAATGACGAATGGATTTGGAATTCGCCGGAGATAAGCCAATTGCTTGAACGTGCTGCCGTTAAACTGGGAATGCTCAACTCTTTCGCACATCTGGTGCCGAATTTGGATCTTTTCATTGAGCTACATGTGACCAAAGAGGCTGTTTTGTCAAGCAGAATCGAAGGAACTCAGACAAAAATGGATGAGGCACTCCTTCCCTTGGAAGAAGTCAATCCTGAACGGCGTAACGATTGGCAAGAAGTCAATAATTACATAAAAGCACTTAATGAAGCGATAATTGATCTTGAAAAGCTTCCTATATCGACGCGACTGATTAGGAAAACCCATAAACTCCTGATGCACAAAGTTCGTGGTGAACATAAAATGCCAGGTGATTTTAGGACAAGCCAAAACTGGATAGGAGGTAATTCATTATCAGACGCTAAATTCATTCCTCCTCGCGATATGTTTGTGGGCGATTTGATGGGTGACTTGGAATGTTTTTTGAATAATGAAGATATAAAAACACCTGCTTTAATCAGGATAGCTATTGCTCATTACCAGTTTGAAACGATTCACCCTTTCTTGGATGGTAATGGCCGTATCGGACGTCTGCTGATAACTCTGTTTTTAGTAAAAGAGCAAATTTTAGACAAACCTTTGCTATATCTTTCAACTTATTTTGAAAAAAACAAAGGGTTGTATTATGATAATCTTAGCAACGTTCGTGAGAAAAACGACATGAAACAATGGATTAAATATTTCTTGGTGGGTATCGAGCAAACAGCATCAAAATCAGCAGAGACACTGCGGGAGATACTATCATTTAAAGATAATATGGAAAATTCAATACGTGGTTCGTATGGCAGAAGAAGCACTCATGCTATAATGCTGCTTCATTCTTTGATGAAAAATCCATACACCACGGCTGAAAAAGCAGCTGCAACATGCTCTTTGTCGTATAAGGCGGCAAACGATTTGGTTAAAAAAATGCATAAAGACGGGTATCTGGTTGAAATAACTGGACAAAGCCGCAACAGGTTGTATGTTTTTCAATCTTATCTTGATATGTTCAATTAGTTTATGAAAGTAAAATAAAAATCTCTTTATTTTACTTTCGAGCCTAAAAGTAAAATAACACAACACTTTGTTTACCGAAAGTAAAATAAGAAAACCGTTATTTTACTTTCATTGCAAAAAGTAAAATAAAAACACCAAAAAAATTCGATAATTGTTGCTTTTCTGAAAATTGTTAGATATTTTTGCAGTCGATTTGGATTTGAAAATAAATAAAAACATATATATGCCACAAAATCGTATTTATCTCTGCCTCGCGCACATGTCGGAGGCAGGACTTGAACAGAAGTATATCCAAGAGGCATTCGACACCAACTGGGTGGTGCCGCTCGGACCGAATGTCAACGGATTTGAAAAAGATTTGGAAGACTTTGTTAATGAGATTCCGCATCAAGTGCGGAATGAGGGGACTACCCTCATTGCGGCCTCCGAGCCGCAATCCCTCGCAAAGCGTGTCGTGGCACTCTCGAGCGGCACCGCAGCCGTGCATCTGGCACTGATAGCTGCCGGAGTGAAGGCTGGTGACGAGGTCATCGTGCAGAGTTTCACTTTCTGTGCTTCGTCGCACCCGATTACCTATCTTGGCGCAACGCCTGTCTTTATTGACTCTGAGAAGGACACGTGGAACATGGATCCTGAGCTTCTCGAAACAGCAATCAAAGACCGTATCGCAAAGACTGGCAAGAAGCCAAAGGCTATTGTCCCTGTTGCACTTTACGGTATGCCTTATCAGATTGACAAGATTATGGCTGTCGCCAATAAATACGACATCCCGGTCATCGAAGACGCCGCGGAAGGTTTCGGCTCCCGCTGGAAAGGCCAGGTGCTGGGCACATTCGGAAAATATGGCGTGTTGAGCTTCAACGGCAATAAGATGATTACCACATCGGGCGGCGGAGCGTTGATTACCAACAACGAGGACGAATGGCGCGAAATCATGATGTACGCCACGCAATACCGCGAGAGCTATCCTTACTATCAGCACGAGAAGATAGGTTTCAACTACCGAATGAGTAACATCTGCGCTGGCATCGGCCGCGGACAGATGACCATAGTCAACGACCACATCGCACATCACAAACACGTTCAGAAGATGTACGAAGAACTGCTGAACGATGTGCCAGGTGTGCATGTTCATAGTCAGCCTAACACAGGCGAATACGACAGCAACTACTGGCTCGTCACCATCACTCTCGACCCCGAAGTCAAGATCAAAGGTCAGGAAAATGCATACAAGACCATCGTGACAGGTGCTGTTGGCGGTGCGGCAGGCGTGATACATGCAGCTTCGTCGGCAGTGACAGACTGCCAGCCTAACGACAACATCGAGGCCTTGCGCGTGTTTATGGATCAGGCAGGAGTGGAGGCGCGTCCTGTGTGGAAGCCGATGCACAAACAGCCGGTTTACAAGAACTGCCCCGCTTACGTTAATGGCGTCAGCGAAGCCATTTTCAAGGTCGGCATGTGCCTGCCTGCAGGACCGTATGTCAAGGATGACGACGTCAAATACATAGTTGACAAAATCAAAGAAGCGATAATCTTATAAAAGTTATTGAATATTATGAGATTATAAGCTTGGAAGATTATAAGATTAGAGGTCAGGTTTCGAGAGAAGCTTGGCCTTTTTTATTTTTAATGACGAATAATTTGTAAAATCATTGAAAATTTTGTATTTTTGCAAATTAAACATTTTGTTATCATGGCAAAAGTAGCACTAATCACCGGTATCACTGGACAAGACGGCTCGTTTCTGGCCGAGTTTTTGATAGAAAAAGGCTATGAGGTGCATGGCGTGCTTCGCCGCAGCTCGAGCTTCAACACTGGTCGCATCGAACACCTGTACCTCGACGAATGGGTGCGCGACATGCATCACAAACGTCTGATCAACCTGCATTGGGGCGACATGACCGACAGCTCGAGCCTCATCAGAATCATCAGCGAGATAAAGCCGGATGAGATATACAACCTCGCCGCCCAAAGCCACGTGAAGGTGTCGTTCGACGTGCCGGAGTTCACCGCCGAAGCCGATGCCGTGGGCGTTTTGAGATTGCTCGAAGCAGTGAGAATCGTCGGCCTTGCCGACAAATGCCGTATATATCAGGCATCCACGTCGGAGCTGTTCGGAATGGTGCAGGAGGTGCCTCAGAAAGAGACCACGCCGTTCTATCCGCGCTCGCCTTACGGAGTGGCAAAGCAATACGGCTTCTGGATTATGAAGAACTACCGCGAGAGTTACGGCATGTACTGCTGCAACGGCATCTTGTTCAACCACGAGTCGGAACGCCGCGGAGAGAACTTCGTTACGAGAAAAATCACTTTAGCCGTAGCGAGAATTGCGCAAGGATTTCAGGACAAGCTTTATCTCGGCAACCTTAACTCATTGAGAGACTGGGGCTATGCCAAAGATTACGTCGAGTGCATGTGGCTCATCCTCCAACAGCCCGAGCCTGACGATTTCGTCATCGCCACCGGACAATATCACACCGTACGCGAGTTCTGCACTTTGGCATTCAAAGAGGTCGGAATCGAGCTGAAATGGGAAGGCGAGGGCGTCAACGAAAAAGGTGTTGATGTGACGACAGGCAAGGTTTTGGTCGAAGTCGACCCGCGTTATTTCCGTCCGGCAGAAGTCGACCAGCTGCTTGGAGACCCTACAAAAGCCAAGAAAACACTGGGCTGGAACCCTAACAAGACATCGTTCGAGGAACTCGTCCGCATCATGGTCCAGCACGACATGAAAAAAGTCCGGAAACTTTATTTACAAGAAAATATTTAATTTTTAACATCTAAAAACACTAAAACCACTAATTTTACTAAACATCTACAAACACGAAAAACCCGAACAATAAAAACTAAAATATATGGCACTTTTATATCCAAAAGAATCTTATAAAATAAATGGAGCAATATATGAAGTTCATAATGCACTTGGACCTGGACTTTTAGAAAAAGTCTATCAAGAAGCATTGGAGAAGGAATTTATATTGCAAAAAATACCATTTGAAAGAGAAAAAGCTTTTCAAATAACTTATAAAGGTGATATTCTAGAACAAAAATACATTGCTGATTTTGTATGTTATGATAAGATTGTTATAGAATTAAAAGCAGTAGAGGATTTATTACCTATTCATGAAGCTCAAGTTATTAATTATCTTGCTATAACGGGATATAAATTAGGATTGTTGGTTAATTTTAATGAAAGACAAGTACAACCCGAACGGATAGTTCGGTATTAGAGTTTTTTGTGAATAATTATATAACAAAAACTATGAAAAAAGATAGCTAACATCGAAAAACACGAAAAACCCGAAAAAATCTTCGGAAGAAATAGATTAGTGTTTTTCGAGTTTTTCGATGTGAATTAAAAAAAGAAAGAATATGGAGTTAAATAGTAAAATATACGTAGCAGGACATCGCGGTATGGTGGGAAGCGCCATCGTGCGCGAGTTGCAGCGTCAAGGATATAACAATCTGGTGCTTAGGACACACAAGGAGCTCGATTTGACACGCCAGGACCAGGTGGAGAAGTTTTTCGCGGAAGAAAAACCCGAATATGTGTTTCTCGCCGCCGCGAAAGTGGGTGGTATCGTCGCAAACCAGTCGGCTCTTGCCGATTTCATGTATGACAACATGATTTTGGAGATGAACGTGATTCACGCCGCTTGGAAAAACGGCTGCAAGAAGCTGGAATTTCTTGGAAGTTCGTGCATATACCCGCGTATGGCACCTCAGCCGATGCCAGAGTCATGCCTATTGACAAGCGAACTCGAAAAGACCAACGAGGCATACGCTTTGGCGAAGATTTCGGGCTTGAAATACTGTGAGTTCCTGAACCGCCAGTACGGCACCGACTACATCTCGGTGATGCCGACGAACCTCTATGGTCCGAACGACAACTATCACCCGGAGCATTCGCACGTGCTGCCGGCTTTGATAAGACGTTTTCATGAGGCGAAAGTCAATGGTTTACAGGAGGTTACATGTTGGGGCGACGGCTCACCATTACGTGAATTTTTATATGTCGACGACCTCGCAAACCTCTGTGTCTTCCTGATGAATAATTACAGCGGCAATGAGACCGTTAACGCTGGCACTGGTAAAGAACTTACAATCAAAGCTTTAACGGAATTGGTTGCAAAGGTTGTCGGCTACAAAGGTGCAATAAAATGGGACACATCGCGCCCGAATGGCACACCTCGCAAGCTTCTGGATGTTTCGAAAGCCACAAAACTCGGCTGGACTTACAAAACCGAGCTGGAAGACGGCATCCGCCTCGCATACGACGACTTCCTCAACAACCCAATTCGCGCTGAGAGATAAATAATAAACATCTAAAAACCCTAAAAACACGAAAACAATGTTCTACCGCAGTTATTCTTCATTCTTAATACGTAAAATCCGTGTTCGAAAAAAAACTGAGGAAGAAATTTTGAGGAAGAAAAATTAGAGTTTTTCGTGTTTTTCGATGTTAAAATTAAAAATATAATCGATGTAAAATGAAGAAGGTATTCGTTTCTGGTTGTTACGACTTGCTCCATAGCGGTCACGTCGAATTCTTCCGTCAGGCTGCGCAGTATGGCGACTTGTACGTTGGAATCGGTAGCGACGACACCATCTTGCACTACAAAGGCCACCGCACGCTTTATGATGAAAACGAGCGCCTCTTCATGGTCAAGGCGATACGCTATGTGAAGGACGCCTTTATTAATAAAGGTAGCGGCATCATGGATTTCATCCCGACGGTTGACATGCTGAAACCAGACATTTTGGTGGTCAACGAAGACGGCGACAAGGAAGAGAAACGCCAGTTTTGCAAGGAACGCGGCATCGAATACGTGGTGCTGGAACGCACCCCCCACGTGGTGCCTCATGCCGCACCTCATTCCGCACTTGATGCGGTACAGTCCCTCATTCCGGCCTCCGAGCCGGAATCTCAAAAGATTGCGGGTCAAGCCCGCGATGAGGGGGGTCAAGCCCGCAATGAGGGTATTGCGTTACCGGCCCGCAGCTCGACAGACTTGAAAAACCAGCTCTGCCGCATCCCGACACGTCTGGACCTTGCCGGAACATGGATCGACCAGCCTTACGTGAGCGAGTTTGCTCCTGGTTGGGCAATCACCATCTCACTCGAGCCGACTTTTGAGATCCGTGAACGCTGCGGTCTCTCGACATCGACCCGCAACATGATCAAGAAGATTTGGCCGGTCAAGTTGCCGAATATGGATCCTGAATTCCTTGCAAAGCTGATGTTTTGCTTCGAAAACGACCCCGAACGCTCCGACGGCATCATCAGTGGCGCGCAGGACGCAATCGGAATCTGTATGCCCGGGCTGGTCCGCCATTATTACGACAAACGTTATTGGCCTCTGAAATTTGAGAGCTGTCATGATGAAGATATCCTGCAATGGCTTGAAAATCATCTGGTTATGATACCGATGGAACCTCGGAAACCAGGCTGTAGCGTCGTTGAAGGCAAAGACATCACCGAGACGAAGGTCAAAGCATTGGCGAAAGCTGCCGACGACTGCTGGAACGCCATTTTAAATAAGGATTTAAAGGCATTTGCCAAAGCTTATAAAGACTCTTTTAACGCTCAAGTGGCGATGTTTCCGGGGATGATACACCCTAGTTCAGAGTGTAAAGTTGATAGTTTAAAGTCAGTTGAAAAAGTTCAAAGTTCAAGAGTTCAAGAATATATCGATAAGTGGTCGAAGGTTCCCGGAGTGTTGGCTTGGAAGATGCCCGGCGCCGGCGGAGGCGGCTACCTCGCTATTGTTGTCAATGACACTGAAGCATTTACAAAAAAACACGCAGAAGCTATAAAACTGACAATAAGAAGAAAATAATAACATCTAAAAACACGAAATACACGAAAACTATACTTTCAAAAATAGTATGACATATATTATTGAACACGGATTACACAGATTTAACGGATTTTTTATAACTAAGGAAATATCCGTTTAATCCGTAAAATCCGTGTTCAAAAAACTGAGGAAGAGAAGTTCAAGTAGAAAAGTTTGAGGAAGAAAAAATTAGTGTTTTTCGAGTTTTTCGATGTTAAAATAAATAATCGATGTAAAATGAAAACCATTGAGAAAAAATATCTTTTGCCGTTTATATTAATCACCTGCTGCTTCGCGCTATGGGGCTTCGCAAACGACATCACCAACCCCATGGTGAAGGCGTTCTCGAAGATCTTCCGCATGAGCGTCACCGACGGCTCGCTGGTGCAGGTGGCATTCTACGGCGGTTATTTCGCCATGGCGCTGCCTGCCGCCCTGTTTATCAAGCGTTTCAGCTACAAAAGCGGCATCCTCATGGGTCTCGGACTCTACGCCATTGGTGCCCTGATGTTCATTCCTGCAAGGGCAATCGGAAGCTATTACCCGTTCCTCATCGCATATTTCATCCTCACCTGTGGCTTGAGTTTCCTCGAAACCACAGCGAATCCGTTTATTCTCTCAATGGGTGAAAAAGAAACCTCGACGCGGCGACTGAACCTTGCACAAGCATTCAATCCCATAGGCTCGCTGCTTGGCATGTGGGTCGCGATGAACTTTATCCAAGCTAAGATGAGTCCTCTCTCGACGGCTGAACGCGCCACCTTGAACGATGCCGAATTTGAAACCCTGAAACAGTCCGATTTGTCAGTGGTTGTTGGACCTTACGCCGCCATCGGAATGGTGCTTGTCGTCATTTTTATCCTGATTCTGATAACGAAAATTCCTTCAAATAAGATTGAAAACGATGGTGTTTCACGTGCTTTCGGTCCCTCAGTGAAGCGACTTTTTGCCAATAAATCCTACCGTGAAGGTGTGATAGCCCAGTTCTTCTACGTCGGGGCGCAAATCACCTGTTGGACGTTCATAATCCAATACGGCACGAAGGTCTTTATGGCAGAAGGCATAGCCGAGCAGACAGCCGAAATCATGTCGCAAAGATTGAATATCATCGCAATGGTGCTTTTCTGCGGCTCACGATTCCTGTGCACATGGTTGCTGAAATGGTTCAAGCCCGCCCAAATGCTCGCCACTTTTGCTTCAATTGCCATCTTATTGACAATCATTGTGATAGCTATCGGTGGACGCACTGGACTTTACAGCCTTGTAGCCGTCTCAGCCTGCATGAGCCTGATGTTCCCGACCATCTATGGCCTCGCCCTAAAAGATGTCGGTCCCGATGCCGAAATCGGCTCTGCCGGTCTCATCATGGCAATCCTCGGTGGCTCGCTTTTACCTCCATTGCAAGCAATGATAATCGATGCAGATTACATAAATTTCTCATTTATAATACCGACATTATGTTTCATAATCATATTATTATTTGGACTGCGACAGATTAAAAACATCGAAAAACCCTAAAAACACGAAAAAACTGGGGAATAAAAAATTAGTGTTTTTCGTGTATTTCGATGTTAAATTTAAAAATTGATGTAAAATGAAAAGATATTGTCAATGTTTAACGCTTGTTGACGACGAAGAATTGATAAAAAAGTATGTGGATGCCCACGCTCATGTGTGGCCGGAAATCATTGAAGGTCAACGTGCTGTGGGAATTACCGACATGCAGATTTATCGCAATGGCCGCAACCTTTTTATGATTATGGACACCATCGATGACTTCGATTTCGTGCATGACATGGCACGTCTCGCAACCCTTCCTCGCCAAGCCGAATGGGAGGCGTATGTCGCTCAGTTTCAAGGCTGTAGCGCTGATGCCAGAAGCGATGAGAAGTGGCAGCTGATGGAACGGATTTTTTAGCTACTCAGGTATCACCAGCGAGTCCGCTCCAATTCGCCGCATCTCCTCGTTGAATTTACGCCGGTTTCGCTTCATCTTCCTCTTTAGCACCTCTTGTTTGTTAAACCTCTTGTAAATCAATGAGATAGGATTCATAACAGATGGCGGCGACTCCCTCTCGGGTCTCTTCCAAATGCGTTTTGCATCGTCTGCCCTCGAAACTCCAGGCACAAAAAACGGCTTCTTCATCGGCATTTTCGCGATGTCTTTTATGAAATCTCTATAAGGTGGAAGCGGATAAATCTCCACCGAATCGAGCATGATATTGCTTCTTATCATTCTGATAATCAATGCGTTATCAAGAATGCTATCCCTCCAAACCGGCACCTCCCTCGTGTCAAATCCAACGCAACTCACCCATAAAGTATCCACTGTTTTGGATTTTATAATGAAAAATCCCTCCTGATTGGTTATCGTCCCATAACGCGATAACTCGCTGACAATGTTCACGTTAGGGATAGGCTGCAAGCTGTCAGCCGACAAAATCCTGCCTTTCACAGAAAAATATCCCTCCTGCGCCTTAACTGAAAAAACGCAGAAAACGAAAGCCAAAGAGAGTAGAATATTTTTCATTGCAAAAATAACGACGAAACCACGGAAATATTATAATTATTAACATCTAAAAACTCGAAATACCCGAAAATTGTTCTTTCACATTATTCGAACACGAATCCAACGAATTTTACGAATTTTTCCGCCAATTATTCGTTCGATTCATGAAATTCGTGTTCGAAAAACTGAGGAAGAAAAGTTATGGAAGAAAGATTTAAGTAAGAAAATTTGGTGTTTTCGTGTTTTTCGATGTGAAAATTATTATCTTTGCAAAAATAAAATGAGATTTCTCCACTCCGCTACGCTTCGGTCGAAATGACGGTCTGGAAACAAAAAACTTCATAAATGAAAAAAACCAAACATAGTAATAGTCTTTCGACTTTTGTCAACACTATTCTGCGGATCTTCGGCGAGCACCCTTTCAAGCCGATGAATTACAAGCAGATAGCCAAGATTATGGGTGTGCGCGACGCTGCAGGCAAAGACGTGATATATCAAGTCCTCGTGACATTGGCTAACGACGGCCAACTCATTGAGGATCATCCATATAGCTATACCCTAAATCCCGATTTGGTGAGCGAATACGGTCCAAAGCCGCAGTATGTGGTCGGCACTGTCGACATGAAGAGCACCGGCAAGGCTTACGTGGTGCCTGAAGACGGCGGCGAGGACATACAGATAGCCTCCAACAACACTGGGAAGGCGCTGCACGGCGACAAGGTGAAGGTCGCGATGTTCCCGAAACGCAAGTCGAAGAAGGTCGAGGGCGAGATTGTGGAAGTGCTCGAGAGAGCCCGCACCGAGTTCGTCGGAGTGTTCTCAATATCACACGGTTACGCCTTCGTGGTGTCGGACAGAGCCTCGATGCCTCTCAATTTCTACATCCCGCGTGGCAACTACAAACGCGCCAAAGACGGTCAGAAAGTAATAGTGAAAATGACCGACTGGCCCGACAACTCACGCAACCCCTTCGGTGAGGTCGTGAAAGTGCTCGGCTATCCGGGCGAGAACAACGTCGAGATGCAGTCGATACTCCTCGAATACGAGTATCCGCTGGAGTTTCCAAAAGATGTCGAGAAAGAAGCTGGCAAAATTTCTGATAAAATCAGTTCATCTGAAATCAAAAAACGTCGCGATTTCAGGGATGTCTTCACCATCACCATTGACCCTAAAGACGCCAAGGACTTCGACGACGCCATCTCTTATCGCAAGCTGCCTAACGGCCACCATGAAGTGGGCGTGCATATCGCTGATGTGTCGCATTATGTGAAGCCTGGCTCTGCCATCGACCGCGAGGCTCAGGAACGCGGCACCTCGGTGTATCTCGTCGATAGAACGATACCTATGCTGCCCGAGAAGCTCTGCAACAACGTGTGCTCGCTGCGTCCCGACGAGGAAAAGCTGACGTTTTCGACGGTGTTCGAGATGAACGACAAAGCCGAAATAATCAACCATTGGATTGGTAAGACAGTGATAAAATCGAACCGACGCTTCGCCTACGAAGAGGTGCAGACCATGATTGAGGGCGGCGACGGCGATTTTAAAGAAGAAATATTGATACTCAACGATTTAGCCACCAGACTTCGTGAGAAACGCATGGCTCAAGGCTCCATCAACTTCCACAGCGAAGAGGTGAAGTTTGTACTCGATGAGAAGATGCATCCCATCGACACCTACGTGAAGGTGCAAAACGAGGCGAACATGCTCATCGAGGACTTTATGTTGTTGAGTAACAAGACTATAGCCGAGTCAATCGGCAAAAAAGACTCGAAATATCACGGTTACACCTTTGTGTATCGTGTCCACGACGAGCCTAACCCCGAGAAACTGTACAATTTCATCGCTTTGGTGTCGCGTTTGGGCTTCTCGATGAACATCAGCACGCGCGAGAACCTGGTGAAGTCGTACAATGCCTTGTTCGATGCCGTGGAAGGCAGGGGAGAGAAGAATCTCGTTGAGACTGTTGCACTTAGGACGATGGCGAAGGCACTTTACAGCACTGTCAACATCGGGCATTATGGCTTGGCGTTTCCTTATTACACACATTTCACGTCTCCAATCCGCCGTTATCCCGACCTGATGGTTCATCGTCTCATCGAACGTTATATGATTGAAAATCAGCCGAGTGTGAGCCAGTCGGAATACGAGGTGTTGTGTCAGCACGCCTCCGAGATGGAGCGCAAGGCTGCCGAGATGGAGCGCGAGTCGGTGAAATACAAGCAGGCCGAGTATCTGCAGGATAAGATCGGTCACGTGTTCGACGGACTCATCTCCGGCATCAGCAAATGGGGTATCTACGTGGAGCTCAAGGACAACAAATGCGAGGGCATGGTGCGCTACAACACACTTCAGGACGATTTCTACTATCTCGACGAGGAGAATTTCCGCGTCATCGGTCAGGAGCGCGGCACCATCTTACAGCTCGGCGACCCCGTGAAAGTGCGCGTTGAAGCCGTCGATTTGATTAAAAAACAGATGGATTTTACGCTGGTGAGCAGACCGAATAAGATAGCACACAAGAAAAAAAATTAAAAATTATTTCAACTACGTTTATTTTTTTTGTATTTTTGTGGCCGTTTATGAACACTGGCAACTTTATTATAGTATCTGAAAATTGGGATGCCACCCATAAATGGGGGGGGGTAATACGTTGGCATTCAATTAGTTACAAGCGTTTTTTGTTTTTACACATGATAGCTGCAATTTTCATTGCGGTCTGTTTTTGCTTTGTCGTAAATTATTTTTTTATTACATAATAACTAATAATATGAAAAAAAACACAATCTTGAAAGCCTTCGCGCTTTCTTTGGCAACGGCTTTCGTTATGCTGTTGCCGACAACCATGAACGCCCAAAAGAGCGACGGTTTTTTCCTCAACAATGAGGATATCAATGCGAGTCGCAATAGCACTGGCTTCAACATCACGACCGGACAGTTCGGCGACAACGGCGGCCAAACAGGCGGCAACTACGGGATTAGCATCGGAACGTTTGGACAAGATCCTCCTCAGCCTGCACCGCTCGGTAGCGGACTCTTCATCATGGCTGCGGCTGGCGCGGCCTACGCATTTTCAAAAAAACGTAAAAAACAGGAAAACAACTAAAAAACACATCAATCTACAATGAAAAAACTTAGTACAATCATCATGGCTTTGGCTCTCGTGCTTGGAATGAGCCAATGCAAGAAACAGGAAATTCCCACCAATGGCAATGGCGGAGAAAAGGTTTACATCACCTTGAACGTGAACAACGGCGAAAGCATCGCTGTGAACGTCGACAACGGCGGCAGGCACGCAGTGGCCCCGAACCTCGGTGTGATCCAATTCCGCGACGGTGATGTCCTCTATGTGGGTAACAACGGCAAATACATCGGCCAACTGACCTATAATAATGGCGCTTTCGGCGGTCCTCTTAATCCCCCAACAGGTCACGACTTTCTGCACTTCTACTTCTTGGGCGGCAAGGCTCCTGCAACGGCACCTACGGCGGGAACCACAACCGACTTCACCATCAACATTGCCGACCAAAGCCAGAACCTTCCCGTGCTCTGCTACGGTGCCTCGACTCAGGAGTACACGGCGACTGCCACCAACTACTCTGCCGTTTTGGAGTACAAGTGCGCTTTGGTGAGGTTCAACCTCAAGTATAATGTGTTTGATGACGTTACCCTGTCAAACGTGCTGACCGAGGCTACTATTAACTTTGCCAACAATGCTATTACGCCTACCACCACCAAAGGTGACATCACCCTTTATGGTGAGGATGGTGTCGTCACACACAGATGGGGCATCCTGCTGTCAGGAACCGACCTTTCTCACACTACCCACCCAGACCTGCAATGGCAGGGGAGTGGCGACATGCCTACCGTGGGTAACAATACCTATGTCAATGCTGGTGGCACTCAAGGTTTCCAACTCCATAATCCTCCATATCCTGCACCTTACTATACTCATGCCGTTCATAATAGTAACAGCGGCGCTAACAACAAATTGTCTGTGTTCTCGGTGAGTCCAACGAAGAAGGTGTATTTCTCAAGGGCAAACTTGATGTATAAACCTGCTGAAAATAAATGGGGTTTCCACGATAACCAAGTTGATGAATGTTCCACCACTCTCAGAGATGACGGTTATGTGCAGCAATCGGAATACCAGAATACATCTGTAAGTTACGGCAATGCAACCGACATGGATCGGTTCACTTGGGGTTATTTCAGTGGTATCACTCAGGCTGGGAATGACTGTGTAACAGGTGACAAAGATTTGAGTGTGGATAGAGGCACAGACTGGGGATGCGTATTTAAGGTTGGAGACACATGGGAGACGGACATGGAAGAGAATACATATTGGCGCACCCTGACTGCAAGCGAGTGGAAATATCTAACCCTCCAGAGGAGTGGCAACCGTTTCATGATGGTAAGGTTTAAGCATACCTCTCCTGTAGCCGGCGATTATAGTTATGGACTCTTGTTGTTCCCTGACAACTTTGTGTTTCCAACTGGTCTCACTTCTCTGTTCAATACTTCTAATTGTAACAAGACCGATAAGTATTATGGGATAGATAATAATAGTACTGGAGCTTGGAACGAATCGAATTCTAATATGTACAAGTTGCTGGCCGCCGGAGCCGTGTTTCTGCCTGGCGTGGGACTCCGCTGGGAGGAATATTACTATAGGTATAATTACTACATGTTTGGTTCGGGGTTTGGTTCTGGTGTTGAGGGTCAAGGCTACTATTGGTCGGCTTCGACTGATAGTGATACCGGCACTGGATTAGGCTCGCATTATTTCTGGTTTGGAATTCATGGTGGGAAATACTGGCCAGACGGAGCTGGTAATACCAGCACTATCACAGAGACAGTCGGAGTAGATAATCCAACTGCTGCAACTGGTCCGGGAGAGAATCACCAATCATTCCGTAAATTTGGCATGTGTGTCCGTTTGGTGTGGGATGCCAACTAAACGGTTGTGCGGTGAACCCCGAAAGTTTTTTTACCAACTTTCGGGGTTCACTTCATTTTTATACCGTATTTTTTTATTTCAACATTGCGCGGACGGAGCTTGTAAACCGACTCCATGAGCGAGAAAATGCCACGAAATACTAGGTGGCGGTGAAAATTTACAAGAGGCGATTATTAAAGCAATTTCAAAGTCTGATATTATATAAAAAAGCCCCTATTTCGCCGCCTGAAATATCTCCACGTAGCTTGGGTGTCCATCTTCTTTGTCGTAATTCAGCACAAAGCCGTCCTTGTCGACAAGCAGCGGAATCGGCATCGCGTTGGTCTCCTTGAAGCCTTTCAACAGGCTCTTTAACGTCTTGTTGGCATCCTTTTTTATAAATAGAGCAAACTGCGAACTTGGACTGAGAATCAATCTGTTATCTGTCATCAAATCGGTAACGGCATCTTTTTCGCCATAATAAATTATGACAATCCCGACATTGTTTTTCTCCAGACCCTCAATATAAGGTTTGATGTTGTTTTCAAGCATATTTCTGCATGCATGGCAATACTTTGCACCTACAAAAATCAATGTTTTGTCATGATTTTCAATAACTTCCTTGATTTGCTCTTTCTCTGATTTTGATATTCCTCCCTGTCCCGAACAGGAGAAACAGCAAAATACAAACATGCTAGCTAATGCTAATAAGAGGGATTTTTTCATAGTAATTAAGTTTTAACGATGCAAAAATAATAATTTTAACATCGAAAAACTCAAAAAACACTAATTTTTTTCTACCTCAAATTATAATGAACACGAATTACACGAATCTAACGAATTATTATTGGAGGTTTAATTCGTGTCAATTCGTGAAATCCGTGTTCGAATAATTTTTGGAAAAACTAAAGACTAACGACTAAAGACTAGCGACTAACGACTAATGACTAAGCTTCCCGTTGCTTCCCAGCACATTGACAATCTTGTGGATATAAAGCTCCTTCATGTGGTCGCGGGCTGGTCCGAGGTACTTTCTCGGGTCAAATTCTGCCGGTTTCTCGGCAAGGGTCTTGCGGATTGCCGCTGTCATGGCGAGACGGCTGTCGGAGTCGATGTTGATCTTGCACACTGCCGACTTGGCTGCCTTGCGGAGCTGTTCCTCAGGGATACCCACTGCTGCCTTCAATGCGCCGCCGTATTTGTTGATGGTGTCGACGTCTTCTTGTGGCACCGATGACGAGCCGTGAAGCACGATAGGGAAGCCCGGAAGCTCCTTCTCGACAGCCTCAAGCACGTCGAAAGCGAGTGGAGGAGGCAACAGACGGCCTGTCTTCGGGTCGACGGTGCACTGCTCAGGAGTGAACTTATAAGCTCCGTGCGATGTCCCGATGGAGATTGCCAGTGAGTCGACGCCTGTCTTGGTCACGAAGTCGACCACTTCCTCTGGTTTTGTGTAGTGGCTGACCTCTGCGGAGACCTCGTCTTCAACGCCAGCCAACACGCCGAGTTCGCCTTCGACGGTGACGTCGTATTTGTGAGCGTAGTCGACCACTTTGCGTGTCAACGCCACGTTTTCGTCGTATGGCAATGCCGAGCCGTCGATCATCACCGACGAGAAGCCCATCTCGATGCAGTTCTTGCAGAGCTCGAACGAGTCGCCGTGGTCGAGGTGAAGCACTATCTCAGGATGCTCGCAGCCGAGTTCCTTGGCGTAAGCCACCGCGCCTTCTGCCATATAACGGAGAAGAGTCTGGTTTGCATACTGGCGAGCGCCTTTCGAAATCTGGAGAATCACTGGCGATTTCGTCTCCACTGCCGCCATGATGATGGCCTGCAGCTGTTCCATATTGTTAAAGTTGAAAGCCGGGATGGCATAGCCGCCGTCCACAGCCTTAGCAAACATTTCACGGGTGTTTACCAACCCTAAATCTTTGTAGTTTACCATAATATAACAATTTTTAATACTTGTCATTCCGAGCAAAGCGAGGAACCTCATTCAATTTGTTTGAGATTTATTCACCAAGGCGAATGCTTTCGCTTCGCTCAGGTCTCGATTCCGCTTCGCTACACTCGAAATGACAGTTGCGGTTGTCATTCCGAGCAAAGCGAGGAACCTCATTAATCAAATGAGGAACCTCACTGCAAAATTACAACTTTTCATTTATATCCACAATATTTTTATAAAAAAGTTTACACTTCCTTCATTTATGAAAAAAGGTCGCAACCGTCAGGTTGCGACCTTTCTTTGTCGGTGATTGTCATTACTTGGCGCAATAAACGGCTGGGTCTAAATCCCAAATCCAGCAGAATAATTCGCAAAGCAGTACTCCGCCCCCATCCGAGCCGGCGTTTCCGCCAAAGTCAACAGTTGTCAATTGTGCGTTGCCAGCCTCATTGAGGGTGATAGCCACGGTAGGGCTTTTGGCGCACCATGCTGCCACTTCGTCGGCGTTTTCTGCTGGGATGACTTCGTCAAAGTCGTTGCCCCAAGCCTCGTATGCCTCTGTGCCGTCTGCCAGCTCAGCCATGTATGATGCCGCTGTCTTTATTTGCAGCTGATAATCGCCTTCTGCGATGGAAGCCTTCGGGGTGAGCTTGGCCCATACGCCCTCGGTGAGTGGCAAGCTGTTGGCTGTCAATGGTTTGTTCCAAACGGTGCTGGTCATGATTTCTTTCTGTTTGGCACCGGCTGCATCGATATAATTGATTTCAATGTCAGCCACGTTGAGCACGTCGGGGCTCACCTCGACGTAGTATCTCATCGTCACTTCAGGTCTTTTCACGATGACATCGTTTGTGCTTTTGTCTTTTTTACATTGAGTGAGCAGAGTCACTGCGAGACCGCAAACCAGAAATGCGGCCAAGACGAATAAAATGTTACGTTTCATTTTTTTGATGTTTTAATTAATAAATAGTTGTTTAGTTAATAATGTAGTTTTTAATATTAAATTGTTGTTTATTCTTTTATAAAAAAGTCGCGTGTTTGTGAAGTGTATAAGTTGCCGAAGTTGGTGTGATTGAATATGCTTACGTGAGAACCGAGGGTGTGTTGTGCGCAGTAGATGTAGAGGTCGCGGTAAGTGCCGTATGGGTGGTTGGTGGCGTGGCCCACCAGGTTACGGCTGAAGCGGTCGCACATCCATACGCCCAGCTCGTTGCTCCACGAGTCGGCGAACGATTGTTCGTAAGGTCCTGCGGCGCATATTGCCAGGAGTCCCGGGATGCCCTCGAGGGCGTTGCCGATGTTTGCTGAATAGCACGGCTCCAGGCATACTAGCATCTGGCGGAAGCGTCCTTGTGAGGCCGCATCTGACAGGGTCTGCGCGAGGAGGCTGGCGGTCATGCCGCTGCCTGCTGGCTGGTCGCGCCACACCATCTCGTTGACGCCGGAGGTGGCTACGCTGCGTCCGTGTCCGCTCCAGAAGAGTAAGACGTTGTGTCCCTGGTCGCCAGGCAACACCACAGGAGTGTTGCTTGTAGGCGTGCCTTGTAATATGTTGACGATGTCCTGTGGCATGAGGTCGGCGTTACGGTAGTCGATGACGGCGCCGTCACGCAGGTTAGGACCTCCAGCGTCGGTGCGCACGGCACCGTAGTCGCTGTTTTCAGGCGCTGTCGCCACGTCGTCGGCCATGATAAGTATGATATGGTCGTCATCGTAGCCGCCAGCCTTCAGCATCTGATACACGCTGAGCACGTCGGCCTCATGACGGTAGTCGCTCCATCCATGGCTGCCCTGCACCAACACTGCGTATTGGTCGGTCATGGCAGGATATGTGATGCTGGACGAGCCGCTGTATTGTGAGTCGAAGGTGGCGTCGGCGTTGTTGACGAGCCAGTTCCACGAAGCTAATGCCTCGCTGGTCTGCGGGCCGCCGGCGGAGCTATAGTAGCTGTTATGCAAAACATGTCCATCTTTGATGATCCAGTTGACGTATGTGGTGTTGAGTGCTGCGGTGTAGCAATCCTTGTCGAACTGCACTGCGCCGCAAGCCCCTTTGAAGCCGATCAGCTTGCCACGCTCGAGGCTTGCCAGGTATAATTCCATGCCCATCTCGCTCCAAGCGGCGCCGTTGAGGATGTTGTCGGTGGTGGTGATGGCTATGATGGCATTGTTCAGATTATCGGTATAGTGATGCTCCATATAGCTTGCCGCGAAGGCGGAGAGCAGCAGGGCGTCGTAGAACTTGCATTCTGCGAATGTGGGCTTCACGCCGAAACGGCTTTCATAGCTCATCTCGAAGCCTGTGGTGGGGTCGGCATAAGGTGAAAAGCCTTGATATCCGCTGGTCAGCGCCACGCCACGCGGACCGAGGGAGGCGATGGCCTCATCGGTGACGTTCGACAAGGCGTAACAGACGGGAGCCCAAGCCACGCGCATGTAAGCGCCTTCTCCTATGTCTCCGGCAGGGTCGTCGGGGTCGATGCCCCAATGCTGGCTGCGAAGACGGGCAATCTGGTAGAGCTGTTCGATGTTTTCAGCTACGATAAAAGATGGTATGAAAAGCCCGTTAGGACCGTTGTCTATCTCGTTGTAATAGCTTTGCAGCCGCTCGTAGAGCGAGGTGTTCTGCGTGTATTTCTCACTGATGCTGAAGCTGATGCCCATCTCGGTGGCTTGGAACGGTGCCCAGTCGAAGAAAGTCTGCCCGTAGATGTTGTCAGGCGTGAAAAGGGCGGAGTGTGAAGCCATCTCATTGATGACGTTGCCGGGATATTGTTGGATGAATGTGGCATAGAGGCTCAACGTCACCTCCGACAAAGAAATGTCTGTCTCGGTGAGCGACCATAAGAATGGCTGCTGACCGTTGCCGGTGCTGGTGATGGCGAAACGGCGTATGAGCGACTCGCTGGTGGCGGTGGGCAGGATGAGCGGCTTGCCTGTGCGTTGGCAATATGGTGCAAGACGGTTAGCATGGTCGTTGTCAAAAGGACCGATGATAGCCATGACATCGTCGCGTGTTGACAGCGTCTCGCCTAATACGGCCATGTCCTCGCTGAGCTCGTCGTGCCATTCCAACTTCAACGAGATGCAGATGTTGTCGTGCAACTGCGCTTTATGTATATTCTGCAGCATCCAGTCGGCGGTGCGTTGCAGTCGGGCATTCATGATGGGGTTGGAGAGTGGCGCCACCACAGCTACTGTCTTCTCAACCCATTGCCGAGTGTCCTGATAGATGTATTCTTTTTTCTTGTGGCAGCCTGTCAGCAGTATGACCAACAAGAACAGTAATGCTCCGTAGCGGTTTATTCCACCCATCTCTCTGCCTCCTTTCCGACAGCCACCTGCCACAGGCTGTCTAAATCAATGAGATGCAGGTTGTTGGGGGTATATGGGTTGCCGACAATCACGCCTGTGGCACCGTCGGCGAGACCGAGTGTCTGGTGTTTAGGCATCCTGCCGTTGAGCCACATGGCGATGTAGTCTTCCATCACCCTGTCGATATGTTTCACTATTGAGAATGGGCAAAAATAGGTGTCGGCATTCATGTTGCCGTCGATGCCGATGTATTGGTTATGTGCGAACAGCTGTGTGCCGCGTATTGAGCGTATCAGGCTGTGCATGGAGCCGCCGCATATTGGCAGCATGGTGAAGTCGGTGGGTTCTGCGCTCAGCCAGGTGCTTTCTTCGCCTATGATACGCATGGCGGCAGTGTCGCTCAGCGTGAATCCTGTCGCCGGCTCCTGACTCAGGTAGCGTACATGCAGTGCCAGTGAGTCTGGTTTTTGCGAGTCGTTAAAGCCTGCCAGGAAGCCTTCGCCTGCCTCGCGCACCGTCAAAGTGTAAGGGTTGGCCAAGACCAGCGACACCAGGTTTTCTGCGGTATAGTGTATCATGCATCCGCCCATATACATCGCCCCATAGTAGGTGAGATAAAGCGTCGAGCCTTTGCCTTCAAGCGGTGTGGCGGTCTCCATATAGAGCAGGTCGGCGCACGGGTTGGACTCCAGGCGGTGGCTGTTGGCGCGTATGTATGAGTCGAAGCCCACGCCAGGCGTGATGAGAAGCCGTCGCACCGTGTCGGAAGCCATCTCCATCTCGCTGATGATGGTCTCCAGATAGGCGAGGCCTTCCTCGTCGCTCTCCGGCGAAAACTGCAGGGTACGCAGGCCGTAGCGCTGTGCAGCCCTCTCAACACCTGTGTAAATCAAATCGCAATAGGAACGGTCGCCCAATGAGTTGGGACCATAGATGACAATGACCAATGGCGCACCGCTGGCCTGCTCCTCGTCGGGGTTCGGCAGGATGATGCGATCCTTGGTGCAGCTTGCAAGCATTGTCACTAACATCAACAACAAAAACAACACCTTATTGCGTAAAGTAAAAAAGTATATAAATGACCGTGTCATTTGCATATTAACCAGACTGCAAAGATACGAATCTTTTTTGAATCTGACATGAAAAAATTATCTTCGCCAATTTGTGGTGTCTGCGGGAGAAATTCTTATCTTTGCAAAAAATATTTTATGTCGAAACGCAAGGTGCCTCATACTTTTGTGATTGTGTTCTGCATAATCGTCGTCGCAGCCGTCATGACGTGGTTTATACGTCCTGGCAGATATGTTGACGGCACTTTCTATTATGAAGACCAGCTGCCTGTTGAATATCAGCAGGATTTCCATCCTGAGGCGCAGACGTGGCAGGTGTTTTCGGCGTTTTTCAACGGCTTCGTGCAGCAGTCGAAAATCATCGTCTTCATCCTCATGATCGGCGGAGCGTTCTGGATTATGAACAAAAGCCGTGCCATCGACATGGGCATCTTCTCATTTTTAAAATTTACGCAACGACTTGAAAATCATAAGTTTATACGATTTCTGGGCATCGACAACATCCTCATTGTGCTGATAATGCTGCTGTTTAGCCTCTTCGGGGCGGTCTTCGGCATGAGCGAGGAGTGTATCGCCTTTGTGATTATCGTTATACCATTAGCAATATCAATGGGTTACGACAGTATTGTTGGTCTCTGCATGGTGTATGTGGCGGCGCATATCGGCTTTGCGGGGGCCATTCTGAACCCGTTTACAATAGGCATAGCGCAAGGTATCGCGGGCGTGCCGTTGTTCTCGGGCATAGGCTACCGCATCTTCTGCTGGGTCGTCATCAACATCTTCGGAATCGCTTTTGTGTTGCATTATGCGCATAAAGTCAAGCGTAATCCGCAGAGCTCGATAATGTTCGACGATGACGCTTACTGGCGGCAGCACACTGAGGCGCAAGGGCAGGAGTTTGAAAAATATGTTCCAAAATCAGCTTGGTTTGTCTATGCTTTCCTGCTTGTCGCAATGGTGATTTTCTCGGTTTTAAACCCTGAAACGACATTAAAGATAGGCTCGAGTGCCCTCACCATGCCAATCATCCCGATTTTGACGGGCATATTTGCTGTTTTAGGATTTCTTTCCTTACGGAAAACGGTGCACAGCTTCATCTTGGTGATGCTGCTTTACACCATCGTTTACCTCATCGTCGGCGTGATGGGCTACGGCTGGTACGTGATGGAGATAGCCTCGCTGTTCCTCGCCATGGGCATCTGCAGCGGCGTGGCTATCGGCAAGAGCGCCAGCGACATAGCCCGACTTTTCATCGAGGGAATGCAGGATATTTTGTCAGCAGCAGTAGTCGTAGGACTTGCGGGCGGCATCGTGATAATCCTTCAAGACGGAGGCATTATCGACACAATTTTATATGGTCTGTCGAAATCGATGTCTGACTTTGGAAAGGTGGCGTCGGTCGAGATAATGTATGGCATCCAGACGCTTATCAACATTGTGATTCCGTCGGGTTCGGCGAAAGCCGCAATCACCATGCCTATCATGGCTCCGTTTGGCGACCTTATCGGGGTGTGCCGTCAAGCCACGGTGATGGCGTTCCAGTTTGGCGACGGCTTCACCAACATGATAACGCCTACCTCCGGTGTCTTAATTGGAGCATTGGGAGTGGCGAAAATCCCGTACCAGAAATGGTTCAAATGGGTGTGGAAATTTATTTTGATGCTTATAATAATAGGAGGAATATTGCTAATACCAACGGTACTTATGCCATTGGAAGGATTTTAATTCGGTGCCCTAAAGGGCAGAAATCTTACAAAATCTATTATAAAATCAAACAAAATAATCTACGTAGAAAATTTTGAAAGATTTTTAAAAAGATTTTGAAAGATTTTGAGCCGCAGGCGACCTAAAAAATGGAATGAAATGACATTGCTAAACGTCAAAAATTTGAAGATTTCTTTCCTTCGGGACGGCGAATGGAACGAGGCGGTGCATGGCATCGACTTCGAGGTTCCGCGTGGCAAGACGCTCGGCATTGTCGGCGAGTCGGGCTCCGGGAAGTCGGTGAGCAACCTCGCAGTGATGCGGCTGCTAAACGAAAGACAATCAAGGATTTCCGCTGACGAGATAACCCTCGACGGGCAAGATATTCTGCATCTCGAAGAAAAAGATATGCACGACATCCGCGGCAAGCGCATCGCCATGATATTTCAGGAGCCGATGACCTCGCTCAACCCCGTGTTCCAGTGCGGTTTCCAGGTTTCTGAAGCAATTTTAGCCCATGAAGACGTCACCGAAGAAGAAGCGAAGGCACGCGTGATATCCCTTTTCAAAAAAGTGATGCTTCCACGCCCAGAGGCGATATACAAAAGCTACCCTCACGAACTCTCGGGCGGACAGAAACAGCGTGTGATGATAGCGATGGCGTTGGCGTGTAACCCTGAGGTGCTTATCGCCGACGAGCCAACCACCGCCCTCGATGTCACAGTGCAGAAAGAGATTCTGAAATTGCTGAAGGAGCTGCAAAAAAGCGACAACCTCTCGATGATTTTCATCTCGCACGACCTCGGCGTTGTCTCTGAGGTCTCCGATTATATCATGGTTATGCACGATGGCCGCGTCGTCGAATTTGGCCCCGCCTCTAGAGTCCTTAGTGACCCTAAAGATCCCTACACTAAGGGTTTGTTAGCTTGCCGCCCGCCAATGGACTTCCGCCTTCGTCGTCTTCCGATAGTGAAGGAGTTCCTCGACGGCACCTGGGGCGACACAGCTGATTTTAAGCAGCAACTCATTGTCACTCAAGAAGAAAGAGAATCTCATCTGAAAGAAATATACAGCCGCGAGCCTATATTAAAAGTCGAGCACCTGAAGACTTGGTTCCCGCTCAAAAAAGGCGTGTTCAACCGCGTCTACGACCATGTGAAGGCCGTCGATGACGTCAGCCTGGACGTTTATCCTGGCGAGACGCTCGGTCTTGTGGGCGAGTCGGGATGCGGAAAGACGACCCTCGGACGCTCGATTTTACGTCTCGTGGAGCCTTCCAAAGGCAAGATTATCTTCGAAGGCAGAGATGTGATGTCGCTGAGCGG
>JAEEGH010003987.1_pt1 | contig 38226 bp, 27 predicted proteins | sample 9134181 | NCBI WGS metagenome assembly JAEEGH01 (sample SAMN16246544, study PRJNA631951) | gut metagenome | biome: gut microbiome; feature: rumen; material: DP-attached | host: Bos | place: Iran: Karaj | collected 2018-10 | reverse complement strand
CTGTCGGTGTAAATGTCGGTGCAAATGAATAATTATATTTTGAAATAAGACAAATTATGACCAAGCTGACGGAATCGGACATAGAGCAGATGACCATCGAGATATTGCAGAGCCGTGGGTATGAATACCTTTACGGCCCTGATATCGCGCCAGACGGACAGTCGCCTATGCGGACATCGTTGGGCGAGGTGGTGCTGCGTGAGAAACTGGAGGCAGCGGTGCGGAGGCTCAACCCGTCGCTGCCTGCTGCGGTGCTCGACGAGGCCGTCAAGACGGTGCTACGCATCGGCTCCACCGACTTGCTGGCCGACAACGAGCAGTTCCACGACCTGCTGACGCAGGGGGTGACAGTGTCGGTGTACGAACAGGGCGAGGAGCGCGGCAAGAAGGTGTGGCTGGTAGACTTCGACGACCCGTGGAACAACGACTTCACGGTGGTTAACCAGTTCACTGTCGTGGAAAACGGTCACAACCTGCGGCCCGACGTGGTGCTGTTCGTCAACGGCCTGCCGCTGGTGGTGATGGAGTTGAAGAATGCTGCCGACGAGGAGGCAACCATCACCGCCGCTTACAACCAGATAGAGACCTACAAGTCACAGATACCGTCGCTGTTCATTTACAACGAACTGATAGTTATCTCCGACGGTCTGGAGGCCTGCGCCGGCTCGCTGTCGGCAGGGCTGAGCCGCTATTCGGCTTGGAAGAGCGAGGACGGCGAGACCGTAGCCTCGCATCTGGTGGGCGAGCTGGAGGTGCTGCTTCGCGGTATGTTGAACAAAGAGACACTGCTTGACCTGGTGCGCGCCTTCACCGTTTTTGAGAAAGACAAGCACGAAGACAAGGCCACCGGCCAGCTGACCATCACCACAGTGAAGAAAGTGGCCGCCTACCACCAATACTATGCCGTCAACAAAGCTGTGGAGTCCACGTTGAGGGCCACGGGTATCAACAGCGCAATGCCCCGAGCAGCAGAGTCGCCACTGAACTTCGGTTTCAAGACCGTCAAGGAGCAGCAGACCGGCGACCATCGTGCCGGTGTGGTGTGGCACACGCAGGGCAGCGGCAAGTCGCTCTCGATGGTGTTCTACACCGGCAAGATTGTGCAGCGGCTGAACAACCCCACCGTAGTGGTCATCACCGACCGCAATGACCTCGACGACCAGCTCTATGAGACCTTCGTGGCCTCCAAGCAGCTGCTGCGTCAGACGCCCGTGCAGGCCGACAGCCGCGACCACCTGAAACGCCTGCTGCAGGTGCAGTCGGGCGGCGTGGTCTTCACCACCATACAGAAATTCCAGCCCGAGGAGGGCAACCGCTACGACCTGCTTACCGACCGCAACAACGTGGTGGTGATAGCCGACGAGGCACACCGCACGCAGTATGGCTTCGGCGCCAAGACCAAGGAGGTGCGCAACGAGGCCGACGAGGTGGTGGGCTCGGAAATCAAATACGGCTTCGCCAAATACCTGCGCGACGCGCTGCCCAACGCCACCTATATCGGCTTCACCGGCACGCCCATCGAGCTGAGCGACAAGAACACACCTGCCGTCTTCGGCAACTATATCGACGTTTATGACATTGCACAGGCGGTGGAGGACGGCGCCACGGTGCGCATCTACTATGAGAGCCGCCTGGCCAAGGTGGAACTGAGCGACGAAGGACGCAAGCTGGTGGAAGACCTCGACAAAGAACTGCAGGTGGACGAGATGGACGATGTGCAGAAAGCCAAAGCCAAATGGACACAGCTGGAGGCACTTATCGGCAGCCCCAACCGTGTGAAGAACATCGCCCGCGACATCGTCGAACACTTCGAGGCACGCCAGCAGGTGTTCGAAGGCAAGGCCATGGTGGTAGCCATGAGTCGAAGGATTGCCGTAGAACTTTATGACGAGATAGTGAAGCTGCGTACAGAATGGCACAGCGACGACCTGCGCAAGGGTGCCATCAAGGTGGTGATGACCACTTCGGCCAGCGACGGTCCCGCCATCGCTAAACACCACACCACCAAGGCCGACCGTCGCCTGCTTGCCGAACGCATGAAAGACCCCGACGACGAGCTGCGGCTGGTCATCGTACGTGATATGTGGCTCACGGGTTTCGACGTGCCCTGCCTGCACACCCTCTACATCGACAAGCCCATGCGGGGGCACAACTTGATGCAGGCCATCGCCCGCGTCAACCGTGTCTATAAAGACAAGCCCGGCGGCTTGGTGGTGGACTACCTCGGCATTGCCTCCGACCTGCGCGAGGCATTGTCGTTCTACTCAGACAGTGGCGGCAAGGGCGACCCCACCCAGCAGCAAGAGCAGGCGGTGGCCCTGATGCAGGAGAAAATGGAGGTGGTGCAGCAGATGCTCCACGGACTCGATTACAAGCAATACTTCGCTGCCGACACCTCCGGCAAATTGTCGTGGATACTCAGGACCGAAGACTTTGTGCTGGGACTCGAAGACGGCAAGAAGCGGTTTGTCAACGAAGTAACAGCCTTAGGCAAAGCCTTTGCCCTTTCGGTACCCCACGAGGCGGCCATGGAGGTGAAGGACGAAGTCTCCTTCTTCCAAGCCGTCAAAGCACGTCTGTGCAAGTTCGACGCCAAGCCGGGTGGACACACCAACGAGGAGATAGAGACCACCATCCGCCAAGTGATAGACCAAGCCCTGGTGTCTGAACAGGTGATAGACCTCTTCGATGCCGCTGGCATCAAGAAGCCCGATATCTCCATCCTATCCGAGGAGTTCCTTTTGGGATTGAAAGACATGGAGCACAAAAACATCGCCCTCGAGGTGCTGCGTAAGCTGCTGAACGACGAGATAAAGAGCCGTATGAAGACCAACCTTGTAGAGGGACGCACGCTGATGGAAATGCTCGACGGCGCTATCACCCGCTACCACAACAATATAATATCCGCCGCCGAAGTCATCGATGAACTAATCAAGCTGAGCAAACACATCGTCGAGAGTGACAGCACGGCACATGAGATGGGTCTGGAGCCTTACGAATATGCTTTCTATACTGCCGTTGCCGACAACGAGAGTGCCCTGGAGCTGATGGGCAAAGAAAAGCTGCGTGAGCTTGCAGTGGTGCTCACCGAGACCATCCGCAAGAACTCGACCATCGACTGGACCATCAAGACTACTGTGAGGGCCAAGATGAAAGTGGCTGTCAAGAGACTGCTGCGCAAGTTTGGCTATCCACCCGATATGGAACAGTTGGCCACCGACACTGTACTGAAACAGGCTGAGTTGATAGCAAATGAGTTAGTAAATAAACAATAGATTATTATCAACAAAAAACGGTCGTAGAATTCTACGACCGTTTTTTTGCTAAGTATGTCTTTCTTATCCGACGCTACAGCCGGGGGTGACGAGGTCGCTGGGGGTGAGGAGGACGAGGCGGCCGTCCTTGTCTTCGGCGCTGAGGATCATGCCCTGGCTCTCGACGCCCTTGAGCTTGCGGGGCGGGAAGTTGGCGATGAAGCAGACCTGACGGCCTACCAACGCCTGCGGGTCGGGGTAGAACTTGGCGATGCCGCTGACGATGGTGCGGGTGCCCATGCCGTCCTCAATCTTGAACTGCAGCAGCTTGTCAGCCTTGGGGACCTTCTGGCACTCGAGGATGGTGCCCACGCGGATGTCCATCTTGCCGAAGTCGTCGATGGTGACCGGCGCCTTCACCTCGGCGGGCTTCCACGCGTTGAGTTCGTTCTGGGCCTTGGTGGCCTGCAGCTTGTCGACCTGGGCCTGGATGGTCTCGTCGCTTATCTGTTCGAAGAGCAGCTCGGGCTGGTCAATCTGATGGCCTTCCATCAGGATGTCGGCGCGGCCGGCGTCTTTCCACCCCAGGGCCTGCAGGTTCATGATGCGGTGCATCTTGTCGGCCGTGAAGGGCAGGAAGGGGGCGCAGAGGACGGCCAGGTTGGCGCAAATCTGCAGCGAGAGGTTCATCACCGTGGCGGTGCGCTCGGGGTCGGTCTTGACGAGCTTCCAGGGCTCGGTGTCGGTGAGGTATTTGTTGCCCAGACGAGCCAAGTTCATCATCTCGGCGAGGGCCTCGCGGAAGCGGTAGGTCTCGATCGAGCGGCCGATGCGCTCGGGGAAGGTGGCCATCTCTTTGACAAGCTCCTGCTCGGCCTCTCCAAGGGGGCCGCAAGCGGGCACACGCCCGCCGTAGAACTTGTGCGTCAGCACCAGCGTACGGTTGACGAAGTTGCCGAGGATGGCTACCAGTTCGCTGTTGTTCTTCAGCTGGAAGTCCTTCCAGGTGAAGTCGTTGTCCTTGGTCTCAGGGGCATTGGAGCAGAGGGTGTAGCGCAGCACGTCCTGCTTGCCGGGGAACTCCTTCAGGTACTCGTGCAGCCAGACTGCCCAGTTGCGCGAGGTCGAAATCTTGTCGCCCTCGAGGTTGAGGAACTCGTTGGCCGGCACGTTGGCGGGCAGGATATAGCTGCCGTCGGCGTGGAGCATCGAGGGGAAGATGATGCAGTGGAAGACGATATTGTCCTTGCCGATGAAGTGCACCAGTTTGGTGTCCTGGTCTTTCCACCACTTCTCCCAGTCGTCGCCTTTCAGCTGTTTGGTGAAGCTGATGTAGCCGATGGGGGCGTCGAACCAGACGTAGAGCACCTTGCCGTCGGCACCCTCCAAGGGTACCTTGACGCCCCAGTCGAGGTCGCGCGTGACGGCGCGGGGCTGCAGGCCGGCGTCGATCCACGACTTGCACTGGCCGTAGACGTTGGTCTTCCAGTCGCCTTTGTGGCCTTCGAGAATCCACTCGCGCAGCCAAGGTTCGTCCTGGTCGAGCGGGAGGAACCAGTGTTTGGTCTCCTTCAGCACGGGTTTCGAGCCGCTGAGGGCGCTCTTGGGGTTGATGAGGTCGGTGGCGTTGAGCGAGGTGCCGCAGGCTTCACACTGGTCGCCGTAGGCGCGCTCGTTGCCGCAGTGGGGGCAGGTGCCGGTGATGTAGCGGTCGGCCAGGAAGCAGCCGGCCTCCTCGTCGTAGTATTGCATCGACACTTTCTCGACGAACTTGCCTTCGTCGTACAGCTTCTTGAAGTAGGCCGCTGCGGTCTCGTGGTGTTCCTTGCTGCTGGTGCGGCTGTAGATGTCGAACGAGATGCCCAGCTCGGCGAAGGAGTCCTTGATAATCTTGTGGTAGCGGTCGACGATGTCCTGCGGCGTGCAGCCCTCCTTGCGGGCCTTGATGGTGATGGGCACGCCGTGCTCGTCGCTTCCGCCGATGAACATCACCTCCTCGCCTTGGGCGCGCAGGTAGCGCACATAGACGTCAGCGGGCACGTAGACGCCGGCCAGGTGGCCGATGTGCACGGGGCCGTTGGCGTAGGGCAGCGCCGAGGTGACGGTGTAGCGCTTGTATTTATGGTCTTTTTCTGTGTAGGTCATTGCTTATTGTTGATAGGTGTATTGTGTCACGCTGCCTTCGCCGTTGGTGAACGATGTGGGGAATCCGGCGGCGTCATAGGTATAGGTACGGGTCTCGGTGGTGGTGCCCAGCGGATAGGGGAGGGTGAAGGGCAGCTGCATGAGGCCGAAGTTGAGCGTAATCGTCACCATGGCGGTACCGCTGTTGGTCGTGACGGTGGCGTTGTTGGCCGAGAGGTTGGTGGGGTCGAGGGCGCCGAGGAAGCCATAGAAGGGGTTGTGCTGGCTGTCGTAGGTGAAGCTGGCGGTGTCGGCCAGAGTGATGGTCAGCGGGATGGCTGTGGTGTCGACCAGGTAGGAGAGCATGGAGGCATAGCTGCCGGCCAACGAGTCGAGGTTGACCATCTGGCGTATCTCGTCGAGGCTCACCGAACCGTCTATCTGGGCGCTGAAGACAATCTGCGACACGTTGTCGCCCTGCCAGGTCAGGTCGGCGGCGATAGCGGAATTGTCGACGCTGAGTTTGCCTGCATTCTGGGCGGGACGGATAAGGCCGAAGATGTCGGGGATGCCGCCGCTGAACAGCTCGGAAAGCATCGCCAGCAGGACGGGGTTAAGCTCCATGGGCAGGTGGTTCACCTTGCCGGCCGCGTTGCGGGTGGGCACGACGCTCATCACCTCCATGGGACCGGAGTAGAGCGACATCATGGTCAGCAGGTCGCCGTTGTAGGTGTAGCTCACTTCGACGGGCATGCCTTGGAGCGTGGTCGTCGCCGACGCCAGGCGGTAGTTGTCATACTCATACCAGCCGGTCTCCAGCATGTTGCCGTTTTCGTCGGCTGTCGCAATGGTGGTCACCACATCGTTGGCCCAAGTCCATTCCTCTGTCGTCGTTCCGTCGACAGCAATGCTGACAATACGCTTGGCAGGATTGAAGACACCGTCGCCGGTAGGCATCTGCACCGGAGGATTGTCGCCGCCGCCGTTGCCACCCGACGGGTTGACCGGTTCGGTAGTTCCGTTGTCTTTGTTGCATGCTGTCATACCCAGCATCATCACGGCGCAGAGCGCCAGCAATATTTTCTTCATGGCTTTCATTATTAGGGGTTTATAATGATTACTTGTCCTGACCTTCCTCGCTCTTCTCTTCCTCGTCGAGGGTTATTTTGCCTGCGGCCAGCAGCACGTTGTACCACGAGAAGAGCTTCTTCACGTCGGAGGCGTGCACACGCTCGCGGTCGTAGTCGGGAAGTGCTTCGCCCAGCAGGTCGAACATCACCTTGCTCTCCGCTTTCTTGGGGTCGAAGGCGGTGGCCTTGCCTTCCAGCTTGCGGAAGATGTTCTGCATCACCTCTTCCAGAGGACGCTCGTCGGTCTCGGTAAAGAGACGTATCTCACCCAGCGAGCTGATTCTATCGTTCTTGAATACAGGGTATTTCTGACCCGTCACGAGGTTCGCCACCACAGCGCCGCCTTTGGTTTGCGACACCAGTTCACTCAAATCCGGCTTGCCGGCAATCACTAAGATGTTTGATAAATCCATTTTGCAGTATTCGTTTTTTATCGTTAATTAGCAAAAGAAAACGCGTAATATATGCTATTATTGTGTCGCAAGGTGTTTTTTTTACTTCGTCGCGTCTGATCCGGGTAGCCTCCCGTTTCATCTCTCCGCTTTCGATGCTCACCTTCTCCCTGCTTTCTCCGTACCTTCTCCCTACCTTCTCCGTACTTCTCCCTGCCCCGCACGGAGGATGTACCTTGCTGCCGTTGTTTTGCTTGCGCGCAGGTAGCGCTTTGAGTCCTTGAGTCTCTGAGTCTCTGAGTCCTTGGGTCTCTGAGTCCTTGGGTCTTTGAGTCTTTGAGTCCTTGGGTCTTTGAGTCCTTGGGTCTTTGAGTCTTTGGGTGGAACAAACTGACTATAGGTTTAAGCAACAGGTGTTTGTACTTGTTCAAACAAGTGGGCGAACCGTTTCACCAGGAGGTGCAGGAGGCGGTTGGGCAGCAGCGGGCACAGCAGGATGACCAGACGGTCGGTGAAGCAGGGGATGAGGGTGGCCCTACGCCTGAACATGGCTTTCAGCGCCAACTGCGTAGCCCGCTCGGGCGAGAGCATAATTCCCATACGTAGAAGCAGTTTGCGATGCCGCATGAAGGGCATGTCGGCCGACATCGGTGTGTCGACGGCCCCGAAGACGGCTGTGGTGACGCTGACGGGCGTCCCCATGCACTCGATGCGCAACGCCCGCGAATAGCCCTTCACAAAGCGTTTGGTGCAGCCATACATGCCCACGAGGGGCCAATCCATCCAAGCCGTGATGGACGAGATGTTGAGGATGTAGCCTCCTCCCTGCTCTTTCATGAGCGGCAGCAGCAAGCGGCAGAGCAGCAAGGGGGTGGTGCAATGCAACGCCATGATGCGCCGAAGCTGCTCGGGCTCGGCATTCTCGATGGTCGACGTGATGAGCATTCCCGCGTTGTTGACCAGTATCGCCACCCGCCAGCCGCACGTTCGGCACTGGGTTGCAATGTGTTCCGCTGCGTCGGGCAGGGTGAGGTCCATACAGATGACGGGGGCCGGGACGCCATGTTGGCGGGTAATCTGGAGCGCAAGATCCTCTGCCGCCAATCCGTTGATATCCACCAGCACTACGCCGTAGCCTCGTTCGGCCAGCTGCAGGGCGTAGCAGCGCCCCATACCCGAAGCCGCCCCGGTGACGACAGCATATTTCACGTCCTGTAACATGCTTGGAAACATTTGGTTATGACGGCTGTTGTCCGAGGTGGTATTGGCGCAGCCCTTCGATGGGGTCGGCCATCACAGTGCCGATGGCGAGTTCGTCTGAGGACATGAAGCTGCGCAGGGTAGGCTCGATGGCCTTGGCGAATCCTCCGACCAGGTTGAGTTGTCCCTCGGATATGCCGCTCTGTTCCTGCAACGTGGCCAGCATTCCATGACGCCAGTCGTAGAGTGCTTCCGTAATCACGCTGCGGCAGTAGTCGGCCTCCTGCCGATGCACGGCGAAGGGAGCCAGCGATGCCAGGAAGCGGTTGGGGTTGGATTGGTGGTATACGGCGTCGATAAGCTGGTCGTCGGTCATGGGGTAATTGTCATGGAACATGCATCTTACCTCCTCTGGCATGCGATGGGTGAGGTAGTCGTTGAGCAGTATGCGACCCACATGGTTGGCCGACCCTTGGTCGCCGAGGATAAAGCCTGTGCTGACAGGTTGGCATGCGATGCGGAGGCCATCGTAACAGCAGGCGTTGCTGCCGGTACCCAGGATGGCTACCAACGAGGGACGGCCGCCGCTCACCGCTCGGCAGGCACCCAGCATGTCGGTCTCGACATGCACCTCGGCAGCACAGAATCCCGCCGACAGGAGTCGCTCCACCCGCTCCCTCTGCGAGGCATTGCCGCAGCCGGCACCATAGAAGTAAATTGAGAATTGAGAATTGAGAATTGAGAATTGCTGGCGCACGGCGGAGCAGGCGGCAAGGAACTGCTCGTCGGAGGTGAAATGGGGGTTCAGTCCTTCGGTAACCATCTTGTTACCAGACTCCACATCCATCCATGTGGTCTTGGTGCTCCCGCTGTCGGCTATGATTGTCATGGTTTCTCTGTTTTAACATGAATAACCATAAATGACCATGAAATTTAGTAAATTATTTGTGGCCATTTATGGTAATTCGTGTTTTGTTAAGCTCTGGTTGTTCTCCGCTTAGATAATGCCGATAATCTCATTTATGTCGCTGACGCCGTGCTTCTTGCACCAGGCCTCCATACCGTCGATGATCTTGACGGTGACGGCAGGGTCGATGAAGTTGGCGGTGCCCACTTCGATGGCTGTGGCGCCGGCCATGAGGAACTCAATGGCGTCCTCGGCGGTGCAGATGCCGCCCAAGCCGACCACGGGAATCTTCACGGCATGAGCCACTTGCCACACCATGCGCACGGCCACGGGCTTCACGGCGGGACCGCTGAGGCCACCGGTGACGTTGGCCATGAAGGGACGGCGACGCTCGATGTCGATGGCCATACCCAACAGGGTGTTGATGAGACTCACACTGTCGGCACCGGCACCCTCGACGGCTTTGGCGATCTCGGCAATGCTGGTGACGTTGGGCGAGAGCTTTACTATCAGCGTTTTATGATACACCTTGCGCACCGCGCTCACCACCTGGGCCGCCATATCGGGGCTGGTGCCGAAGCCCATGCCGCCACACTTGACGTTGGGACAGCTGATGTTCAGCTCGATGGCGGGGATATGCTCCAGGGCGTCGATCTGCTCGGCCACGGAACAGTACTCCTCGATAGAGGAGCCGCTGACGTTGACAATGATATTGGTGTCTAAATGTTTGATTCTATGATACACTTCGGAGCAGAATTTCTCCACGCCGCCGTTCTGCAGGCCCACGGAGTTGAGCATGCCCGAAGGGGTCTCGACCATGCGGGGGTAGGGGTTGCCCTCGCGGTGGGTGCCGGTGGTGCCCTTGACGACAAAGCCGCCCAGGCGGTTGAGGTCGATGAAATCGGCGAACTCCTCGCCATAGCCGAAGGTGCCGCTGGCGGTCATCACCGGGTTCTTCAGCCTGAGATTATGTACTTTGACTGCTAACATGTTTCCTTTTTAGGGGAGTGAGAGGGAGTGAAGTGGAGTGAAAGGGAGTGAGGGGACAAATGCTATCGTCCTTTCACTACCTATCACTTCTTTTCACTACTTTTCACTCCTGATAATTATTCATACCATTTCTTCATGCTTGTGATGTCGAACACAGGTCCGTCCTTGCAGACGCAGCGGTGTCCTTGGTCGGTGTCGGTGACGCAGCAGAGGCAGGCGCCGACGCCACATGCCATCATATTCTCGAGCGATACCTCGCAGCGGATGCCGCGTTCAGCCGCCGAGCGGGCCACGGCCTTCATCATGGGCGTGGGGCCGCAGGTGTAGATGATGTCGTACTGCTCAGCGAAGGCGGGGTTCTCAATCACCAACCCTTTGTGTCCCAGACTTCCGTCGTCGGTAGAGAGGCACACGGTGCCGTAGGGGCGGAACTCGTCGCGCACGGGGATGAGTTCGGCGGTGCGGCCGCCCAGCAGGATGGTGCAGTCGACACCCTTTGTTTTCAGCACCTTGGAGAGGTAGAAGAGGGGGGCGATGCCTGCGCCGCCACCCACCAGAAGGGCGCGGCTGGATGCCGGCAGGTCGACCGAGAAACCATGCCCCAGAGGGTAGACGATATTCACGCGGTCGCCTTCGGTGAGTTGGCTCAGCCGGCGCGTGCCCTTGCCCACCACCTGGACGAGCAACGAGAGGGTGCCGGCGTCGGGGTCGACATCGTGTACCGAGATGGGGCGGCGCAACATCACACCGGGTTCGCCGTCGACCCTCACCTCGACAAATTGTCCTGGAGCCACCGGCGGCATCGGGCTGAGGTGGCTGTGGCGCAGCACAAGGGTGAAGTAGTGTTCGCCATGCCGATGCAACGCTAAGAAGCTGAAATCGTGTATTTCTTTCATAGTAGTGAGTTACAATAACCGCTGCAAAGATACACATTTTTCCGGTATAATCTCGTAGGAATAGAGACAAATCATTCTATGCGGCTGTCAATCAGTTTGGTATAGTAATAAGTACAAATGAAGGAGAGCCGCCATGAAAAACACGTCCATTTGTTAAAAACACTTAGGAGTCATCCTTTTTATAAAAAAGTGTGTATCTTTGTAAAGATTTATTGGATGAAAAAGAAGTATGTGAATCACGGTAAGGCACTGGTTGATAGTGAGAGATAAGGCTTGTGCAGAAAGTGGTTCGGTGCGTATTTTTTGTATAAAAAAGCGAAATATTTATACTTTTTGAGGGCAAAATATGCGCGTGTACATTATAAAATGGGAGGGTGACGCATAAATTTTTAAGAGACAAGACAAAATACCATATTTATTAACTAAAAATGTTTTTATGAAAAAGTATTTACAAATGTTCGCCCTGGTGGCTTTGATGGCCATACCGTGGGCAACGAACGCACAGTTCTGCACGCCGAGTCCTTCGTCGAAGGACGGCGACGGCATTACGAACGTTGTGTTCGGAGTGGGCAGCGAGATCGTGAACAGTGCTGTTTCATGGTCGGCCGCGCCCTATTACATCGACAACAGCAGCATGATAGGTGCTGTCCCCGCAGGCACTACCTGTGAGATGAGCGTCACCTTCGCTACTGGCTACACCTATGGCTACATTGTCTGGGTGGATTGGGACGGTGACAGCACGTTCAGCGGTACCGAGGTTGTCTGTGTGGGCACTGCGCCCAACACCAGCCCTGTCACTGTTGCGGCTGAGTTCGACATCCCCACCACACAGGACACGGGTATCTACCTGATGCGCATCTGCGCGGCCGACAGCTACTTTGACAGCTACACCGGCTCGGTTGCCTCTGCGGCCAATGCCAATCCCTGCGACAGCTATAGCTGGGGTGTGGCTCTGGATTACACATTGCGTGTGCTGGAGGCACCCAGTTGTGCCCGCCCCGAGAGCTACAGCATCAGCGGTATCACCAGCGACGGTGCCACGCTCAACCTGGTTGACAACTTGAACACCGGTGCTTCCTACAGCATTGAATACTGGAAGGCTGGCAGCGACGACACCAACACCGTCACCGCTACTACCACCAGTTACACCTTCACCAGCCTGGATGCCAACAGCCTTTACTACTTCGCTGTGAAGGCCGTCTGCTCGGCTAGCGATGAATCTTTGCCTCTCAATGGCAGCTTCACCACCGCCTGTGACGGCTCGACCTGCGACCTGACGGCCTATGTCACCGACCAATATAACGACAGTTGGAACGGTTGCAGCATCAATATCGTCCAGGCGGGTGTCGTTGTTGGAACAATTGAATGTCCCAGTGGCCAGAGCGGCTCCACTTTCACCTATGAGGTCTGCTCGTCGGCTCCCGTGGAGTTCACCTTCGTCCGCGGCAGTTACCCCAACGAGCTGGGTGGCTATATCCAGGACGGTGGTGGCAACACGGTGTATACTATCAGCAACATGGGCAACTACTACACCGGCGACAGCTTGGGTTATGTGGCTGTTCCCTGCCCTTCCTGCATCCCGCCGACGGCCCTTGCCGTAACGTCCGACTCGAATGAGATTACCTTCTCGTGGAGCCCGCGCAGCGGTGCCTCGCAGTTTATCGTCTATCTGAACGACAATATTGTCAACGACAATGTGTCCGACACCTTCTATGTCTTCTCCGGCCTCACCGCCAACACGCCCTACACGGTGAAGGTGCAGAGCGTCTGCTCCTACGACGACAGCTCCTCCATCGTCAGCCTCAGCACCCGCACGGCCTGCGGCCAGATTACGCTTCCCTACTTTGTCGACTTCGAGGATGCCGCCTACAACGGTGCCTGGTATCCCTGCTGGGACAGCACCATCCACGCCGGCACCGACCCGAGTGTGAACAATGTGCGCAACCACACCGCCGGCGGCCAGTATGGCATGTACCTGCAGGCCACGACCTCGCAGAATTACAACCTGGTGGTGAGCCCGCAGATTCCTACTGCCGGCAACAACATCTACGTGCGTTTCTGGGCTTATCGCAACAGCGGCTGGATCAAAGCCGGCGTGATGACCAATCCCCACGACACTGCCACCTTCATCCCGATGGTGAACATCGAGAACGCCAGCGGTTGGAACGAGTATGAGTTCCGCACCGACACCCTCGACGCCAACGCCACCTACTATGTCGCTTGGCTGGCCTATTCAACGGTGAACTACAGCACGACCCAGATTGGCGAGATTGACGACATCTACATCAGCGAAGCCCCCTCGTGCGCCCGCGTGCCCGAGGTGAGCATCGACACCACCACTTCCGATGCCATCACCCTGAGCTGGGCCGACAACGGCAGCAACAGCTACACTGTGTACTACTGGGTCACCGGTTCGACCGACACCCTCAGCGTCATGGTCTTCGACACCGTCGCCACGTTGAACAACCTCGAGTCGCTGACGGGCTATAGCCTGCATGTGGTGGCCAACTGTTCGGGCGGCGACGCCGAGCCCTCGCCGGTCTACACCGCCGCCACCACCTGCGCGGCCTCGACCTGCAATCTGACGGCCTATGTCACCGACCAATATAACGACAGTTGGAACGGTTGCAGCATCAATATCGTCCAGGCGGGTGTCGTTGTTGGCACAATTGAATGTCCCAGCGGTCAGAGCGAATCCTCGTTCACCTATGAGGTCTGCTCGTCGGCTCCCGTGAAGTTCACCTTCGTCCGCGGCAATTACCCCAACGAGCTGGGTGGCTACATCCAGGACGGCGGTGGCAACACGGTGTATACTATCAGCGGCATGGGCAGCTACTACACCGGCGACAGCCTGGGTTATGTGGCTGTTCCCTGCCCCAACTGTGTGCCTCCTGCCGACATCTACCTGAGCGACACCACCGCCTCAGGCGTCACCATCCACTGGACCGCCCAGGCAGGTCAGTCCGCATGGATTGTCCGCGTCGACAGCACTGACATCAATGTCACCGACACCTTCTACACTGTCAGCACTCTGGCCGAGCGTACGGCTCACACCGTCAGCGTGGCCACCGACTGCTCCGGCGACACTTCCGCCTTCGTCACCCTGCCCTTCGTCACCGGTTGCGCTGGTGGCGAGTGCGAACTGTCTGTCTCCTCGACCAACGACTACCTCTCCTATGGTTCTTACTATAGCGACTATAGTCCCGCCCTGCGCATCGAGCAAAATGGTTCCGTGCTGGCCACCGTGCAGAGCACGACCGACGAAATCAGCGTGTGCGCGGGCATGCCTGTCGTGATAATCCTTGAGAACGCTGGCGAATCGTGGTCGAACCCCACCGCCACCGTCATCAACGGCGGCGACGAGGTGCTCTTCAACAGCGCGACGAGCAGCTATTCGACCGGCGACACGCTGGTTTCTGTGGCCAACGCATGCCCCAGCTGCTTGAAGCCGACGGTACAGATTTCGACCGTTGACTCGAACTCGCTGACCTTCACTTGGATGGTGGAGGGCGGCGCCAGCTACCTCGTGTCGTTTGACGGCGGTGCCTATGTGGCCAATACCACTGGCATCTATACCGCCTACGGCCTCGCTCCCAACACGCTTCACACCTTCGCCGTGAAGGCCATCTGCTCGGTGGGCGACACCTCGAATCCGCGCGAGCTCAGTGTGAAGACCGCCTGCGGCGAGATGGCCATCCCCTACACCGAGAGCTTCGAAGGCGATGCCATGGGCGATGTGCCTTCGTGCTGGACGGTGGTGATCGCCGGAGCCAACGGCTATCCTATGGTTGACGACGACGGCCACACTGGCAGTCAGAGCCTGACCTTCGTAAGCAACACCAACAACACCGCCATGATTGCCGGTAGCCGTATCCCGCTGCCGGGCGACTCCATCAAGGTGAGCTTCTGGGCCTACAAAGACTACGGCACCGGCACCCTTGAGGCTGGTATGATGACCAACCCCTATGTCGACTCCTCCTTCATCAGCTTGGTCACCGTCACCGCCGACACCTACACGCTGTACGAGTTCAACACCAATACGCTGAGCCACGATTCGACCTACTACCTGGCCTTCCGTTATGCTTACAACTACGACTACTACTATGCCAAGGTTGACGACATCAACATCACCCTCGACGAGGGTTGCATGACGCCGACCAACGTCATTGCCACTCCCGACAGCATCTATCCCAATATCGATGTTGCTTGGAGCAGCACCGGCTCGGTGACTTCCTTCGTGGTGGAGTACCGCATCTCGGGTTCGGACACCTGGAGTGCTCCGCAGACCACCAGCACCACCAGCAAGCTGCTCGCCGGTCTGAGCTACTCGACCGCCTATGAGATTCGTGTGGGTCAGGTGTGCGGTAACGATACGCTGTGGGCTGCTTCCATCGTGACCACCACCGTCTGTGGTCTCACCCCGCTGCCTTACCTGGAGAACTTCGTCAGCGCCGACGGCACGCTGCCTCCCTGCTGGAACTACACTGCCCCGACCTACTTCCATTGGAACCGTTGGACCACTCATGCTGAATATAGTGGTGACGGCGAGATGATGGTCGGCAGCGGCTCGGCCGGCGAGGCTGCCATCCTTCCCACGTTCTATGCTCCTATCGTCAAACTTGAGATTTCCTTCGACGCCAAGCTGGGCAACGTCAGCGAGGGCGACGGCATCATGATGGGCGCCTACAACGAAAGCACCGGCACGGTGGAATGGCTCGACACGCTGACCAATCCTGGCCAGTGCCGTGAGAACTTTGTCCGCTTCACTTACAACTACCTCAACTATTCGGGTAGCGGTACGCGCATCGCCGTCGGTCACAGCCATAACAACTCTGGCGACTGGGGCTTTGCCATGGACAGCATCGTCGTCATCGAGCTGGCTACCTGCAATCCGCCGGAGAACGTGACGGCTCACAACACGATGTATCCCAACACGGCCGACGATGTGTTCTTCACATGGACGGTCTCTGGCACCGGCACAGAAATACCTAGCCAGTGGCAGCTCTACATCGACACCATCACCTCGACCGACATTATTGACAGCGTGCCCGAGAGCCAGCTGATCACTGTCGACACCAACTATTACATGCCTCCCGTCAACATGCTGGCCGAAGGCGCCCACTACCGCTTCTTCGTCCGCAGCGTTTGTGGCCCCGCTTCCCACAGCAACTGGGTGGAACTGCAGGGCGGTTTCGCTACCGACGAGTTCTGGATGTCCAATACGGGCGTTGCCGACACCATCATCGGATGCGACTTCATCATCTACGACAACGGCGGTCCTGTGGCAGGCTATCTGCACAACAGTAACTCGGCCCTCGTCATCCAGGCTGGTGAAGCCGGCCGTGAGTTGCAGCTGCAGGGCGGTTTCTTCAGCCACGGTGCCGACGCCAACAGCTTCACCGTCTATGACGGTATCGGAGTGGGCGGAACGGTGCTCTACAGCCGTAATGCCACCAACATGACCGAGACCATCGACAGCGTGCTGGCCACCTCGACCACCGGCGCTATGACCATCACTTTCACCTCCGGCTACTATGCCGCTCTCGGTTACGAGCTCTACATCCACTGTGTGGGTGAGGCTTCGTGCCTGCGTCCTACCAACCTGCAGGTGGAGATGGTTGGCGACGGCGTGGCCCTCGCTACTTGGGATTCCACGGGCGCCAGCCTCTATCGCGTCTACCACCACACCAGCGGCGACAGCGTCTGGAACATGAACCCCACCTACACCAACAGCATCACGCTCAACGGTCTGCCCGCCGACGTGACCTACGACTTCTATGTTGTGGGCTACTGCAGCGCCACCGACACTTCGGCTCCCAGTATCATCCGCCACTTCAGCACCCATTGGGAGGCTCCGTGCGAGGCCGTCGCCAACGTGCAGGCAAGCAGTGTCCAGCAGAACACCGCCACCCTCACCTGGACCAGTACCGGTACTCAGTGGCAAGTCGCCCTTGTGGGTGGCTCTACGGCTACTGCGACCACCAACTCTTACACCTTCACCGGCTTGACGGCCAACACCGAGTACAAGGCGGTCGTGCGTAACGTGTGCGACGCTTCCACTGGCCGTTATTCGGAATGGAGCGACACCGTCACCTTCGTCACGCTGCCCGTCACCTACACCATCACTGTGGCTTCGAACAACGATGCTTGGGGCACTGTGACCGGTGGCGGCACCTATGCCGAAGGTGATACCGTTGAGCTTGTTGCCACCCCCAACGAAGGCTACCGCTTTGTCAGCTGGCAGGACGGCAACTCCCACGCCACCCGCACCATCACGGTTGTCGGCGATGCAACCTACACTGCCACCTTCGCAGCGCAGAACGGTATCGACGACGTGCAGAGCGCCAATGTGACCCTCTTCCCGAATCCCGCCAGCGCTGCGGTCACCATCCGTGGTTTGGAGGGCGAGTGCGTGGTCACGGTGGTCGACCTCAACGGCCGCGAGGTCTACAAAGCCAACGCCAACAATACCCTCACGATCGACCTTACGGGCTATGCCAAGGGTGCCTACTTCGTCCGCATCATGGGCGAGCGCACCACGGCCATCCGCAAGCTTGTCGTGAAGTAACGCCAGGTTATACGACAAAGAAAGGCGCCTCGTCAGGGGCGCCTTTCTTTATTATAGAATATAGGGTGAATCAGAAGCCGGGTTTGCCGAGAAGGTGGAACATGTTGCGTTTGTAGGCTTCCACACCTGGCTGGTCGAAGGGGTTGATGCCGAGGGTATAGCCGCTCACGCCGCAGGCAAACTCGAAGAAGTAGATGAGCTGTCCCAAGGTGTACTCGTCAATCTTGTCAACGGTGAGTTCCACCACGGGAACGCCGCCGTCGACATGGGCCTGGATGGTGCCTTCGGCGGCACAGGCGTTGATTTCTGTCAGACTCTTGCTGGTGAGGTAGTTGATGCCGTCGAGGTTGCGTTCGTCGGTGGGTACAGGCACCGTGGAGTTCGGTTTCTGTACGCGCAGCATGGTCTCCATCATCAGGCGTTCGCCATCCTGGACATACTGTCCCATGGAGTGCAGGTCGGTGGTGATGCTCAGGCTGTGGGGTAGCAGACCCTTGTGCTCCTTGCCTTCGCTCTCGCCGTAGAGCTGTTTCCACCATTCGGCCAGATAGCGCAGGTTGGGCAGGCAGCTGACCAGCATCTCCACCTTGATTCCGCGGCGGTAAAGTGAGTTACGTACAGCGGCATACATCAGGGCGGGGTTGTCTTCCAGCGTGTTGTTGTTTTGGCAGACGGCACGCATGTCGCGGGCGCCCTGAAGCATACGGTCGATGTCGTAGCCGGCCATGGCGATAGGCAGCAGTCCTACGGGAGTGAGCACCGAGTAGCGGCCTCCCACGTTGTCGGGAATGACATAGGCGGGATAGCCCTCTTGCTGCGCAATGTCGTGCAGCGCACCGCGACGGGCGTCGGTGATGGCCACGATGCGTTGCGAGGCCTCGACCTTGCCGTACTTCTTTTCAAGGTGAGCCTTGACAATACGGAAGGCTACGGCGGGCTCGGTCGTGGTGCCGCTCTTCGAGATGACGCAGACGCTGTAGTTCTCGCGGTCCAAGAGCGTCAGCAGCTGGCTGTAATAGTCTTCGCCGAGCGTGTGTCCGGCATAGACGATGTAAGGCTTGTCCCCTCGCACCATGGAGGCAAACTCCGACTGCAGGGCTTCAATGACCATGCGGGCTCCCAGGTAGGAACCTCCGATGCCGACAACCACGAGCAATCGGCTTTTGGCACTCAGGCGTGCGACATCCGCTTTTAAGCGGGCGAGCATGTCGGCATCGATTTCCTCCGGGAGGTTCACCCAACCAAGGAAGTCGTTTCCGGCAGCGTCACCTTTCAGCAGGTGCTCCCGAGCAGCCACAACGTCGGGCAGCATACGCTGCAGATCTTCTTTCGAGAGATGGTTGAGAACGTGCTCAACATTCACTTTCAGTGTATTCATTTTTGAATGGTTTTGTTGATAAATTGTTCATTTATATTAGCGAAAAATGGGCGTTTTGGAAAATATTTTCACATGTAACTCCAACATTTTCGACACTTTAACGAAATAATAAAAAAAATATTTTTCATAATCGAAAAAATATATGTATTTTTGCACCAAATTATGAGCAGATAAAGCACTTAGGTAACACATAAAGAATATTAACAATTTAAAATCATTAATGATATGCTGAAAAAATTAATCAAGATGGGCGTTGTGATGTCGCTTTTGGTGACTTCCGTTAGCGCCTTTGCACAGAACAACGACTACCCTCGTTACAGCTTTGGCAGTAACTGGGCACTCGGTGGTGCTATCGACTATGACTGGGAGGCTCAGCAGCATGGTGCCAGCCATCCTGATGGTATGTGGAGAAGGTCGACCAACGTTGGTTTCGACATCTTCGGTATGAAGAAATTCCACCACGCCTTCGACCTCCGTATCCGTGCTCACGTCCCCACCCTGTGGCGTGGTCTCCAGGACCAGCCCGTTGATGGTCAGAGCTACTACATGGCCCGCTACTCCACCGTTACCGGTGAGTTGATGTGGTCCATCAGCAACGCCATCCATGGCTACGATCCCGAGCGTCGCTGGAGCGCCCCCTACCTCTTCGTGGGTGCTGGTGCCGCTATCGCCAACTGGTTTATTGACAAGGACCAGTTCGACGGTACTCACTATGCCGAGAAGGACATGGGTCATGTCATGCCCGTGCTGACCGCCGGTATCGGTGCCAGCTGGCAGTTCACCGAAAAGAGCTCCCTGTTCATCGAATTCGAGCTCAACGGTAACGACATCCCCAACCTCTTCCAGCAGAGATTGACCGACCTCAGCATGGTTCACGCCGATGCCCGTCTGGGTTACTTCTACAACTTCGGTCTGACCGAGGCTGACCAGGCCATCGCTTCGCAGAAGAGCATGCTCACTCAGGACAACTTCGGCGCCCTCAACAGCCAGGTTGCCGCCCTCGAGCAGCAGGTTGCCAACGACCGCAACAACGAGAAGAAACTCCAGAACCGTATCGCCGAGCTCGAGAAGCAGCTCGCCGACGCCCTCGCCAACCAGGGCAACAAGGTCAACAGCGCCGCTGCCGACAGCCTCCAGAACATCATCAACCAGATCAAGGCCGACCAGCTCAACTACTACGCCATGCCCTTCTCGGTGCAGTACGGTGTTGATGAGTGGCAGGTCAGCGACGAGGAGATGGACAAGGTCAAAGCCGTCGCCCGCGTGATGAAAGACAACTCGAACATCAAGATCATGTGCGTCGGTTTCGCCGACTACACTGGCAGCGATGCCTACAACATGAAGCTCTCCGAGCGTCGTGCCAACGAGGTCAAACGCCTCCTCACCAAGAAGTATGGTATCGACGAGGACCGCATCGAAGTCGACTTCAAGGGTAAGAGCGCTCCCTTCGGCGATGTGCAGTATGCCATCAACCGTCGTGTCAGCTTCTACCGCGTGATTGAATAGTCCATTCGACTATCGTAATTGAAGAGGGCTTCTCGAAAGAGAAGCCCTCTTATTTTATATATATGTATTACTATATTCTTGAGGACGTGCCGTGTCTCGTCCCTACATTGTATTAATCTGCAAGTACCCTGTATTCCACGCGGCGGTTGTTCTGGCGCCCTTCAGGTGTGCTGTTGGTGTCGGTGGGTAGCGACTTGCCGAAGCCTCGCCACGTGAGACGGCTGCGGTCGATGCCATGTGCCACCAGATACTCGGTCACGGCTTTGGCTCTCGCCTCGGAGAGGATGCGGTTGCGTTCCACGGTGCCTTGGTTGTCGGTATGCCCACGCAGTTCGACACGCATGGTGGGATGGTCGTTGAGAAGCGTGATGAGGGTCAGCAGGTCGTGATACGACTGCGGCAGGATGTCGCTCTTGTCGGTATCGAACAGCACGTTGCGGAGCGTGACAATGTCGCCCTTCTTCGGCACCGGAACGGTGTCGACCGTTTGCGGTTCCTCTTGGCAATCCAGACATTCGACCGTCACGTCGTCAATATAGTAATAGGCGCCTGAAAGGACGGTATTCTCGGCACGGGTGTCAATGACGTTCGAATGGTTGAAGGAGTTGAAATTGCCGATAGTCAGATACCTCTCCCCGCCGACAGCCGTGAATTCTCCGGCAATCTCGTTCCATTGGTCCATGTAGATAAGGACGTATCGGGAGGGGTTGGACACCTGGGGTTTGTAGTAGGTGGCGATGACCTGCTTCTGCCCATTCTCCAGCTCGGTCGTCTCGTTGTGCATCAGTATGTTCCACGTTGTGTCGGAGATGCGGTCGGAGGTGAACAAAGCCCCGAGCGTGGCAATGGTGTTGGGCGATTTGTCGGCAAGGCTTGCCCAGAAGCTGACGCGGTAGCGGCGGCCGGCTTTCAGGGGCTCGCGCAACTCTGTCTGCAGGTATTCGCGGTAGGTCTCTTTCGAACAGTAGATGCCGCAGTAGGCGGCACCGGAGTGTGGCTCCTGCACCCCCATCTTGTTGCGGGGCGTCAGGCATTCGCGACCGCCGCAGGCGTTGAAGTAGTCGCTGCTGCCCTTGGTGGGTTGCCACCAGGCGTCGACGCCGCTCATGATTCCCAGCGCGTCGATGCGTTGAGGGCAGGCGCTGTATTCTTCGAACGAACCGTTATATACCAGATTCTCTGTATTCTGCGCCAATGCAGAACCCCAATGGAGCATGGCCAGCAGGCTGACCAACGGTAGCCAGTGTTTTCTCATTTCTATTCAATTGTATGTAACATGCATTGCCACAGCCTCTCGGCGGTCTTGTCCCAGCTGAAGAGCTCCCGTTGCCTACGCCCTTTGGCGATAAGTCCGTCGCGCAGCTGCCGGTCGTCCAACTGCTTGATAGCATGTGCTATGCTGTCGGGCTCGGCAGGGTTGATATAGAGCACGGCGTCGCCCCCTACCTCGGGCATCGAGGTGGTGTTCGAGGCGATGACGGCCGTCTCGGCATGCATCGCTTCAAGAATCGGGATGCCAAATCCTTCGAAGTAAGAGGGATAGACCAATGCTTCGGATGCCGAAAGAAGTGCTGCCAGCTCGGCTGGTTCCACGTGGCCGGGCATGATGACGTCCGCCTGGTGGCGCATGCCGTCGTAGGCGGCTGCCAGTTCGTCCTGCCACCACACGCGGTTGCCCACCACAACCAGTTTCAAACCTTTTGTGTCCGTGTCTTTTACACGGTCGAAGGCGAGCAGTAGGTTGGCCAGATTCTTACGCTTGAGGATGGTGCTGATAAATATCAGGTACGGGCATCCGTCGGTGTAGCGTCGCCTGACGGCGCTCTTCTCCTCCTCCGTGTGGGGGCGGTAGCATTCGTGGGCACCGTCGTATACCACTTCAATTTTCTTGGAATCAATTCCGTAGGTGTCTACGATGTCTTTCTTCGAGTATTCCGATACGGTGGCGATGCGTGTGGCGTGGCGTGCGTAGCGGGGGAAGAAGTGGGTCATGAAGCGCTGGTGCGAAGGACGCAGGTTGTCGTTGAAGTGTTCGAAGTTGATGTCGTGTATCACGGCCAGCGAGGGCACGTTGCCGCGGAGCGGAAGGAATCCGTCGGGCGAGAGGAAGAGGTCTATATGGTATCGCTTAAGCGCCATGGAAACAGCCCCTTCGAAGAACATCCACCATAGGATGGGATGCCTTGCCGGAGGTAGCAGCACGATGGGCACGGCGTTGTCGGCAAAGACGAAATCGGGTGCCGGCTGCCGGTCGAAGAGCAGGTAGAAGGTGTGCTCGGGGTGGGCCTCGACGATGCGGCGGGTGGTCTCATAGGTGAACCATCCGATGCCGTCCATCTTGCCCCTCACGAGCAGCCGTGTGTTGATTGCAATCCGCATGCTATGAGCGCTTTATGGTCTCGTCAATCACGCGGGGGTAGTGCTCTTTCTCGAGCAGGTGTATCTTGGCCGCCAGCGTGTCGGGCGTATCGTCCGGTGTAACGGTGCAACGTGCTTGGAACAAGGTGGTTCCACGGTCGTAATGGTGGTCGACGATATGGATGGTGATGCCGCTCTCCCGCTCGCCGGCGGCGACGACGGCTTCGTGCACGTGGTGGCCGTACATGCCCTTGCCGCCGTATTTGGGCAGCAGGGCCGGGTGGATGTTGATGATACGGTTGGGGTAGGCTTCGAGCATCGCCTCGGGCACCAGCCAGAGGAATCCGGCCAGGATGACCCAGTCGATCTGCTTCTCATGCAGGTAGTCGAGCACGGCGTTGGTGTCGTAGAAGTCGGCGCGGCCGAAATAACGGGCTTCGATGCCGAGGTTTTTGGCGCGCTGCGCAATGTATGCGTCGCGCTTATTATAAATGATACACGCGACCTCCACGTCGGTGCGGCCGGCGAAGTATTCGCTGATTTGTTGTGCGTTGGTGCCGTTGCCGGAGCCCAGGATGGCTAGTCGGACAGGGTGGTTCATAGGCATTGTGATTGTATTTGTTTCGAAATGCAAAGGTACGCAAAAAAAACGAAATAGCGACGACAGAATGAAAAAATACCGTTTTTCGCCCCCTCACAGCAGCCTCATCCCCAGGACAAAACAGAATCATCTCCTACTCATCACCTACTCTTACACTACTCATCGCCTTATGAAAATTTATTTGAGTAGGCAATAAGTAGTCGAGAACTACGTTATAGCTAGTGGAAAAGTAAACTAAAATATCGCGTTATGGCAAAGCAATGGGGTAGTTATATGGGCGGATTCTCGGGGAAGCTGGGGACCGCTGTGGGGTATATGTGGAACGGAATCTGGGTGATGCGCAGTCGTCCCTCGATGGTGCGGAATCCACGGACGGAAAAGCAGATGGAGCAGCGGATGCTGTTCAAGCAGGAGGTGCAGCTGGCGGCGCGGATGCGCCGCGGGGTGAACCAGGGGCTGACCGCGTTGGCGCGTCAGTCGCACATGACGGCGTACAACCTGTTCGTGAGCCTCAACCAGCGTTGTTTCGGCAGCGACGAGGGCCGGCTGGCTGTCGACTGGCAGGGGCTGACGCTCAGCGAGGGGCCGGTGGCGCCGGTGTTGTTCGGTGCGCCGGAGTTGGACGAGCGGGGCGTGCTGACGGTGCCGTTCGACCGCAACAGTAGTGCGCGTCGGGCGCGGACTTTCGACCGGGTGTATCTCTACGTCTATTGTCCCGAGGAGGAAGAGGGGGTGCTGACGGCGCCGGTCGAGCGTATCGGCCGCTGTGTGCGGCTGGCGTTGCCCAATCTTTTTGCAGGCAAAGCGCTGGAAATCTATGGGTTTGTGCAGAACGAGAAGGGTGAGGGATCGCCGACGATGTATATTCCTTTCGGCGAGGACGAGGATGAGACGTCGCCGTCGGAGGATGAAGACGCTTCGTTGCAGAGTATTGACAGACAGAATGATAAGCCGATAGAAAGGGCTGATATGCCTTTGGAGAGGGTGGAGGGGGTCCCAAAACGGTCGAAACCGGGTGGCGCAGGGTGAAAAAACAGGCTTGACGGGCCGTGTTTCGTTAAAAATTTATAAAATTTATTATCTTTGATATCAACTCCTTATCGTCGGAAGAGGGTGGGGAAAGTGTTAAAATGTATTGCGGTATGAAAAAATTTTCGTTTCTTTGCACCCAGTTTTTAACATTAAAATAGAAGAAAAATGTCAGAAATTGCTACTAAAGTTGTCAGTATCATCACCGACAAACTGGGAGTTGAAGAGAGTCAGGTGGTCCCCGAGGCCAGCTTCACCAATGACCTTGGCGCCGATTCGTTGGATACCGTCGAGCTGATTATGGAGCTTGAGAAAGAGTTCGACCTCTCCATTCCCGATGAGGAAGCTGAGAAGATTGTCACCGTTGGCGACGCCATCGCTTTCATTGAGAACAACAAGAAGTAAGTTCTTCTTTACAGAAACGTTGGGATGCCAGCCACACTTGCGTCTCAACGTTTCTTTTTAGTGTAAGTTAGTCACCTAACAACCCATCATGGAGTTGAAAAGAGTAGTTGTTACCGGTCTCGGAGCATTGACTCCCATCGGCAACGACGTTCCCGCATTGTGGGAGTCGTTGGTCAACGGAGTGAGTGGCGGAGGCCCGATAACACATTTTGATGCCACCAAATTCAGGAGCAGAATAGCAGCAGAGCTGAAAGGATTTGATCCGCTGAACTTCTTCGACCGCAAGGAGATGCGTCTACTTGACGGTTACACCATCTACGGCCTTGTGGCCGTCGACGAGGCCATGCGCGACGCAGGTCTGACCGACGAGAACATCGACAAGGAGCGCATGGGTGTTATCTGGGGTTCGGGCATGGGCGGTGTCACCAGTCTCCAGGATGAGATTATAGAATATGCCGTCAGCGGACGCACGCCGCGCTTCAGCCCCTACTGGGTGCCGAAGGTCATCATCGACATTTGCGCGGGCCAGATAGCCATCCGCTACGGCTTGCGTGGTCCCAACTACTGCACCGCGGCGGCTTGCGCCTCTTCGGCGGCAGCCATCAACGATGCCTTCAACCTGATACGTCTGGGCAAGGTGGACGCCATGATAGCGGGCGGCAGCGAGTGTGCCGTCATGGAAGCAGGCATCGGCGGCTTCGGCAACATGCGTGCCCTCTCGACCCGCAACGACGACCCGCAGACCGCTTCGCGCCCCTATGACAAGGACCGCGACGGCTTTGTGCTGGGCGAAGGTGCCGGCACCTTGGTCCTTGAGGAGCTGGAGCATGCGCTGGCTCGCGGCGCCAAGATATACGCCGAAGTTACGGGTGCAGGTCTCTCGGCCGACGCCTACCACATCACCGCCTCGCATCCCGAGGGTTTGGGTGTCATCAGCGCCATGCGCCAGGCCATCGAGGAGTCGGGCATGCAGCTGACCGACGTGGACCACATCAACACCCACGGCACGTCGACCCCCATCGGCGACATCTCCGAACCGAAGGCCATCGTGGGCCTCTTCGGCGACCATGCCTACAAGATGGGTATCAACTCGACCAAGTCGATGACGGGCCATCTGCTGGGAGCTGCCGGCGCGGTGGAGAGCATAGCCACCATCCTGGCCATCAAGAACGGCATCATCCCGCCGACAATCAACCACTTCACCGACGACCCCGACATTCCGGCGCTCGACTTCACGTTCAACCACGCCAAGCGCCGCGAGGTGAACTTTGCCCTGAGCAACGCCTTCGGATTCGGCGGCCACAACGTGTGTCTCGCTTTCAGAAAGTACTGACCATGCTGCTCTTCGCCCGACGCAAGGAAAGCCCTGAGTTCTATCGTTTCTTCAAGAACGTGCTCGGCTTCACGCCACGTCGCACGGAGTTGTACCATATTGCGCTGACGCACAGCTCGTCGTCTACCGTCGACCACGGCCACCGTATCAACAACGAACGCCTCGAATACCTGGGCGACGCCGTGCTGGGTGCCATCGTGGCCGAGTACCTGTATCGCAAGTATCCCATGAAAGGGGAGGGCTTCCTCACCGAGATGCGGTCAAAAATAGTGAGCCGCAAGAGCTTGGGCAACCTGGCCCGCAAGATGGGTCTGCCCGAGCTGGTGGAGCACCAGCGGGGTCATGAAGGGGCCTTCAAGAGTCTCGGCGGCGACGCCTTCGAGGCCCTCATCGGGGCCATATACCTTGAGAAGGGTTTCCGCTTCACCCGCCGCTTCATCGTCGACAAGCTCCTCTGCACCTATCTCGACATCGACCAGATAGCGCAGACCGACTGGAACTTCAAGGGCAAGCTCATCGACTGGGGTCAGAAGAACAAGCAGAAGGTTACCTTCGAGATAGTGCGTACGCTGAACCGCGACCGCGAGGGGCGTCGCGAATACGAGTGCCGCGTCAACGTGGACGGCAAACCCCGCGAGTCGGCCATCGGCTACACCATCAAGAGCGCCGAACAGCTGGCCGCCGAGAAGACCTACAAGGCCATCATGGCCGATGGTGCATCGTCTTCTGTAGCAGAAAAAGAGAGCAGGTAGCAGTCGGTTGGCAAGTGTCCGTTACGGGTACTTCGAAAAAAATATTTTGCCAGTTCGGGAAAATGTTGTATATTTGCATTTTCAAAAAACCGGATTAAATATATGAAGCGTGTCGTATTATTTCTTGAATTGCTGTTAGGGTTTAGCCTGATGGCCGATGCCCAGATGGTGGGTGCAACCAACCGTCAAAGAGGAGGCACTGGAAGCGGGGTCGAGCCACAATACCGTGAGACTGGATGGCGTCTGAATGCTGAGGTGGGCACCTCGACTGCCGTTTCCTTCGGCTATCAGTTTACGCCCAACATTATGGCTGCTGCAGGACTGGAGATGGTGAGCGATTTCGACTATATGCTTATCTGGGGCCCCATCTTTGCACAGGTCCGTTTTACCACACCGATGTACCACTGGTCATTCTTTGCCGACCTGCGATTTGGCTGGACGGTCTTCAGTTTCTATGGAGGGGAATCGGTATCGCAGGCCATGGTGGGCATCGGCTACAAGAACTGGTCGCTGGGCGGCGGGGTGGCTTTCAGTCCCTATTTGGTCTATGACAGAGGGTATGATGTTTATGGCGACTTCTATATTTATCAATCAAACATCTGGACCCCCATCGTCAGTCTCTCTTATAGTTTCCCGTTGAAGAGGCTCAGCGGGGTATTTTTCTAATCATAGACAATAGTAACAAATAACATAATATGGACATCAAGACACTGAATATCGACGAGAGCGCCAAGCTGAATGCACAGGCATGGCTTGACGGAGCATACGACGAGGCCACCAAGCAGGCCATCCGCGACATGGCGGAGACGAACCCCCAAGAGCTGAACGAGAGCTTCTACCGCCACCTGGAATTCGGCACCGGCGGCTTGCGCGGCATCATGGGCGTGGGCACCAACCGTATGAACAAGTACACGGTGGCTATGGCCACCCAGGGGTTGGCCAACTATGTGAAGAAGGTCAATTCCGGCGAGAAGGAACTGCGCGCCGCTGTCTCGCACGACAGCCGCAACCACAGCCGCGAGTTTGCCGAGATTACGGCCCACGTGCTGGCCGCCAACGGCTACAAGGTGTACCTTTTCGACGGCATGCGTCCCACACCGGAGCTGAGCTTCGCCGTGCGCCACTTCAAGTGCCACACGGGCGTGATGGTCACCGCCTCGCACAACCCCAAGGAGTATAACGGCTACAAGGCCTACTGGAGCGACGGCTGCCAGCTGACGGCGCCGCACGACGAGGCAGTCATCGACGAGGTGCTGAAAATCAAGTCTGTCGCCGACGTGAAGATGACCGGTGGCGAGCAGAATATCACCATCATCGGCGAGGAGGTGGACAAGGCCTTCCTGGCCCGCGTGGAGGCCAACAGCCTCAATCCAGAGCTCATCCGCAAGCACCACGACGTGAAGATTGTCTACACGCCGCTGCACGGCACGGGCATCACCCTCATCCCGCGCATGCTGAAGCAGCTGGGATTCACCAATGTGAATGTTGTCGAGGCACAGGCGGTGCCCGACGGCAACTTCCCCACCACCCCCAGCCCCAACCCCGAGGAGAAGCCCGCCATGAAGATGGCCGTCGACTTGGCCAAGGAGATTGACGCCGACATCGTCTTCGCCTCCGACCCCGACGCCGACCGCGTGGGTGTGGCCGTGAAGCGTCCCGACGGCGAGTGGATGCTGCTCAACGGCAACCAGACGATGAGCGTGTTGTTCTACTACATCGTGAAGCAGTGGCAGGAGAAGCAGATGCTTACCGGCAACGAGTTCATGGTGAAGACCATCGTCACCAGCGAGCTGCCCGCCGACATCGCCACCCGTGCCGGCATCAAGATATACGACGTGCTGACGGGCTTCAAGTTCATCGGTGCCAAGATACTGGAGTTGGAGGGCGTGGAGCAGTTCATCGCCGGCGGCGAGGAGAGCTACGGCTACATGATTGGCGACTTCGTGCGCGACAAGGACGCCGTCAGCGCCTGCTGCATGATTGCGGAACTCGCCGCCTGCCTCGCCGACGAAGGCAAAACCCTCTACACACAGTTGAAGGAACTCTATGTGAAATACGGTTTCTACAAGGAAGACCTGCTCTCCATCACCAAGAAGGGGCAGTCGGGTGCGGCGGAAATCCAAAAGATGATGGACGACTTCCGCAGCTGCCCGCCGAAGGAAATCAACGGTTCTCCTGTGACAAAAGTCATTGACTACAAAGCAAGTACTACCACGTTGAGTGACGGCACCGTCACGCCCATCGACCTGCCGAAGTCGGACGTGCTGCAGTTCTTCACCGCCGACGGCACGAAGGTCACGGTGCGCCCGTCCGGCACGGAGCCGAAAATCAAGTTCTACTTCGGCGTGAAGGAACCGCTGAACGAAATCACTGACTTCGAGAAGGTGCGGAACGAGCTGGCGGACAAAATCGCCACGGTGAGGAAATCATTAAATTTGTAACCCCTTTTATAAACCCTTTAAATATTTTCTTATGGAAGAAAAAGAATTACAAATGATGGAAACAGCCAGAGAGTATGTCCGCTCTGCTGGCAAATGGATACAATTTATGGCCATACTTTTATGCATCAGTATTGCCTTTATGTTCCTCGCCGGAATTATGATGATGGCATTTTCCGGTGCAGGTTTGCACCTTGGCTATTACCCCATGGAAGGGTTTCTCACCATTACAATGGGCGTCATCTACCTGATTATGGCAGGAATCTACATCTACCCCGCTCTCTGCCTCCTTCGTGCAGCGAAAGCAGCCAAAGAGGCGGTAGAGTTCAACAACAACGAGCAGATGGTGGAATTTCTCCGCAACAACAAGACATTCTGGAAGTTCTGCGGCATTTTCACCATTGTATGCTTTGGGTTGGCTGTGCTGATTGGAGTTGTGGGAATCATCATTGCATTTGCAACATTGTAACGATTTCCAATCCAAAATAAAGAAGGCGGGATTTTCATCTCGCTTTTTTTATTATAGAGACGCCTATGGTTATGGATATCCAGAGATTCTATCCCAAAACGATGGGGAGAATCGCTACTCATATACCAGTAGCACTTATTTCGAATACAAATAATCACCCCCTCACCTTCATCTCACACCTTGCACAGTCAAACTCAAGGTTGAAACGGAAGTTACCCGTCTGCAGCGTCCAGGGTTCGGGATGGCGGTCGGTGGCGTGCGGCTGTTTGCGACACATGCCGAGCGTGTAGCGGATGCAGTGACGGCAAGTCATCAGTACGGCGTTTTCAACGGCACTTTTCTCAAAAGCCGGTTCTATGGTTTTGATTCCGTGAAGTTTGTAAAACTCCCGCGCCTTCGTGTTCATCACGTTGCCCCGGTAGGTGAGCGTGTCACCGTCGGGCGAGGGAAACGGAAAATCGTTGGGGGTGACGAGCTGGCCGAAGGGCCTCCGGTGACTTTCCGCACGCGCCTCCGTGAGCCGCTCCACCGCCGTGCGGCGCCACTCGTTCACCACCGAGGCCGGGAAAAAGTAAGGTTGGGTGGTTCGTACCTCCACACCCATCGGGTAGTACGGCGTGCCGCCCAGTTTCGACAGCGCGGTCTTCAGGTTGGCGATAGCGATGTCGCCCTTTTGCGACAGCTCCTTCTTATAGGCGAACTCTTGCGTGACCGCAACCCCGTCCTCGTCCGTGAGCATCAACGCAAAGCCGTCGGGCGTTTCCGAAAGCAACAGATTCACGCCTATTTTCCGAACCGCCGAATCGCCCGCCAACAGCTTGTCGAACGCCGCGTCCGAGTTGCGGTACAGCGGCATCCCCGCCGTCAGTCCGGCGACGGGATCCAACGTGGTGAGTCGATTGCCCTCCGCCTTGTTGATGCGGAAGCCGCAAAGCTCGCCGTCCGTGTCGATAAAGCCGAGACCGTCACCGTTGTGAAGTTCCTTCGCTGTATCTACCATCAAGTTGCGGCCGTTGACCGCCACGAGCGTGCCCAGCGGTTCCCCGATGGATTTGGGCGTGTCGGGATTCACCATCACGTTCTCACGGCCGTGCAGAAAGTAGTCGGTCTTTCCGCGGTTGAACGTCTTCTGCGGGTCGGGGTCGAAGGTGAATATCTCCTTACCTGACGATGCCTTTTCAAATCGGGCATCTTTTTCCAACAGATTATCAATGCGTTGCCGGTAAAATGCCGTCACGTTTTTCACATAATCCATCCTCTTCAGCCGGCCCTCAATCTTGAACGAGGTGATGCCAGCCTCCAGAAGTTCCGCCAAATAGTCGGAACGGTCCATATCCTTGAGCGACAGCAGATGACTGTGGTCGCGGATGACCTTCCCGTTCGCGTCGGTCAGCGTATAGGGCAGCCGGCAGAACTGGGCGCACTCGCCACGGTTGGCGCTACGGCTAGTGCAAGCGTGGCTCATGTAGCACTGACCGCTGTAGCTCACGCACAAAGCACCGTGCACAAAAGCCTCCAGCTCGATGGTGGTCTGCTGCCTGATTTCACGAATCTGTTCCAACGAAAGTTCACGGGCGAGGATGGCACGCTGCATACCCACCTTCTCCCAAAACAGCACCTTTTCGGCCGTGCGGTTGTCGGTCTGCGTGCTGGCATGCAGGGCGATGGGCGGAATGTCCAGCTGCAGAATGCCTACATCCTGGATAATCAAGGCATCGGCGCCCGTATCGTACAGACGGAATATCAGTTTACGCGCCTCCTCCAGCTCCTCGTCGGTGAGGATGGTGTTGAGGGCGACATGGACATGGGCGTGATAGAGGTGGGCGTAGCGGCACAGCCGCTCAATGTCGGCTAAGGAGTTTCCCGCGGCGACCCGCGCCCCGAACTTGGGAGCGCCCACATACACCGCATCCGCGCCGTGGTTGATAGCCGCCACGCCGCAATCGTAATCCTTGGCCGGAGCCAGCAACTCAATCTTCTGTGCCATGCCTACTCCTTCGGTATCTCCTTGTTGAAAAGCATCTTGATCTGCTTGGCCTGGTCTCCCTGACAAATCACCGGCTCTTCGGTGGCGGGACTGAGCACCACTTCCACTGTGTCTTCGTCCAATGGACGGTACTTGATGATGCTGGGGTAGGCCACGGCATAGCTCGGATTGATGAGGCAGAAATCGACGAAGTCGAGGAAGGAGATGGCGGTTTCAAATGTCTCGGTGCTCAGGAAGGTCTTGCCGTTGCGGGTAAAGACGCGGGTCTGCGTACCCTCCTTGTGGAAATAGGCAATCAGGTCCTGGTTCACCTTCTGGCTGTTGTTGCCCGAATAGAGATAGAGGTAGGTCTTTTGCAGACGGGAGTTGTTGAACTCCTGCGACTTGCGGATGCGCCCGTTGGCATCGTAGGTGTCCCACGTTTTGATCTTCAAATCGTTGTGATACATTCCGCGGATGAAAATCTGCTCGCCGGGATAGTAAGTTTCCGTAATGCCGTTCATCTTTCCGTCGATGTAGTCGATGCGGGTGCTGATCTTGCCATCGGCGCAGAAGGTGCGGCAGGTGCCGTTCCGCTTGTCGCCACGGTAGAAGTCCTCTTCCAGAAGGGTGCCGGTCTGGCTGGCGTAGGTGCGCCATGCGCCCTCCTTCTTTCCTTTGTCGTAACCTTCTGTTTTGATGAGCGTTCCAGCGGAATTGTAGTAATTCCAGATACTGTCTTTCTGCTGGTCGATGAAGTTTCCTTCGGCGGCTTTCCTGCCCTGCTCGTCATACATCACGGTATGCACTTTGTGGACACCCTGCATGAAGTAGCTTGTGCTTTTCAGCTTCCCGTTCGGGTAATAGTACTTGAACTCGCCGACGGGAACGTCGTTGGCAAACGTGCCCTCGTAGAGGAGGACGTTCTTGTCGTCGTACTTCTTCCAGTAACCTTGTTTTTTGCCTTTGCTATTAAGCTGATTGATTGGATTTTGCGCCATCATGAAGGGACACAGGACCATCAGCAGGAGGAACAGTTTGATTTTCATAGCGGTCTATTTTTGATATTCGGGGTCGCCGGGCTTGAGCCACTCGGGCCAAGCGTACGGCTTGCGGTCTTCGAGGTTGAACTGGCCACGGTTGTAGCCGTACATCCCGTAATAGTTCTTTTCGAGTTCAGCAAGGTCCTTTTCGTAGTCGCCGGTGGGGTAGAAAGCGGGCAGCACGCCGCCCTTGCGGGTGCGGAAGTCGAGGTAGCCGGGCACGATGGGTACGCCGGCTTCCATGGCGATGAAGTAGAACCCTTTCTTCCATGTGGGGTTGAGTTTGCGGGTTCCTTCCGGCGCGATGAGGAACGCCACCCTGTCCTGCTTCTTGATGAAGTCGGCGGCGAAGATGGGGAACTTCTTGACATGCTGGCGGTCGATGGGCATCCCGCCGCATTTGCGCAAAATCGGGCCGAGCGGCCAGAAGAAAGCCTCCTTCTTGATGAGGAGCGTCGCCTTGAAGCCCATCACATTGATGCACATTGCCCCGATGACAAAGTCAATGTAGCTGGTGTGCGGCGCGAACAACAGAACGCACTTTTCGATTTCGGGAGGAATGTTCACGCAGTCGGGCGTGATTCTTAACAGTTTTAAAATGAACTTGTTGAACTTTTTCATAAAAGACACTAACGTCAGATTTTGCAAAATAGTTTACACAAGGCTCCGAATCAGTTGCTCTTCGTCGCCGGGCAGCAGGTAGATGGGCGGGATTTCGATGAGGGTGTAGGCGCCGAAACGCTGCTCATTGCGCAGGCGCACGGCGGCGCGGGCGCAGGCGGCCAGCACCTGTCCTGTGAGGGCGGGGTTGTTGATTTCCATGTTGAACTCGAACCGCTGGTTGTGCGTGTCGCCGCTCACCCCGTGGCGGATGAGGTTCACGCCGTGCGCCACGTTGTTGAGGGCTTCCACGGAAGGCACCTGCTGCACATGGGTCTCGTCGTGCCGGAAGTAGTCGTCGTTGAGGATGGCTTTCTCCACGGTGGCGAAGTCGGCGCCGTCGGCCAGCTCCACGTACACCATGCGGCGGTGGATGCCCGTCCCGAGCGGGATGGTCATCGACAGGGCGTCCTTCACACCGGCGATGGCCTTCACCGCCACGGTGTGTCCCATGCTGCGGCCGGGACCGAAGTTGGTGTAAGTGAGGCCGTTGGGAGCCATCGCCAGCAGCAGGGTGCGGACGACGGAATCGGTGCCGGGATCCCAACCGGCGGCAATGATGCTGACGGCGCTGTGGTTGCGTGCCTCCGGCATCAGCTTCTTGCGGAGGTCGAATATCTGCCCGTGGATGTCGAAACTGTCAACGGTGGAGATGCCGCGGGCGAGCAGCTTCTCGGCAAAGTCAGGGACCTGGCGGGTGGGGGTGCACAGGGCGGCCACGTCGGCCTCCACTGCGTCAAGGTTGTCGTTATGGTGGAAAATGCCCGCCAATTCAAGGTCTTCGGAGGCCAGCACAGCCTGTTCCACGGCCCGTCCGATGTTGCCGTAGCCGATAATTGCAATTCTTGTTTTCATTCTATTGGGGATTGAAAAATTAAGGTGCAAAGGTACGTTTTTTTACATTGACTTATACAGAAAAAAATCAACGTTTTCGACATAGTCTGCAGGGAGTGCAAAATCCCCATTTTTAGGTATTACTTTGTTCGGAGAAAGCCTCTATTTTTGCAAATTGATTTTTTCTGCGCAAAAATATGCTACTATCTGAGCTACAGACTGGTGAGGAAGGCGTAGTTGTCCGCGTAGCGGGTCATGGAGCCTTCCGGAAACGCATCATCGAGATGGGTTTCATCAAAGGGATCAAGGTGGAGGCCGTGCTCAACGCCCCGCTCAACGACCCCATCAAGTACCGCATCATGAACTTCGAGGTGTCACTGCGCCGCAGCGATGCCGAAAAGGTGGAGATCGTCACCGTGGAGGAGGCCGAAAAGGAGATTGTCCACCACGACGACTTCACGGGCATCGAAGAGCCCGACTGCGCCCTGCGCCACATTGCCGAGCACCGCGCCAAAACCATCAACGTGGCCCTCGTCGGGAATCCCAACTGCGGGAAAACCAGCATCTTCAACATCGCCGCCCACGCCCACGAGCACGTCGGCAACTACAGCGGCGTCACCGTCGATGAGAAGGTCGGCACCTTTGAGTTCGGCGGCTACACCTTCCACCTCGTGGACCTGCCCGGCACCTACTCCCTCAGCGCCTACTCCCCCGAAGAACTGTACGTCCGCAAGCATATCATCGAGAAAAACCCCGACATCATCCTCAACGTGGTGGACGGCAGCAACCTCGAGCGCAACCTCTACCTCACCACCCAGCTCATCGACATGGACCTCACGATGGTGATGGCCCTCAACATGTTCGACGAGCTCCAGAAGAGCGGCGACCAGCTCGACATCGACCAGCTCAGCACCCTCCTCGGCATGCCGATCGTGCCGACCACCGGGCGCAGCGGCGACGGCATCGACCAGCTGTTCAACAAGATCATCGAGGTTTTTGAAGGCCGCGACACCAAGACGAGGCACCTGCACGTGAACCACGGCAGCGAGGTGGAGACCTGCATCACCACCCTCCGCACCGAACTCTACGAGCACGGCTTCAGTGACACCCTCTCCACCCGTTTCCTCGCCATCAAACTGTTGGAAAACGACAAACAGCTGGAGCAGTACGTCACCGACCGCGACCCCGACGGCAGCGTCCTCCAGATGCGCGACCGGATCGCCGTGGATTTCCACCGCGCCAACGGACACGCCTCGCAGGAAGCAGCAGACGACAAAAAAGACACCGACATCGGCCGCCAGGACATCGAGGGCGCCATCACCGACGCGAAGTACGCCTTCGTGCGCGGCGCACTCGCCGAATGCTACGTCAAGAACGAGAAAAGCACCCTACACGCCCACACCGACAAGATTGACGCCATCGTCACACACCGCTGGTTCGGATACCCCATCTTCCTCGTGCTGATGTTCCTCACCTTCTTCTGCACCTTCGCCATCGGCCAGTACCCGATGGACTGGATCGACGCATTGTTCGCGTGGTTCGGCGACCTCGTCGGCAACGCCATGCCCGAAGGCCCGCTGCGCAGCCTCCTCGTGGACGGCATCATCACCGGCATCGGCTCCGTCATCGTTTTCCTGCCTAACATCCTCATTCTCTATCTGTTCATATCCATAATGGAAGACAGCGGCTACATGGCGCGCACCGCGTTCATCATGGACAAGATGATGCACCGGATGGGACTGCACGGCAAGAGCTTCATCCCGATGATCATGGGCTTCGGATGCAACGTGCCCGCCATCATGGCCACCCGCACCATCGAAGACCGCAAGAGCCGCCTGCTCACGATGCTGGTCATCCCGATGATGAGCTGTTCGGCAAGAATACCTGTGTATGTGATACTTGTGAGTGCCTTTTTCAGCCAGTACGCCGCCTTCGTACTGATGGGACTATACCTCTTGGGCGTGATTATGGCCGTATTAATGGCCAAGCTGTTCAGCCGTTTCCTCGTCAAGGGCGAAAGCCTCCCGTTTGTTATGGAGCTCCCCCCCTACCGCATGCCCACGGCGAAGGCGGTACTGCGCCACACGTGGGGAAAGGGAAAGGAGTACCTCAAGAAGATGGGCACCATCATTCTCGGCGCCTCCATCGTGGTGTGGGCGCTGAGCTACTATCCTCAGAATGAAAACCGCATCACACAGGCGGAAAACTCCTATATGGCACAAATCGGAAAAACTATCGAGCCGGTGATGCGCCCGTGCGGTTTCGACTGGCGGCAGAGCGTGTCGCTGCTGGCCGGTATCGGAGCCAAAGAGGTGGTTGCCAGCACCATGGCGGTGGTTTACGCCACCACCGACGAAGAGGCGGAATTGCTGGAAAGCGATGTGGAAAGCGAGGAAAGCGAACTCCGCGTCAGCGAGCTGATCCGCAACAACATGACCCCGCTGTCGGCCATGTCGATGCTGCTGTTCATCCTGCTCTATATGCCGTGCATATCAACGGTGGTCGCCATCAAGAGCGAAAGCGGCAAGTGGAAGTGGGCACTCTTCACCATGGCCTACACCATCGGCTTGGCGTGGATTGTATCAACGGTTTTCTTCCAAATCGGAAGTTTGCTGTTATAACGGCACAAAAAAAAGGAGGAAACCTTGCGGCCTCCTCCCTCAATGAAAGTTTGTTTCAGATTAAGCTTCTTCAGCGGGTTGCTCGGCTTCCACGTTACGGGTGGAGAGGACAGCGGCCACGATGGAGTTCGGATTCTCGACGAAGGTGATGTTGTCGATGTGGAGTTCGTTCACCTTGATGGAGTTGTCGATGTTCAGGCCGGAGATGTCAACCGGGATCTCTTCCGGAACATCCTGCAACAGACCGCGGACTTTGAGTTTGCGGACTTTCTTCACGAGCTTACCACCACGGAGCACACCGGGGGAAGTACCCACGATTCTGATGGGAAGACCGATGGTGATCGGCTTGCCGTCAACGATTTCGAGGAAGTCAACATGCAACAGTTCATCGGTAATCGGATGATACTGGGAAGCCTGCAGGATAGCAGGGATTTCCTTGCCGTCAAGGCTGATGACAGCATAGCGTACTTCAGGGGTGTATATGAGATTCTTGAATTCGTTTTTTGCCACGACGAACTGATACTGTTTTTCGCCGCCGTAAAGCACGCACGGAACTAAACCGGCCGCACGCTGCGCTTTCGAGTCTCTTTTCCCTACGTTCTCTCTGAGAGAACCGCTAATAGATACTGATTTCATTTTTTAAATGGTTTTGATTAATAAATAAATATAGTAAAGGACTACTCTTCGTCCTTGTTCTCTTCTTCGTACTTCTGGATGACGGCAGCCTGGACATCGGCCGGGACCTGCTGGTATTCGGCGAAGTGCATCTCGTAGGAGGCACGACCGGAAGTGATGGAGCTGAGCGTGGTGGAGTACTTGTTCATCTCTGCCAACGGAACCTTGGCGCGGATGTTCTGGAACTCGCCTTCGCTGTCCATGCCCATCACGACACCGCGACGGCCCTGGAGGTCGGTCATCACATCACCCATTCTGTCGGAGGGAACGAAAACTTCCACATCGTAGATGGGTTCGAGGATCTTCGGGTTGGCTTTCTTGAACGCATCCTTGAAGGCGTTACGGCCGGCCAATTTAAATGCCAATTCGTTGGAGTCAACGGGGTGCATTTTACCGTCGTAGATGTTGACCACGATGTCACGGGCGTAGGAACCGGTCAGCGGGCCTTCTTCCATCTTCTCCATGATACCCTTGAGGATGGCGGGCATGAAGCGCGCGTCGATGGCACCACCCACGATACAGTTGTTGTAGATGAGCTTGCCGCCCCACGGGAGGGGATATTCCTGGGTGTCACGGATGGGATACTTGGTCTGGTTCGGCATACCATCGTAGTAGGGTTCGATGAGCATGTGGACTTCACCGAACTGGCCGGAACCGCCGGACTGTTTCTTGTGACGGTACATGGCTTCAGCCGACT
>JAEEGH010003986.1_pt1 | contig 38227 bp, 36 predicted proteins | sample 9134181 | NCBI WGS metagenome assembly JAEEGH01 (sample SAMN16246544, study PRJNA631951) | gut metagenome | biome: gut microbiome; feature: rumen; material: DP-attached | host: Bos | place: Iran: Karaj | collected 2018-10 | reverse complement strand
TCGCTTCTGTTTCGCATTGTTTAATTTACAAGGTACACCCGCCGTCTCCATCGGCGACAGCTCGCTTAATATATCACGCCCTACTTGCCTTGTCAATCCCTTTTTTGCGTTTTTCTTTTATTTTTTTTCGTACCGCGCCTGCCGCCGACGAAAGGATGAGAAGAGCGGATATCGCGGTAAGGTTAACGGCGGGGACGATCCTTTCGGATATGCCGATAAAGGCGAATTCATCCGCGGCGATCAGCATTGCCGATACGAACATTACCGCGGCGCATGGCACCGCGGCGTATCTGTGATCCGGGATATTCAGGACGCGGGTGAATATCTCCGCCGCCGTCAGGAGCAGCAGGGTCACGAAAATAAAATCCGTTATCATCCATACCGCCACCACCAGGGGCTCCACGCTGCCTATGCCTCTGAGCGTTCTTATATTCCTGAGCATGGCGAATACCGGGAACTGCTGGCGCCGTATCAGCTCCGGTCCCACCGTGCCCACCGTGCAAACCATCAGCATAAGTATGCCCGCCAGTATCAGTATATGGAATTTCACGCCTATCCGTGCGGCCCTTTCCTCCCTGCGGACGTGCCCTCCCAAAAAGCCGAAGTATACCCACGGGCTGACTACGTTTATTATCGGCAGCGCCGACAGCAGGGCTTTGCCGGACTGAGCCGGGTTTACGGGCAGGAGGTACTGCGGTTTTATCTCCGGGAGGACAGTGATGAAGATCAGCGTGAGCACGGCTCCGAACAGTCCCGACAGCATCACCGAGCATCTTACGGCGTACCTTACTTCTCCCAGAGCCGAAACAAGGGAGAGCGCGAGCATCGCCGCGACGATCGGGACCGCGCTGCCCGTCGGGTAGGCCGTAGACAGCAGTCTTTCCGCGCCGCTGCGGACGGTAAAGCCCCCGTATACCGCGATCCATATACCGAGCAGCAGCGCCGCCGCCGTTCCCCCGCGCCGCCCCAGAGCCGAACGCAGCGCCTCTGTAAGACCTTCTCCCTCTTTCCGGTTTTTCATCAGCCGGCCGAACAGCAGCGTCATCAGCAGCAGCGGAGGCAGGGCGAGCAGCGGCGCCGCCATACAGTTCTTTCCCGCTATGATGAGGCTCTCCTTCGGCAGCAGTCGGGATATCGGCGCAAACAGCCCCGCGAAAACCGCCGCCGCCATCTGTTTAAGGCTGACGCTGTCCCTCTCCATCTTCCCTCCTCCATGCTTCCACCGGCGACAGTCCCGCCTCGTAGGTCCTTAAGATCTCCGCGTTTACTCTGACCTCCGTTTCCGCTCCGGCAAGCTGCCGCGGCCAATCCCCGGCTATGCGGGAAAACCTGACGGGATACCTCATTTCCAGTCTCCTGCCTATCCTGCAGAAATCCGCCTCCAGCTCTTTCATCAGCTCCATAACGTACTCCGCTCTGTATTTTTCCATTGCCTCCAGGGCGCTTTCCAGCCGTTCCGTCACCGCCGGGTCATATATATCCAGCGGATTTTGCAGCTGTTCAAGATTGCCCTTTACGTTTATGTCCGCGGTGATCGCTCCGATATTCCCGTCGGGCGTGAAACGCGCCGAAAAGCGAACGTCGGAATGGGTGAGACGTATGGCGGCAAAGCCGCCCTCGCCGTCGTCGACCTCCGCGATATCTCCCTCCATCCGGTCTGTCAGCAGGTTCACGCCGTGAGCGTAATAGCGGTCTATGAAGCGGACGAGCTCGGCGTCCCTGAACACGGCGTAGCCCGCCGCCGTCACGGTGCTTTCGCTGCCTCCGCGCAGCATGTTTTCCCCGGGAGTGAGCATGATCGCCGCGGCAAGAGCGCAGCCGTCCTCCGCTATCATTTCCGCCACGTCCCCGCAGTTGAAAACATAGCTCTCCGAAAGCAGCTGTACGTCCTTCTCCAGCGATTCGAGCAGACTGCCTATGCCGCCGCTTTCCTTCCCCGCCTCGCTTATCATCCGTTCCGCCGTCGTGTCCCTGACGATATACAGCTTGGTGCTCAGGCGCATGTCGGGGCTTCTTTCGATGAAATCGAGACAGACGTCTATCCCCTCCTCGGCCGCTTTCTGTCCTATGAGAAGGTTTTCCGTATGCCCGTAAAATATATACTTTTTATTGGTATAGCTCTGCATCTCGCTCAGCGCCCGGCTGAGCGTGACGGAACGGTTTTTCAATATCACGGCGCGCTCGGTATCCCAGCTCGCCGCCGTGGCCGTGACAAGCCCGTCGCTGCTGTCCACCCCCACCGTCCGGATAAGCTCCAGCTGATCTATCTCCCGAAGCTCATCGAACAGCGGCTTGCCGGCGCAGCCCGCTGCCGGCGTCATCAGGGCGGCCAGCATCACTATGACGGCGGCTTTTCTCATTTCTGCTTTCTCCTGTTCTCCGTCCTCATATACGCCTTGCGGTATTTGACGCTTTTCAGCGGGAAACGCAGCAGAGTCTGAAGTATCTCTCCCGCGTTCCCCTCCGAGAACGGCGCCGTATACGGCACCCCGAAGGTCTCCAGGGTGGAAAGATGATAGACCGTCATTATCACTCCCGCCACTATTCCGAACATCCCGCACACTACCGCCAGCACGGTCAGTCCCAGGCGGCACAGACGCAGAGCCGCCGCCATATCCTGATCCGGCATCGTATACCCGGTTATCCCCGCCAGGGCGACGACTATCACCACGGCCGGGGACAGCAGCTTTGCCTCTACGGCGGACTGGCCGACTATCAGCGCGCCTATGATGCTGACCGTTTCGCCTACGCTTTTCGGCAGACGCAGGCCCGCCTCCTGCAGCAGTTCAAAGGCGACCAGCATACTCAGGACCTCGCCCATCGTGGAAAACGGGACGTCCTGACGGCTCCTTATCACGGAGAGCATAAGCTTTGTCGGCATCATTCCCTGGTGATACATCGTCACGGCCACGTACAGCGCCGGCATTATCAGCGACAGCGCCGCGGCCGCGAAGCGCAGCAGCGTGACCATGGACGCCACGGCGAAATGCTCCGTATGGTCGTCGGGGACCTTGATGAACTCGCCCATGACTGCCGGCAGCATCAGTCCGCAGGGCAGGCCGTCCGCGATTATGCCCACTCTTCCCTCCAGCAGACCCATGCAGAATTTGTCCGGCCTTTCCGTGGTGAGCATCTGCGGGAAAGGCGTCGGTCCGCTTTCGGCAACGTATTCCTCGACGTCCCCCGTGGTAAGCAGGCCGTCTATATCTATACGGGCAAGGCGCTTTTCCGCCTCTTTCACGAATTCGCCGGAGGTCAGCCCCTCGATATATACGAGCCCGACCTTCGTATCCGACCGCCTGCCCACGCTGCTTTCGCGTATCTTCACGTCTGCGCTTCTCAGTCTGGCGCGAATGAGGGCGGTGTTGAGCCTGTACGTTTCGCAGAAAGAATCCTTGGCTCCCTTTATCGCCTTTTCGTTTTCGGGCTTGTCCACTCCGCGGCCAATGCGGCTTTTTATTTCGTATGAGCAGGCGACCCCGATCCCGTCGAATATCAGCGCGCAGCCGCCGCGGAGTATATCTCCCACAAGCTCGGCCATGCTTCTCCGCTCTCTGCACGGCACGGCGAATAAAGCGCCGTCAAGCAGGCGCCGTACGGTCTCCTCCTCGCCGGCCGCGCCGCCGAAGCGTTCCTTATCCGTGAGCGGGCGTATTATGTCCCGGCCTATCGCCCTCGCGTCCGCCGGTCCGTCAAGATAACACAGCTCCGCCTTCACCTCGCCGCCGCCCGGTCTTACCGTGCGCAGCTCCAGGTCTCCGCAGTCCGCGAACACTTTTTTCACCGCCTCGGAGGATATCGGCGCGGACATAAGCCCGTCCGTACCGTCTCCGTCGGAGGAATGTTTTTTCCGCGCTTTGAAAAGCTTCATTACAGCATCAAGCATACTAATATGATTATGCTCTCTTTTTCGCATTTTATCAGCCGCTATGTCCGTGCGGTCCGCGAAATTTTATTTGCAAATGCGCGTTTGTTTGTATATACTTCTTCTAATGGGAAACGGAGGCGTTTCATGAAAGCTCTTACGTCAAAACAGCTTCAGGTACTGGATTGCATAAAAGACAGCATAGAACGCTTCGGCTATCCGCCGTCCGTGCGCGAGATATGCCGCTATGTTTCCCTGCGCTCTCCGTCCACCGTTCAGGCTCATCTCAATACTCTCGAGCGGCTCGGCTATATCAGCCGCACCGACGGCAGATACCGCTCGATCGTGCTCAACGATCCCGCCGGCGCAGGCATACCCATACTCGGGACGGTCGCCGCGGGCGAGCCCATACTCGCCGTTGAGGACGCGACGGGCTACATAGATTACGACGCCGGCAGCGGGGAGTTTTTCGCATTGAAGATAAAGGGTCTGTCGATGGTCAACGCAGGCATACTCGACGGCGACATGGTCGTGGTCCGCCGCCAGCCCACCGCGAAAAACGGAGATATCGTCGTCGCGCTCATCGACGACAGCGCCACGTGCAAGCGCCTGTCCCTCGAACACGGCAGAGTCACTCTGCTGCCGGAGAACGACGATTTCGAACCCATCGACGGCAGCGGCGCCGCCATACTCGGCAAGGTCTGCGCCGTGATCCGCCGCTACGACTGATTTCACCGTACAAGGAGCATATACCATGAAGCTTTACAATTCCATGACCCGCAGCCGCGAGGAATTCGTGCCCATCGAAGAGGGCAAAATACGCATGTACGCCTGCGGTCCCACCGTATATAATTTCATACACGTCGGCAACGCGCGCCCCATAATCATGTTCGACGTGCTTCGCCGCTACTTTGAGTACCGCGGATACGAGGTCACGTTCGTACAGAATTTCACCGACGTAGACGACAAGATAATCCGCCGCGCCGCCGAGGAGGGCATAAGCGCCGCGGAGGTGGCGGAGAAATATATAGCCGAATATTTCACCGACGCCGTCGGTCTCGGCGTGCGTCCCGCCACGGTCCACCCCCGCGCCACGGAGAACATCCCTCAGATCATAGACATGGTGCAGACTCTCATTGAAAAGGGCTACGCCTATCAGGCCGGCGGCGACGTATATTACAGCGCCGAAAAATTCAAGGACTACGGCAAGCTGTCTCATCAGCCGCTCGAGGATCTGGAGGCCGGAGCCCGCATAGACGTGAGCGATATCAAGCGTTCGCCCATGGATTTTGCCCTGTGGAAGGCCGCCAAGCCCGGCGAGCCGAGCTGGGATTCGCCCTGGGGCAAGGGTCGGCCCGGCTGGCATATAGAATGCTCCGCCATGTCCAACCGCTACCTGGGCAAGACCATAGACATACACTGCGGCGGTCAGGATCTTTGCTTCCCGCACCACGAAAACGAGATAGCCCAGTCGGAGGCGGCCAACGGCTGCAAATTCGTCAACTATTGGCTGCACAACGGCTTTATCAGCGTGGACAACAAAAAGATGTCCAAATCGCTGAACAATTTCTTCACCGTCCGGGAGGCCGCCGAGGCCTACGGCTATGAGACGATACGCCTGTTCATGCTCTCGGCGCATTACCGCAGTCCGCTGAACTATTCCGAGGAGTCTCTCCTGCAGGCTAAAAACGCCCTGCAGAGGCTGTATACGGCCAGGGAAAATCTGGAATTCACCGCCGCCAACGCCGCGGCGGCCGAGCTCAGCGCCTCCGAAAAGGACTATATCCCGTCCCTCGATAAATACCGCAGCAAATTCATAAGCGCCATGGAGGACGATTTCAATACCGCGGACGCGGTCTCCGCCCTGTTCGAGCTCGTGCGCGACGTGAACGCCGCCACCGCCTCGGAGCGCGGTCCCTCCCGCGCTCTTGCCGCGGAATGCCTCAGACGCATGACGGAGCTTTCGGACGTTCTCGGCCTGCTGTATGCTTCCGGGGACGACGGCGGACTCGAGGCCGAGGTCGAGGCCCTGATAGCCGACCGTCAGAAGGCGAGAAAAGAAAAGAACTGGGCCGAGGCCGACAGGATAAGGGACCTGCTCAAGGAAAAGGGCATCATTCTGGAAGACACCCCGCAGGGCGTCAAATGGAAAAAACAATAAAAAAATCCGCTGCAAAACAAATGTTTTGCAGCGTCACACCGATACGTTAGAGTACCAGCCTTGCCAGCAGCCATACCGCCCCCGTCAGCGCCGCTCCCGCGGCGGCGTAAACGACGGGGGCGATCCTTTTTTTCCTGCGCTCGATATTACCCCTGAGATAGTTTTCCGCTATGCTCCGGGCTTCCTTCAAAAGCTCGGAATATCCCGCGCCGCCCTTACCGTCCCGTATGATGAATATGGCCTTTTCGAACATCGCCGGATCCGGCGAATCCACCATGATTATCTGCCTTGATACTCCCTTTACCATACCCTTCCTCCACGCGCCGTGCGGCCGCTGTCATTTACAGTCAGTTTAACCTTTTCCTTATGCGTTTATTCACGCCCGGTCACGCTTACGGCGAGCACGGTCATGTCGTCCCTGCGCCCGGGCTCCGCCGCGGCTTTTTCAAGTATTTCCGAAGCGAGAGCCTTCACGCTGCCGCCGTCGAAGCTCATAAGCTTTTCGGATATCGCCGAGGGGCAGTCCGCCCCGTCGCTTACTATGACCGCGGCGCTGCCTGCGCCGAGCGTCATCCGCGTGACGTCGGGCGCTCTGCTCTCCAGCCCGGCGGCGAAGCTCTCGCCCTTGACGGTCTCCAGCCTGTCCTTCCTGCGCAGATAGCTCGGCGCGGCGCCGTATTTATACATGCTCGTCTCGCCCGTGAACAGATTGAGCGCCATCAGATCCACGCTGGCGCAGGCCATGTTCTTCTCGTTTTTCAGCATCATCGCGGAATTCATTATGCTCATGGCGCATTCCGGCTCTATGCCCGCCCGCAGCAGTCTTTCGGCTATGCCCACCGCCGTGCCGCTGTCGTCGGCCGCCTCTCCGCCGCTGCCCATGCCGTCGGACATTATCACGTAAAGTATCCCCTCCGGGCTTTTGAACCAGGTCGCCATGTCTCCGTTTGCGCGGCTGCCCTCTTTTTCCAGCGCCGCTATGCCCACGGACGCCTCCAGCGGCTCCTCCTGGTACAGGCTCAGCACTCCGCCGTCCGGCTGGAGGGCGGAGCGGCAAAGCCGGACCTGCGCCGCGGCGGACATTCCCTCGATCCAGTCCTTGCCGGAAGTGAGCGCCCTCAGGTCTTCTCCGCCTACGTCCACATGCAGGCGTCCGTTCCCGTCTCTGAACACGCCGCAGACGCAGCGGCTGCCGGCCGAGGCAAGATGCTCGTTCAGCCTCTGCTCCAGCCTTCGCTCCTCGCGGCCTCCTCCGCCGGAGCTGCGCATTATTCCGTCAAGCACGGCAGACATGTCGCGGAACTGATTGTACAGCAGCTCCCTGTCCTCCTTTATGCGCTTTTTCATCTGCCGGCGTCTCATGAGCGCGCGCATTTCGGCATTGACCTGATCTATGAACGGCCTTAGCTCCGTGCACCCGTTTCTGAAATATTCGGGTATATCCTCCGCGCGTATGCTCCCGCGCACGTTCATCACCGCCCCGGCGTCGGCAAGGGCGCTTCTCGTTTGTTCATGATCCCTGCCCCAGCAGCGCTCGCGGCCTGCGCAGCCGCGGCACACTCTTTCCGCCGCGACGTCGAACACTGCGCTTATCCCGTCGTCCCCGCCTCTGCTCTCCGAAGCCCTTGCAAGGACGGTATAAATATCCGCGAACGCTCTCGAGGCCCGCTCGAGCTTATCGGTCATGTACGCCTTTTCTCTCTCCGCGCCGAGATAGGCTCTGCCGGGGGCGCGGGGAAGCACGGCCGAAAAGAAACTCTCCGGCGGGAGCATGAATATGACCGACGCTGCGAACGCCTCGTACATCAGTCCGGGGATCATCCTCTCCGGCGCCGCGAGCAGGGCCGCCGCCGCGTTTGCGAGAACGTAGGCCGACGCCGCCGCAAGACGGCCGCCGGAGCGGAATATGCCCGCGAACAGTCCCGCCAGGCTCAGCGCCGTGATAACGCCGCCTTCTCCTCCCGCGCTGAGCTCCAGCGCGATGCCGAGGGCGACTCCCGCCGCGCTGCCTCCCCCGACCCCGGAAGCGTATGCCGCGCCGAGAACGCCCAGAGCCGCGGCAAAGCGCCCGAGGGATACGGTGCTCATGATCTCCGTCCTTCCCAGCGCCATGACCAGGGATATCCCGAGCGCGGCAAGCCCCGCGAGCCTGCCGGAGCCGCCTTTTCTTTTCATGCCCTCCGAATAAAGCCTGCAGCTTCCGTAGCTGAGGATGATATCCGCCGCGTAAAGCACGACGTCCGTGAGCTGTCGGCCGTCATACTTTATGTAAACCGCGCCCACGCATGCGCTCATGGCCGCGGCGACCGCCGGCATGAAGCGTTTTTTCGTAATCAGCCGCGTATCGCGGAAAACATATGCCGCGGCGTATATCAGCAGCGATATCGCGGAATATCTTATACCGCTCTGAAATCCGCCCGCCGTAGAGCCTATCATCGCGCCTATGGCGGCGCAGGCTCCTCCGGCGTCGGCTCCGCATGCCGCCGTGAAGCCGGCAGCGAACGGCGAGCAGTTTCCCGGTATCCGTATCCGGCCCAGCAGTACTCCCGCAAGCAGCTTCAGCAGGTTTACGGCAGCTTTTTTTGCTTTTTCGCTTTTTATCACGCGCAGTCCTCCGACGGAAGTACGCGTATCCGCCGATCTTATCTTCAAGTGACTCCACCTCCGCCTAAATCATACGCTTCGCGGCGGTCAGTTTATGTCGCGCGGGGTCGGAGCGAAAAACAAAAAAAACGCGCCGCAGCGGTCTTTTGTTCCGCTGCGGCGCGTTTCATGCGGTCGTCTTCATACGCCGAAATATCTGCGGGTATCCTCTCTGTCGCGCAGGATCTGCTCCTTCAGGGCGTCCACGTTTTCAAAGCGGCGCTCGGGCCGCATGAAGCGCATGAACTCAAGTCTGACGCGCCTGCCGTACAGGTTGCCGTCGTAATCAAGGATATAGCTTTCTACGGATACCGTTCCCTCTCCCGATACGGTCGGCCTCACTCCGACGTTCGTCACGGCGCGGCGGCGCAGGCTTTCGCCCTCTATCGTCACGTTGGCCGCGTAAACGCCGAAGGCCGGAACGAGCACGCCCTCTTCAAAACGCATGTTGATGGTGGGCGTGCCGAGCTTGCTTCCCAGACGGTAGCCGAAGCGCACGGTATCGGTAAGCGTGTGCGGATGGCCGAGGAAGCGGGCGGCGGTCTCCATGTCTCCCTTTTTCAGCAGGGAGCGGATGTAGGTAGAGCTGACGGTTATGCCGTCCAGCTCAACACGGGGGATGATATCGCAGCAGAGGCCCATCCCGGCGCATTTGCTTTTCAGCTTTTCGGGATCGCCCCCGCCTTTCCAGCCGAATTTGAAATCGTGACCCGCTACGAAGCCCGCGGCGCCGAGATCCCGGACCAGCCATTCGACGAATTCGTCCCAGGGCATCTTCATCATGCCCTCGTCGAAGCGCAGCGAAATGATGTCCTCAACGCCGAAATATCTTCGGATAAGCTCGGCCCTGTCCTCGGGCGAGCTTATCAGCTCCACTGCCGCGCCGCTGACAAGGCTGTCCGGATGCCTGTCGAAGGTCAGCACCGCGGGACGGGCGCCTATGCTCTCCGCGCGTTCCTTTGCTTTTTTTATCAGCTCCGCGTGTCCGACGTGCACTCCGTCGAAAAAGCCGAGTGCTATCACTCTTTTTCCCATAAGACCTTCAAACCTCGAAAAAGCTCTTTATAATGTCTATCCTGCCGTCCCGGGCCTCGCCCAGGGCGAGGAATTCCCCGCCGCGGGAATATATGCGGTACCTGCCGTCCTCCGCGCCCGCAAGAGGGGGATTGCCGCAGCGAATGCGCCGCTCGTCCGCGCCGTCCGCCGTCAGAGCGGGCAGCTGTCCGAACATCACGTCCGTGGGTCTCAGCGCGGCGGCGCCGAGGCTCTGCGCGCTTTCGATGCTTATCGCCTCTTCTATCCCGAAGCAGCCCGCCCTCGTGCGTTTCAGCGAGGACATCGCCGCGCCGCAGCCGAGTTTTTCGCCAACGTCATGACAGAGCGTGCGCACGTAGGTGCCCTTGGAGCAGACCACTCTGAAGCGGTATTCCCCGCCGCTGAAGCCGAGGGGCTCGACTTCGTAAATGCATATCCTTCTCGGGCTGCGCTCCACTTCCCTGCCGCGGCGGGCGTATTCATAGAGCTTCTTCCCGTTGACCTTTATCGCCGAATACATGGGCGGAAGCTGATCCCGCTCCCCGGTAAGGGCTCTGAGCTCCGCGGCTACCGCGTCGGGGCTGACGTCCGCGTCTCTCTGCCCGATGATATTTCCGGTAATGTCCTGAGTATCGGTCGTCACGCCCAGGCGCATGCCTGCTATATACTCCTTGTCCGCGCCGTCCATGAATTCAACGGCGCGCGTGGCGCGCCCGACAAACAGCGGCAGCACTCCCGTCGCCATGGGATCGAGCGTGCCGCCGTGTCCTATACGTTTTTCCTTGAGTACGCCCCGCATTTTGGCTGCCACGTCGTGGGAGCTCCAGCCCGCGGGCTTGTCTATCACGATTATGCCGGTCATTTTTCCTTCCAGTGCTTCCGTACCGCCGCTTTTACCGTCTCCGCGGCGCTTTCGCGGCTGCCCTCTATCGTTCCCCCGGCGGCCATGCCGTGCCCTCCGCCTCCGAACTCGGCGCAGATGAGGTCCGCATTCGAATATTGCCCGGTGCGCACGGATATCTTCCACGTCTCCGGAGCCGTCTGACGCATCGTAACGCTCGTCTCCACGCCCTGCACCTGACCGGTGACCGAGGCGATATCGTCCATATCGTCGTCCGTGGCTCCGCTCCTCTCCAGCATGTCCGAGGTTATGTACCCTATGACTGCCTCGCCGTCCATGAAAAACTCCAGCGAGCCTATTATCATGCTCTCCAGCGCGAGACGGCTGCGGCGCTTTTTCATGAACAGCACGCGGTTGAGGTCTATCGGCGCTCCGGCCTCGAGCAGCTCTGCTCCGGCGCGGAGGGTATCGGGCGAGGTGTTTTTATAGCGGAAGCAGCCCGTGTCGGTGGTAACGGCTATATACAGCAGCGTCGCCGTTTCGCTGTCTATGCCGCCCGAGAGCGCCCGAAGCAGCATGTATATTATCTCTCCGCAGGACGCTTTCCCCGGCAGTATGAACTCGTTTGCGGCATAATGCGTATTGGACGGATGGTGGTCTATCGAAAGATCCACCCTGCCGATAAGCTCCGAGGCGTTTGTCTGGATTATGTTCTCGTCCGCGAGGTCCACGCTGATTATTTTCCGCGGCTCAAAATCGCCGTTTCCGTACTCTCTTACCCATTCGGCGTAGCGTTCGGTCATATTCGGGTTTTCAAGCACTCTCGCTCTTTTGCCCGCCTGCCTCAGGCCCCTGCACAGAGCGGCGGCGCTGCCGAGCGCGTCGCCGTCGGGGTTGCGGTGATTGATTATGAGATAGTCGTCGTGGCTTTTCAGCCACTCGACGCAGCTGTCAAAGCTCAGCATCGCCGTTTCCCTCTCCTCCGATGCTGCTGAGAAGCTCGGAAATATGAGCGCCGTTGGCAATGGAGGAGTCTCTCTCGAAAATAAGCTCGGGCGTGTAGCGGAGGCTCAGTCTGCCCCCCAGCTCGCGGCGCAGCCACGGCGCGGCGGATTTCAGGCCCTTTTTCAGTTCCTTCTCGTCCACGTCGCCCAATATGCTCACGTATACCTTCGCGTAGCGCAGATCTCCCGTCGTGTCCACGCCGGTAATGCTCAGCATGCCCTGCCGGACCCGAGGGTCCTTGACCGCGCGGATAAGCTCCGCCAGCTCCCGCTGTATATCCTCGTTGATGCGTCCTATACGGTTGTTCATCTTGTCATCTCCGATCACACGCCGCCGAAACGTCTGCTGCGCCTGCCGTATTCGACAAGCGCCTTGTCAAGTTCCCTTTCATCAAAATCCGGCCACAGCGTATCGGTGAAATAATATTCGGAATAGGCCGACTGCCACAGCAGGAAATTCGACGTGCGTATTTCCCCGCTCGGGCGGATTATCAGATCCGGGTCGGGAATATCGGCGGAATACAGGTATTTTGAAAAGCCTGCCTCGTCTATTTCGCCCGCTCTGCCGGCGGCATAGTCCTCCGCGTAGCGCCTCGCGGCGCGCAGGATCTCGTCGCGGCCGCCGTAATTGAAGCAGACGTTCACCTGCAGTCCCCTCACGGTCTCCGCGGTCTTCAGAGCTCTTTTTGACAGCTCCCGGAGCGCCGGCGAAAGGCGGCCGAGATCGCCCATGAGGAACAGGCGCGTATGCTCCTTTTCCATGTCCTCGATGGCCTCGTAAAGGTATTTCTCCAGAAGCCCCATTATCGCGCCGACCTCGTCGGCCGAGCGTTTCCAGTTTTCGGTGGAAAAAGCGTACACCGTCAGATATTCCATACCGAGGTCGCGGCAGTACTTGGTTATTTTTCTGAATGCCTCGGCTCCGGCGGAATGCCCGGCCGTACGCGGCAGGCCGCGCTTTTTTGCCCAGCGGCCGTTGCCGTCCATGATTATTGCAACATGACGGGGGACGGCAAGCCGCTCCTCCCCCGCCCGTGCTTTGTTTTTCCCGATCGGCGCCATTATATCTCGGAAAGTTCCTTTTCTTTCTTCTCGGTCAGCGCATCCAGATTTTTGATATAGTCGTCGGTAAGCTTCTGAATGTCCTTTTCGATGTTCTTGTAATCGTCCTCGGTGATCTCGGATTTTTTCTTCTGCGCCTTGTAAATTTCCATGGCGTCGCGGCGGATATTGCGAACGGCGACCTTGCTCTCCTCACAGTATTTCCTTACCTGCTTGATCAGCTCCTTGCGGCGTTCCTCGGTAAGCTGCGGGAAAACAAGGCGTATCAGCTTTCCGTCGTTCTGAGGGTTGATGCCGAGATCGCTGGCCTGTATCGCCTTTTCGATGAGCTTGAGAGTGCTTGCGTCCCAGGGGGAGATCACCAGCGTTCTCGCGTCCGGCGAGGAGACAGACGCGATCTGGTTTATCTGAGTAGGAGTGCCGTAATAGTCCACCTTTATCTGGTCGAGCACGCCCGCGTTGGCTCTGCCCGCTCTTACGGCGGCGAAGGCGGCCTGCATGACCTCGGTGGTCTTTTCCATTTTGTCGGTAAACTCTGTGTAATCGCTCTTGTTCATTGTATTATCCTCCTGTCAAAACACTTTCGTTCCGGTTTTTTCGCCCGTGACCGCACGGACTATGTTTTCCGTGTCCTCCAGCGCGAAGACCTGAATGGGTATGTTGTTCTCCATTGCGAGCGACGTGGCGGGCATATCCATCACGCCGAGCCGCCGGCTCAGCACCTCGGCGTAGCTCACCTCGTCGAACTTCTTTGCCGAAGGGTCCTTTTTGGGGTCTTTGTCATATACGCCGTCCACGTTTTTCGCAAGAAGTATCGCGTCGGCCTCTATCTCCACCGCTCTGAGCGCCGCGGCGGTATCCGTGGAAAAATAAGGCTCGCCGGTACCGCAGGCAAACAGCAGCGTTTTCCCCTCCTCGAGATATCTTATCGCCTTGTCGCAGCTGAACGCCTCGCCTATCTCGTTCATGGCTATGGCGCTGAGCAGCCTTGCCTCCACGCCGACGCGCTCGAGACAGTCCAGCGCGGCGAGACAGTTCATCGCGGTCGCCAGCATGCCCATGTAGTCCGCGCGGGAACGGCGCATCCTTCCGCCGCCGTCCTTTACGCCGCGCCAGTAGTTGCCGCCGCCTATCACTATGCCGACCTGAACGCCCATATCGACGCATTTTTTGATCTTGCGGCAAACTTCCTCGAGAAAATCGAAATCTATTCCGCGCCCGGAGCCTCCCGCGAGGGCCTCTCCGCTTATCTTGAGCAGTACGCGTCTGTATTGAAGCTCCATTGAATTTTTCCTCCGATATAGGCGGGCCGCCCCGCAAAGTGTTTATATAATGATACTACATTTGCGCCGACATTAAAAGAGGTATGAGCAAAAAAACAGTAAAACGCGGCCCGCGCGGAAATGCGCGGGCCGCGTCAAATTATCGGGAGTATATTATTTTACCATGCTCGCAACTTCTTCGGCGAAGTTGTCGGCCTTTTTCTCAATGCCCTCGCCCGTCTGATAACGGGTGAAGCCCTTGACCTTGATGCTTCCGCCTGCGGCCTTGGCGACCTCGGCAACATGCTTTTCGACCGTGACCTTGTCGTCCTTCACGAAGCTCTGCTGGAGCAGGCAGTTCTCGCTGTAGAACTTGCCTATCCTGCCCATGACCATCTTTTCGATGATGCTGTCGGCCTTGCCCGCGTTCTTGGGATCCTCCTTCGCCTGGATGAGAAGTATCTCCTTCTCCTTGGCGATGGTCTCCTCGCTGACGTCGGACTTGTCGAGGAAGCCGGGGTTCATGGCGGCGGTCTGCATGGCAAGATCCTTGGCAAGCTCCGCTACCGCTTCGCTGTTTTCGAGGCCGGCGGATACTTCCAGATTCATAAGGACGCCGATCTTGCCGCCCATGTGGATATAGGGAACGGTCATGCCGCCGTCATAGCGGACGAAACGGCGGACCTGGATATTCTCGCCTATGACCATGACTCTGTCCTTGCGCACGTCTTCCACGCTCTTTCCCTCGCCGGGATAGGTCAGCGCCATCAGGGCGTCGACGTCCGCGGGGGCCTCGACCGCGACCAGGCGGGCGACGTCGTTTGCGAACTTCTTGAAGTTCTCGTTCTTGGCGGCGAAGTCGGTCTCGATATTCACCTCGACCATGGCGGCCTTTCCGCCGTCCACGTACGCCGCGCAGATGCCCTCGGCAGCGGTCCTGCCGGCCTTTTTCTGAGCGGTGGCAAGTCCCTTTTCACGCAGCCATTCTATGGCCTTGTCCATATCGCCGTCGGAGGCGGCAAGGGCGTTCTTGCAATCCATCATTCCCACGCCCGTGGTCTCACGGAGCGTCTTTACGTCAGCAGCTGTAAATGCCATGATTATTCCTCCTCACTGACTTTCTCGGGCTCCGCGGCAGCCTCTGCGGGAGCTGCCTGCTCGCCCGCGGTCTCTGCGGACTCGGTCTGTGCGCCCGCGTCCTCTCCCTGGCGGCCTTCCTGCACGGCGCTCGCCATGGCGGCGGTGATGAGCTTGATGGCTCTGATAGCGTCGTCATTGCCGGGGATAACGTAATCTACCTCGTCGGGATCGCAGTTCGTGTCGACGATGGCGACGATGGGTATATGCAGCTTGCGGGCCTCGGAAATGGCGTTCTTCTCCTTGCGCGGATCGATTACGAACATCGCGGAGGGGAGCTTCTTCATTTCCTTCACGCCGCCGAGATACTTCTCGAGCTTGGATATCTCGTTGGTGAGCTTGATGACCTCTTTCTTGGGCAGCATGTCAAAGGTGCCGTCCTCCTGCATCTTGCGCAGCTGGGTCAGACGGGCGATACGGGTACGCATGGTCTTGAAGTTGGTGAGCATTCCGCCGAGCCATCTGGCGTTGACGTAGAACATTCCCACTCTTTCGGCCTCTTCCTTGACCGCGTCCTGAGCCTGCTTCTTGGTGCCCACGAAAAGAACGGTGCCTCCGTTGGCGGCGGTATCGCGCACGAAACCGTAAGCCTCCTCGAGCTTCTTTACCGTCTTCTGCAGGTCGATGATATAGATCCCGTTGCGCTCCATATAGATATACGGGGCCATTTTGGGGTTCCACCTTCTGGTCTGGTGGCCGAAGTGCACGCCGGCTTCCAGCAGCTGCTTCATTGATACTACGGACATTTTGTTTTCCTCCTTTTTTGTTTATTACCTCCACGGGGTGGATCCGCGCCGCGCCTTGCGGCGAACGGGGCCCGGATACTGCGAAAAGCTCCCGTGTGCGTAATACCGGAGTATTATAGCACCCCTCTTCCGTCAAAGCAAGCGTTTTTTCTGTCTTTCCGGCAAAAATTGTTTGACTTTGCCCCTGCCTCGGATATAATTTATATACATCTTATAAAGAAAGGTTCGGAAAAATGGAGCTGAAAAGCAGAAAAGACATGGATCCCGCGTATATGTGGGATCTTTCTCATATTTTTGCCGACGACGACGCCTGGGAAGAGGCCATGGCCCGCGCTCATGAGCATATACGGGCCGCCGGCGCGGTCAAGGGCAGCCTCGGCGCTTCTGCGGAGTCCCTCAAAAAGGGTCTCGACGCCTTTGCCGAAACGGCCGAGGAGGTATCGCTGTGCTATGTTTACGCTTCGCTGAACAAGTCCGCCGACGGCGGCGACGAGCGCAGCATGCGGATGAGCGAGCGCGCTTCAAATCTCTATGCCGATTTTTCCGCCGCCTTTGCCTTTCTCAGCCCGGAGCTGCTCTCCCTTGACGCCGACAGCCTCGGCGAACGTATGGCCTCCGAGCCCCTCGCCCCGTACAGGCATTTCGTCGACGACGTCGTCCGTTCCCGCAGCCATGCTCTGGACCTTGCGGGCGAAGAGCTGCTCGCCCGGCTCAGCCGCGCCGCGCAGACGCCCTCGAACGCTTTCGGCATGTTCGAAAGCGTGGACGCGGAGTTCCCCGTGATTACCGACGAAAACGGCGACGGGGTGCGGCTTACCAACGCCAACTTCTCCGTTTACCGCGCCGCCGGCGATCCGCGCGTGCGCCGCGAGGCCTTCGACGGATATTTCGGCGTTTTCCGCAAGTTCGGCAACACTCTGTGCGCCCTTTATTCCGGCGCGGTCAAAACGGACAATTTCATGGCCGAGACGCGCCGTTTTTCCGGAGCGTGCGAGGCTTCTCTCTTTGAAAGCGCGGTGCCCGTCGCCGTTTACGACAGTCTCATTGAGGCGGTGCACGACGGTCTGCCGGCCATGCGCAGGTACCTCGACCTGCGCCGCAGACTGCTCGGGCTGGACAGGCTCGAGATGTACGATCTGTACTGCCCGCTCATCCCCGAGGCCGATATGTCCGTGAGCTACGAGCAGGCCAAAGCCGTTGTGAAAAAGGCGCTGGCCCCTCTCGGAGAGGAATACGGCAGACTGCTCGACAAAGCATTTTCCGAGGGCTGGATAGACGTATACGAAAACAAAGGCAAGGACAGCGGCGCCTTCTCCTGCGGAGTATACGGGGTGCACCCCTATGTGCTGCTCAACTATACCGATACTTTGGAGGACGTCTTTACCCTGGCTCACGAGCTCGGCCATGCCATGCACAGCTATTTCAGCGACCGCAGCAACGATTACGTCAACAGCGAATACAGTCTGCTCGTGGCAGAGGTCGCCTCCACGGTGAACGAAGTGCTGCTGGCGCGGTATCTGCTCGATACCGAGACCGATCCCGGCCGGCGCGCGTATATCGTCAACCGCTTTCTGGAGAGCTTTCGCACCACCGTTTTCCGTCAGACGCTTTTTGCCGAGTTCGAGCGCCGCGCGCATGAGATGGACGCGTCCGGCGTCCCCCTCACGACGTCCTCGCTCTCCGCTCTTTATCATGAGCTCAACGCGCTTTACTATGACGGCGCGGAGATAAACGAGGTGATGGATATAGAATGGGCGCGCATCCCGCATTTCTACCGCGCCTTTTACGTATATCAGTATGCCACGGGCTTCAGCAGCGCGGTCGCAATCGCATTCCGCATCCTCGAGACAGGCGACGCCGCGCCTTATCTCCGCTTCCTGTCCACCGGAGGCAGCGACTATCCTCTTGAGGAGCTGAAGCTTGCCGGAGTGGATCTCCGCTCGCCCGAGACGGTCAGAAACGCGCTCAGGGTCTTTTCCGACAGCGTCGACGAATTGGAAAAGCTGACCGCCGCCGTCTGAGCGCCTACGGAGGAAAGACATGGACCAAATACAACGGCGCGTTTACCTCATACGCGAGCTGCTGAAGGAAGAAGCTCGCTTTGCCCGCGTCTCCGTGCCCGAGGAAGGGCAGGCGCAGAAGGATCTGCTGCGTTCTCTTATGAACGTGCGCCCGCCCCGGGCCGTCAGCAGGGAGTTTTTGAGCGTGCAGGACGAGTATCTGAAGGAAGCCATCGCGGAAAAGGGGATCACCCGGCTTACCGACCTGACGCCGGCGGACGGCGACCTCTATCTCTGGAAGGGCGATATCACGACGCTGGCATGCGACGCCGTCGTAAACGCCGCCAACAGCGGCATGACGGGCTGCTACCGCCCTCTCCACAGCTGCATCGATAACTGCATCCATACCTACTCGGGTATCCAGCTGCGGCTCAGATGCGCGGAGATCATGGACGCGCAGGGTCACGAGGAGCCCACCGGCCGGGCCAAGATCACCCCGGCATACAACCTGCCCTGCAAGTACGTGATCCATACCGTCGGGCCCATCGTGGACGGCGCTCTGACCCGGGAGCACCGGGAGCTTCTCGCCTCATGCTACCGCTCCTGCCTGGACGTCGCGGCGGAGAACGGATGCGGGAGCATCGCCTTCTGCTGCATCTCCACCGGCGTCTTCGGCTTCCCCAAGCCGGAGGCGGCAGAGATCGCGGTGCAGACCGTGAAGGACCGAAAAAGCGAGAAAAACAGCGCGATCAAGGTCGTCTTCAACGTGTTCGGGGATGAGGATCTTGCCATCTACCGGCGCATTTTGAAATAGCATCACAGCTTCCATACATGCCCGGAACGGGTCGGAGCAGTCGTATTGCAGGAACCGATCCGCGCTTGATAACCGCGCAGGCGGTGAGGACAAAGCGTCCTCACCGCCGTTTTTTTCCTCCAGATCGGTCAAAGCGCCTTTTGCCGCACGAGAATCGTCTGACAGACCCGATCCGAAATGATGCCGCGATCGCGCTGTGCATAGCAGTTCAGCGGTTCTTCCAGCTCGCGACGGAGCTCTTCTTCCGTGTATTTTGTCATGTAAAGCTGCGGCCCGTACAGGCTTCTCACATGGATCACCTGCCGGTTAAAGGTCGTGTTGAATGGCCGCGCCTTGGCCGAGCGGATCAGCGCGGCGGGATCAATATCCATCGGCGCCATCTGCACGTTGGACAGAAGCCCGGCGCCGTTGTCAAAGATGGGACAATAATCGAATCGCCCGCTCTTTTCCAGCACGGCGATATTGTTCAAATGCCGGTCGTCATTCAGAAACAGGGCATCCACCTCAAAAAGCAGCGTCAGATATTGCGGGAACTGCTCCAAACCGGTGAGTGCTGCCGTTTCCTCGGCAAGCCACGCGATCCGCTTCTTGTCGCTGGACAGACGCGTAAAGACGTCCTTCAAAAGGAGACCTTCTCTTTTGAACAGATGGGATAGGGTAATGATAGACTCTCCGGGGCGGAGGAAGTCCGCACTGGAGCAGCCGTTTCGGTCCCGGCCATGCACATTCATCCGCTCCATCCGGTAGCGGACGAAGCGAAAAGGCGTGTCCGTTTCGATGCAGCTGCGCTCCAGCAGCCGGGAAATTACCGTCTCAGCCAGTCCCTCGTAGCCGAATCGGTCCAGCTTGTACCAACGCCCGCCGTCCCGCCATTTCTCTTGATTGCCTTTGGAAGAGGTCTCGGCCATCTTATCGTTCGTTACGAACTGTACTGCCATTAGACTTCTTCTACCTCCATCCACTGATCGTCCTCAGCCATACGCCCCTTGGTTTTTTGAATGATAGCAAGGGGATCGTATTCATCCAGTCCCAGCGTCTCCAGATATTCCCGCAGCCCCGCTCGCTGCCGGGGGATGCAGCGTTCCTCAAGAAAAGCTTCCAGATCCGCCCACGTCGGAAGCGAGTTCTTTCCAAAGGCAGTTTTAACAAGGTTGTCTGTATAGTTCTCGGCGCAAAGGTCCTGCGCAGTTTTGTCTGCGTAAATCAAGGTGCAGATAGCATCACCGTTGTAATAGCGGATCTCCAGCAGTTCGTGTCTCTTCGCAAGGCGTGCTGCCCGGTACTGCTCCATGCTCTGCTCCGGGCGAAGGGTGATCGTTTCACCGTCAAAAGAGAGAACTACGCGACCGCCGTTTCCGGCAAAACCCAGAGCGGAAACCCATGACGACGGCAGGGACAGCTTATAAGTTTTCGATCCGCTTCCCGCCGTTCCGCCTGCTTTGCCGGCTGTGATTTTTCCGAGCCTCATTTCCATGCCGATCACCTCTCGGCATTATTATACGCTATTCGGTCCGAATATTCAAGAATAATTTGTGATATGCTTGAGCAGTCAATCCGGTATTCGACTATACACCATAACATTCTGCCGTCTGATTGAGGTAGTGTCAAGATATGCAGGCTCGCCCCGCAGGGGGCCTTCCTGATCGGCGTCATCGCCTCCCGGATCGCGGCGGGTGCGTCTTCGGCGGGCGATACGATTTCGGAGGACGGCGCCGGAGCACGGTGTATAATAAGCCGAGCGGTCGGATCGGGGACGGGGATCCCGCGTTTTTTCGGTCCGAAGCACTGCCGGGGCCCCGGGAAAAGGACGGCTCCGGGCGGATCGCTGCCGCGGGCCTCGCGATCCGTCCGGGTATATTATGGGAAAAAGACCGGATCCGGCGGTTTTTGATGGCGAACGGTCTTGCAAACAAAAGTATTGATAGGTATAATAATATAGGTTATCTTTTCATATTCTGTTAAGAAGGTAAAGCTCATGCATGAAGAGACACATGACCAAAGCAAAATGAAAGGCATAATGAGGCAGGCCGAACAGCTTACCATCGTGCGCGCCATCCGCAGCGGACTGGTAAACATCACGCCGGTCCTCATTATCGGCGCTTTTGCGCTGATAATGAAAACCTTCCCGGTCTCCGCTTATCAGGTTTTTATCCAGGAATTCGCGAACGGGCTGCTCCTGTCTTTTCTCAATTTTGTTTACAGCGCCACCTTCGGGGTACTGAGCATATATATGACGGTCTCCATCAGCCGTTCATATATGCGCATACGCGCGGCGTCCGCGGTACCGGACATCGGCGCGGTCGTTTCGTCTCTCATGTCCTTCTTCATACTCGCGGGCACTTATCTTCCCTCTTTCGGTACGGACAGCGTCGGGCCCAAGTCGATGTTCCTTGCGATACTTACCGGCATCGGCGCCTCCTCGCTGTATCTCAAGCTTCACAGCTCCTTAGCCCACCGCCAGAAACGCACCTATTCCAACGGCGCCGACCGCGAATTCAATCAGATGCTCTTCTCCTTCGCGCCGATCGCTCTGACCACGGTGGTATTTGCCGCGTTCAATACGCTGATAGTGTACGTTTTCGGCGTGGACTCTTTCCGCATGCTCCTCACTCTTGCTTTCGACAAGCTCTTCTCGATAGGTCACAACGGCTTCGTCAAGGGCTTCTTCTTCGTGCTGCTGTCTTCCCTGCTGTGGTTCTTCGGCATCCACGGAAGCGACACGCTTGAAAGCGTCATGCAGACGTATTTCGCGCCGGGGCTGGCGGTCAATCAGGCTGCCGTCGCCGCCGGAGACGCGCCGACCGAGATCCTTGTAAAGCAGTTTTTCGACTGCTTCGTTCTGATGGGCGGCTGCGGCGCGGCCATATGTCTGCTTATCTCGATCCTCATTTTTTCCCGCAACAGGGCCCGGCGAGGCCTCGGTCTCGCGGCGGCGTTCCCCATGATATTCAATATAAACGAGCTCATGGTCTTCGGTCTGCCCATAATTTTCAATCCCATAATGCTCATCCCCTTCATCACCGTCCCGCTTGTCTGCTATACGCTGTCGTACTCAGCCATAGCCTCCGGCGTCGTCCCCGTGATCACCGGAGCCATCGAGTGGACCACGCCGATCATCCTGGGCGGATACCACGCCACCGGCTCCTTTGCCGGCAGCATACTTCAGATAGTGAACGTGGTGATCGGCGTTCTCATCTATTCTCCCTTTGTCCGCATGCTGGACAGGCAGGATGAAGCGAAATACAAGAAAGCTTACGATCTGTTCGTCGATTATTTCCGCCGGAACGAGCAGTCCCTCGCGGGCGTCAAGCTGATCGAGCTGGACAACGTTTACGGCGAGTTTGCGAAGATCCTTTGCGCGGATCTCGAGCATTCGCTGAAAAAAGGCGTAGTGCTCGCGTATCAGCCGCAGTACAACTTCGAAGGAAAGTGCATAGGCGCCGAGGCGCTGCTGCGCTGGAAGCACCCGGTATACGGAACGGTCTATCCGCCGGCGGTGATAAAGCTCGCCGAGGAAGGCGGCTTCCTTGCCGCTCTCGAGGAGGCCGTGCTGCAGCAGGCCATTGACGACCGCCCCAAACTGCTGGAAAAATTCGGCCCGGGCGTGAAGCTGTCGGTCAACGTAACGGGCTCGACCGTGGTCACTCCCCGCTTCCTTCAGTTCTGCCGTCAGCTGAGCGGAAAGGACGATCTTTTCAATGGCGTGAACATGTGCCTCGAGGTCACGGAGCAGGCGGCTCTGTCCTTCGACGAAAACACCATCAACACACTTCGCGCCTTCCGCGAGCTTGGTCTGTCCCTTGCCATAGACGATTTTTCCATGGGTCAGACTTCCATCAATTATCTCAAGGAAAATCTTTTCGATCTGATCAAGCTGGACGGCTCTCTCGTAAAAGGCCTGCTTACCAACAGCAACTGCAGAGAGATCATTCTTTCCATCGTAAAGCTCGCGTCGAACCTGCACCTGACCGTGCTTGCGGAATTCGTCGAGACCGAGTCTCAGCGCGACGCTCTTCACGAGGTCCACTGCGACTGCTATCAGGGTTATCTCTACTCTCCAGCCGTATTTCTGACAGGCGACGCCTCTTCTCATCAGCAGAACTGACCGGAGCAAAAGGGCTTTCCCCTGCGCTTTTCCGTTTTCCCTGCATCGAAAATAAATATGGAGTATGGGTGAATGCAGAAAAGGACACATAAATTGCTGTTCAAATTCGGGGCTCTGTTCGCCGTTTTTGCGGTCGTCGCAATAGTGATCGGCGGTATTGTCACATATATGACGCAGTCCCGGATCTATCGGAAACAGCAGGAGCAGAACATACGCAGCATAGCCGATTACATGACCGCCGTACTGAGTGCGGACGGCTTCGACTTCCCGCTGTATCAGAACTATATCATCGCCAACCATGACGACACGGATATCCCCGCCGATTTCACCGAAGCCGACATCCTGCGCGCGCGCAAAACGTTTGAGACGATGTTTGCGCGGGAACATCCCGGCAAAGCGCTCAGATACGACGTGGATTTTTCCGAGCTGAGCGACGAGCTCAGGACGGCTTACGCCGTATACAATCACGAGTACTACCTCGATCTGTTTGAAAAAGCGGCGGACCGTTTCGGTATCGCCTATGTCTACTATCTTGTTCCTACCGGGGCGGGCCGCCATATGTACTACGTGCTCGATCCGACCCGGGAAACGAGGGAGGACGGCTTTCTCGACCTGTGCATCGACGCCGACGAGCCCGCGGGGGAGCACCGCAAAATGTGGGAGGCCTGGGAAACCGGCAGCGCTCCGAACGGATACGATACATATGACAACGAGTACGGCAAGACCCTGGCATGGTACACGCCTTTGTATATCGACGGAACGAAGCTCGGCGTGATCGGCGCGGAGGTGGAGATATCGGACTACAACCGCACCCTGGCCGTCAACACCTTCACCCGCTTTATTCCCATCGTCCTCGTTCTTCTTGCCGCGATCGCCGCCGTGCTGTGGTTCATAAACCGCTTTTACATTTTAAGGATACAGGCTCTGACCCGGAGCATCGAGGAGTATACTCTGACAAAAAACACCCGCATTGCCGGAGAGATCGAGCAGAACATGTCTCAGGACGACGAGATATCCGTTCTGGGCAGGCAGACCGCCTCCATGATCCTCGAGCTGGACAATTATCTGAAAAGCCTCGTCGAGACCTCCAAGGAGCTAACTCAAACCAAAAAGCAGATCGACGCCATATCCAGGATCGCCCACCGGGACGCTCTTACGGGTATACGCAACCGCACGGCATATGAGGAAGAGGTCGCCCGCCTTGACAGGCAGGCGGAAATAAGCAACAAGCCCTTCGGCTTCGCCGTGATCGACCTGAACGATCTCAAACGCATCAACGACACCTACGGTCACGAGCAGGGCAATCTGGCGATAAAAAGATGCTGCCGTCTGATATGCTCGGTATTCGCCCATTCGCCCGTGTTCCGCATAGGCGGAGACGAATTTGCCGTGGTCCTTGAAAACGAGGAATACGGAAACGCGCACGCCCTCGTCGCCCGCTTCACCGACGAGATCAAAAAGCAGGAAGACGACGGCGCGACGGACGTGTGGGAAAAATTCTCCGCCGCCATAGGCTACGCGGCTTACGATCCTTCCAGGGACAGCGGCGCGGGCGACGTATTCAAACGCGCGGACAAGGCCATGTATGCCCACAAGAGCGAAATGAAGAGCGGAAGAGCATAACACATACTCAACGAAAGGCTGGTAACGAATGGGTATTTTTGATTCACTGAAAAAGCAGGCGGCCGCGCAGCTGCAGAAAGAGGCCGCGAAAGCGGTCGCCGGCGCCGTCGACGGTCTGTCTGCGGGCAAGGAGCAGGGCCGCTCCGAGACCTTTACCTTTGCCGAGCTCCCGAAGGATCTCGCCGGGCTCCGGTCGCTGCCGGAGGCCGCGCTGGATTCTCCCTTCAAAACCGCCGCGCTGACCGTCGCCGCGCTCTGCAGCTTCAAGGACGACGAAGCCGCGGTCCACGAAATGCTCGACTTCCTGAAGGGTCCGGAAAGTCTGTCCAATCTCGAAAAGCAGTTCCTGCGCGACCGTCTGACGGGGAAAGAGTACAAGAGCTTTTCCTTCTTTGACGGCGCGAGCGTGGAAAACGGCTATACTCCCTCACAGCCGTACCGCGTCACCGTGAGCTCCAATCCCTACTCCTTCGATTCGGAGAACTGGGCAACGCTGTATCTGAAAAGCGCCGGAGCCGACTCTCCCAGGCCGGTAAAGCTGCGCAAAAAGCCTTCGACGGGACAATGGTTTCTCAACGAGATACAGTGTCTTTCCGATATACGCATCCCCGCCGACCGGGACCCCTGGGCCTAAAACCCCGACAAAAAAGGTTAAAAACTCGCCGCGGCAAAACGTTTCGTTTTGCCGCGGCGAGCAGGTTATATACGCATGAATTGAAATGCTTTCATCGATCCGGCCGTTCCGTGCGGACGGTCAGATCCATGCTTTCCCCATCCCACTGCGCGTCTACGCCCAGAGCCGTGAGCACCTGCAGCGCGGGCATCATGAGCCTGTCCTCTTCATAGCACAGCGGAGCGTCCGCCGCAAGCTCCTCGCCGTCGGCGTAAATATACTCTCCGTCCAGGCTCAGGCTCACTTCCCTGCCGTCCTTCCACGCTCTCAGCACGCCTTCTCCGCTCAGCCATTCATAATCGGCGCCGCAGCGGCGGAGCATGTCGAATGCCTCCGTCATCACGCATCCGTTTTTCATGACTGGCCTCATGCCGTACAGGGGCAGTATCTTCCCGTCGAATATCACGTCGGGCACGACCGGGAGCGGATCCATCTTCATGGCCTCGTCGCCCATGATGAGACCCATGGAGTAGACTCTCGCCGCGTCCGTTTCAAAGCGGCTGATCGGGTAGGGGTCGGAATACCAGAAAGAACACATTTCCACCGTCATGCCGTACTTCTGCTTCATTTCTCTTTCGGTGTTCACCATATAGCCGCCCCGATCGCTCACGTCCTCGGGCTCGAGCAGCGTGAAATCGAACGCGTCCGCGAAGCGTTTTGCCGTGGGGTAAAAGCGGTCGTAAAGCTGAAGAGTGTCGGTGTCGAGCCAATAAATGACCTCTCCCCGTATATGCATCGACGAGAGCAGATAATAGTCGCTGCTGTCAAGCAGCTCCCTCATTGCCCTCGTTTCCGGCTCGCTGCAGGCGTACGGGCCCACGTATCCGTAGGGGGCCGGTTCGGAAATATCGTCGCGCATGCCCCATTTCCATTCGAAGTTGCCGTTGAGATCCACGCCGCGGATATTCGCCTTCCAGTCGAAGTAGTCGTCCCTGTCTCCGCCTATCGCCTTTACCGCCTCGGGGTCCGATACCGCGGACAGTCCGAACTGAGCGAGCGTGACGCCGTCGGGATTGATCATGGGCACGATAATGAATTTCACGTTGTCGAGCACCGTTCTGTAAGACAGGCCGTCCAGGCTCGCGTCCTCGCGGTAGCCCCTGCAGTAGCTTTCGGTCATATACATGACGAAATTCGTCGTGATATGCTCGCTTGCATGCATGGAGGCGCAGATTATCACCTCCCGCTTGCCGCGTCCGAGATTGAAGGCCGGTATATCCCGCCCTTCGACGCTGCTGCCTATCACGTAGGACGATATGAGCTCCGGATACTCCGCCTCGAGCTCCGCGATATCGGTTACCATCTGATCGTAGCCGTACACCGCGGCGGGATCGACGATCATACCGTCGTATTTCGCCGCGAGCTCCGGCGGGATAGTGTCCCGCGGCGTTGAAGCGCCGTCCGGCGGCCGCTCCTCACCGTCTTCGCTCCCGGTCTGTTCCGCCGGGGCGCCGTCCGACGGCGGCGCGTCCCCGTCCGGGCCTTCCGGCTCCGGCTCGTCATCCCCTTCCGCGTCCGCCGGTTCGGTTTCGGCGGCAACGGGACCCGACGGCATGTCCTGCGGCGGGCGCGGCTCTGCCCCCGGCTTCCCGACGCCGAACAGCGGGTCGTCCCGCATCGAATACAGCAGGTATATCACGCCCGCCAGCAGCAGGAGCAGAAGCAGGCACCTGCCCGCGGTCCTTATGCCTTTATTGCGGCGTCTTCCGTGTTTTCTTTTCCTTTTGCTCATCGCTCATCGGCCAGCCCGGGCCGTCCTTTCAGGTGAGATACTATCCGGCCGCAGCCATATCAGGCTGCGGCCGGGATACGGAAAGTGAAAAAGGCCGATCAGCAGGAGAGGATATATCCTCCGTCGATGACCTGCGCGGTGCCGGTGACCTGCGCCGCTGCGGGGGAGGCAAAGTACACGGCCAGCGCGCCTATCTCTATGGGCTCGCCGAAGCGGCCGAGAGGCATCTGATTGTTGATGTAGGCGAACTGATCCGCGGGGATGAAGCGGCTGAGCTCGGTGTTGGTAAAGCCCGGGCAGATCGCGTTCACGCGGATATTGTGCTTGCCCAGCTCGCAGGCCATGCAGTGGGTGAAGTGCACCACGGCGGCCTTGGAGGAGCTGTAGGGGCTCATGGCCTGGGTCTTGTTGACGATGAACGCCGCGTTGGAGGCGATATTGATGATGCAGCCGCCCTTGCCGGCGTCGCGCATCCTCTTGCCCACCTCGTAGGTCATGTGAACGGTGCCGTTGAGGTCGATATTGACCACGTTGTACCAATCGGTGAGGTTCTCATCCATGTCCAGCAGCTCGCTGACGCAGCTGGTGCCGGCGTTGTTTACGAGGATATCGAAGTTGCCGAAAGAGGCATAGGCTTCCGCGACGGCCTTGCGCACGCTCTTGAGGTCCGCAACGTCGCAGCTGAAGCTCTCATACTTGCCGCCGAGGGGCTTGAGCTCGTCTATGGCTTCCTGAGCCTTCTTGGCGTCGCGGCAGAAAATGGCCACGTTGGCGCCCTGCTGCGCGAAAGCGGAGGCAATGGCGAAACCGAGGCCGCGGTTTCCGCCGGTGATCAGAGCGTTCTTTCCCTTGAGGCTGAACGCGTCCTTCATACTGGTGATTGACGGTATCATTGGCAAACATCCTTTCTGTTCGATAATGTTTTTTATTCTTTTTGCTTTAAATCATTTTATCATATATCGAAAAAAAAGCAACCTAAAATGCATTCCTCGCGTTTTATTATTCGTTTTTACGATAAGCTGATAAAACAATTCTATTTCTTTAAAAAAACAGTTGTAAAATGCTTTGGTTTGAAATATAATAATTCAGATTATACGGCATTTTTTGTCATTTCGGTACGGAGGTGATATTTTGGACAGCATAGACAGGATCCTGGAGGCCGAAAAACAAGCCGAGTTCATAAAAAACGAGGGCAGAGAAAAGGCTGCGGCAATAATCGCCGAGGCTGAGGCTTACCGCGGCGAGACTCTCAAAAAGGCGCGGCTGCTCGGCGAAGAGCTGTCTGAAAAGCTTATGGAAGAAGCCGGGGCCGAAGCCCGGACGAAGGCCGGGGAATACGGCGAGCGCACTGCCGGCGAAATAGAGCGGCTGCGCGCCGAAGCCGCCGCAAGGCTCGAAAAAGCGGCCGATTTCATCGCCGAGAGCATCATAAAGGGATAAAGCCATGGCAATAGTTAAAATGAAGAAGCTTCGCCTGGTGGCTCTTTTGTCGGAAAAGGCTTCGCTTATGGGACGCCTGCAGCGTCTCAACTGCCTGGAGATACGGCAGTTCCCCGCTCCCGAGTCTCTGGCGGAGGCCGGGACCTGCTCCGACAATTCCGAGCGCATCAAGGAGCTGAAAAGGATGCGTTCCGACGCCGAAAAAGCCCTGAAGCTGCTCAAAAAATACGCCTATGTGAAAAGCGGGCTTTTTTCCAACCGCGATCTGATATCCCGGGACGAGTTTTTCTCCGGCGAGGGCAAGGACGAGGCCGTCGCCGCCGTCGCCGCGATACTTGACGCGGACGAGCGTCTCGCAGCCCTGCGCGCGGAGGAGCTGGCGGCGGGCTCTCTGATGAGCTCGCTCCGCCTGTGGAAGGACTGCTCCGTTCCCTTCGAGCTGGATCATACGGATTCCTCGCGGGTCATGCTCGGCTCCATCCCCGCCTTCAAGGATACCGACGCCTTTTTCTCGGCGCTCGAACAGGCCTCCGGGGAGGTGTTCGCTTCCCGCGTCGGAGGCGACCGCGACAAGACCGGACTCATGCTGGTGTGCTCCAACGAAAGCCTGGCTGAGCTGCAGCCGGTGCTGCGTGATTACGGCTACGAGCCCGCGCCCGTCGAGGGCATGAAGGGCACCGCGGCCGACAATATCGCGGCAGCGTCCGTTTCGCTGGACTCCCTGCGCGCCGACGGCGAGGAGCTTCTGAAGCGGCTTTCGGAGCACGGCGCCTCCCGCCGCCGCATAAAGCTGCTTTACGACAGGCTCACCATGGAGATCGACATGGCCGAGGCCGACGAGAAGCTGACCAACACTGCCGCGGCTTTCGCTCTCACCGGCTGGGTGCCGGAGCCGGACGCGGCCGCTCTGGAAAGCCTGCTGGGCGAATTCTGCTGCGCCTACGATCTGTCCGATCCCGAGCCGGACGACAAGGTCCCCGTGAAGCTGAAGAGCAATCCGCTCACCGAGCCGCTCAATATGGTCACGGAGATGTACAGCCTCCCGGATTACAGGGGTATCGACCCCAACCCGCTCATCGCCCCGTTTTTCTGCGTATTTTTCGGCATGATGTTCAACGATCTCGGCTACGGCCTGGTGTTCATCATCGCCTCCTTGATCATACGCAGCAAGGTCCGCCTGCGCGGCACCATGAAATACATGATGGGGCTCATGCTCATGTGCGGCGTTACCACCTCGATCATGGGTCTTATAACCGGCAGCTTTTTCGGAGACAGCATCACGGTCATCGCCTCGATGTTCGGCAAAGAGGTCTCCCTGCCGTCGATGCTCGATCCTCTGTCCGATCCCATGAAGGTGCTGATAATATCCGTAGCCTTCGGCGCGGTACATATCATTTTCGGCATGGCGGTAAAGGCGTATATGCTCATACGCGACGGGCACCCGCTGGACGCTCTGTTCGACGTGGGCAGCTGGTGGCTCCTCTTCGCGGGCATCGCCGTGCTGGCGACCGGCGGGACGTATTGGATAGCCGTGGCGGGCGTAGCCGCGCTGCTGCTGACTCAGGGCAGAGCCAAGCCCACCGTCGCAGGCAAGATCATAGGCGGTCTCGCCAGCCTGTACGACATCACCAGCTATCTCAGCGACGTGCTGTCCTACTCGCGTATCATGGCGCTGATGCTCGCCGGCGGCATAGTCGCAAGCATCGTCAACATCCTCGGCTCCCTCCCCGGCAGCATAATACTCTTCGTCCCCATTTTCATCATCGGCCACGTGTTCAACATAGGCATCAACGTGATCGGCACCTACGTTCACGCGGCCCGTCTCCAGTATCTGGAGTTTTTCGGCAAATTCTATGTGGACGGCGGCAGAGCCTTCCGTCCTTTAGGAATAAAAACAAAATACTTTGATATCATTGAGGAGGACCAAGCACAATGAATGAATTACTCAACTCCATGGGCGGATTGACGCTCGCTTTTCTCGGCGGTGGCCTTGCCGCCGTGCTTTCCTGCATAGGCTCCGCGAAGGGCACCGGCATGACCGGCGAGGCCGGCGCGGGACTGCTCAGTGAGGATCCCGAGCAGTTTTCCAAATGCCTCATACTCCAGGTCATCCCCGGCACCCAGGGCCTTTACGGCATAGTCGTATGGTTCTTCGTAATGCTGCAGATAGGCATTTTCGGCGGCTCCGGCGCCTCCCATCTGACCATTACCCAGGGCCTGCAGTATTTCACCGCGTGCATACCCATGATGTTCGGCGGTCTGTTCTCCGCGCGCTTCCAGGGCCGCGTCGCCGCCGCCAGCATCAACATCGCGGCAAAGAAGCCCGACGACTGGTCCAAGGGCATCATCCTGTGCATCACCGTTGAGTTCTACGCCATCCTTTCCCTGCTGGCCTCCATCCTCATGATACTCAACGCGGGCAAGTGATCCATGAACGGAATAGATAAGATCACCGCCCGGGTCATAGCCGAGGCGGAAGCTGAGGCGGAGGCCCTGCAGGCGGAGGCGAACAAGATCGCGGGCGAGATCATTCGCGACGCCGACGCCCGCGCGCAGGAGCTGACCGACCGCATCGTTGACCGCGGCCGCGGCGAGGCGGGCCGTCTGGGCGAACTTGCCGTTTCCTCCGCCGAGACGGACGCCCGCAAGGCCATGCTTTCAATGAAGCAGGATCTGGTCTCCGAGGCCTTCGGGCTCGCCTTGAAAAAGCTCCGTTCTCTGGACGACGATAAATATATATCCCTGCTGGCCTCTCTTGCCGCGGGCGCGAAGGAGACGGGCACGGAAGAGATAATACTCAACGAAAGCGACCGTGAGCGCTTCGGCGAGGCAGTCGCCGCCGAGGCGAACCGCCTTTGCTCCGGCTCTCTCACTCTGTCGCGTCAGACCCGGCCCATAGTGGGCGGTCTGATCCTTTCCCAGGGCAACATCGAGGTAAACTGTGCGCTTGACACGCTGCTTTCACTGCGCCGCAACGAGCTTGCGGGAGCGGCTGCCGGGCTGCTGTTCGATCAAGGAGCCGCCGGTGAAGAAAAAGACTAAAGACACGGATTATCTGTTTCTGTCCGCGTACGTGCACGCCTGTCAGGCGCGTTTGAGCGAAGGCCCGGTGAACAAGTCCGAGATATTCAGCGAGCTTTCCTCCATGGCGCCCGACAGCGGTATCGTGGATTTTTTCCGTCTGAAATACGACTACCACAACGCCAAGGTGCTGATAAAAAGCACCGCGTCCGGGGTCATTGAGGACCGTCTGCTTTCGCCTCTCGGCCGCATCGACGCCGCCGCGCTGAAAAGCGCATATCTGGAAAGCGGCCTTTCCGGCTTACCCGCGGAGTTTTCCGCCGCCGTGCTGGACGCGAAGGACACTCTCGCCCGCACCGGAGACCCGCGCCTGTCCGATTTCATACTCGACAGGGCCTATGTCTCCGAGCTGCTGCATACGGCCCGGACCGCCCGCAGCGAATTCCTGCAGGGCTATGCGCGGCTGTTCGCCGACTGCGTGAACCTCCGCTCCGTCGTGCGCATGCTCAAAAGCGGCGTTGAGCGCGACAAGCTCGACGGCATACTCAGCGAGTGCGGCACGGTCGCCCCGGGGGCGATAAAGGCCGCGTATCCCGAGACCGCCGCCGTTTTGAAGCTCTACTCCTCCACGAAGCTCGCCCCGGCTCTGCACGAGGCGGAAGCGGCCGCGGCGGGAGGCGGATTTTCGGTCTTTGAAGAGCAGTGCCGCGCGGCGCTGGACGCATATATGGACTCTCTCAGGCTGCAGTGCTTCGGGGAACAGCCTCTGATCTACTATCTGTACACCATTGAGGGGATCAAATCATGAGCTTATATAAGATCGCCGTAATAGGCGACCGCGAGAGCGTGCTTGGCTTCCGGGCCCTCGGGCTGGAGGTATACCCCGCCGACGAGACCGACGTAAAGGACATATTCGCGCGCCTGTCGCACAAAGACGCCCGTTACGCGATAATCTACGTCACGGAGGATCTCATTCCTCATCTCGAGGCGGAAATAGCGGCCGTTGCGGACGAGCTCGTTCCCGCGATAATACCCATTCCGTCAAAAACCGGTTCGCTCGGGCTCGGCGCCGCGGCGCTCAGCTCCACGGTGGAACGCGCCGTAGGCGCAAACATACTATGATCTGCCGCCCTGTGAGCGGTGAAATGGAGAATACGATATGAGCGGTAAAATAATCAAGGTTTCCGGCCCTCTCGTCGTGGCCGAGGGTCTTGCGGACGCCGGCATGGCCGACGTCGTCAAGGTCGGCAGCCAGGGACTGAAGGGCGAGATACTCACCATGACCGGCGACAGAGCCTCCATTCAGGTCTATGAGGAAACGGCGGGACTCGGTCCCGGCGCGGAGGTGGTGACCACCGGCGCTCCCCTTTCCGTTGAGCTCGGGCCGGGACTTCTGGAGAACATCTACGACGGTATCCAGCGCCCCCTCCAGGCCATAAGATCGCTGGCGGGCGATACCATAGCCAGGGGCATAGACGTACCCGCCCTCGACAGGGAAAAGAAATGGCACTTCGTTCCCTCTCTCTCCGCGGGCGACTCCGTTGTCGGCGGAGACATCATAGGCAGCGTACAGGAGACCGTCGCCATCTCCCATAAGATAATGATCCCTCACGGCGTTGAGGGCGTCATCGAGGAGATACGTGAGGGCGATTTCACGGTGCTCGACACCGTCGCCAGGGTGCGCACCTCCTCCGGCGTCACGGACGTCACCATGTCCCAAAAATGGCCCGTGCGCAAAAACAGGCCCTATAAAAAGAAATTTCTTCCCGATACGCCCATGCAGACCGGTCAGAGGGTCATAGACACTCTCTTCCCCATAGCTAAGGGCGGCACGGCCGCGGTACCCGGTCCCTTCGGCAGCGGCAAGACCGTCGTGCAGCACGCGCTGGCGAAATGGTCGGACGTGGACGTGGTGGTATATATAGGCTGCGGCGAGCGCGGCAACGAGATGACCGACGTTCTCAACGAGTTCCCCGAGCTGCAGGATCCCCGCACCGGCGAGCCGCTGATGAAGCGCACGGTGCTCATAGCCAACACCTCCGATATGCCCGTCGCCGCGCGCGAGGCCTCGATATACACCGGCATCACCATAGCCGAGTATTTCCGCGACATGGGCTACGACGTCGCCGTAATAGCCGACTCCACCTCCCGCTGGGCCGAGGCCCTGCGCGAAATGTCCGGCCGTCTCGAGGAAATGCCCGGCGAGGAGGGCTACCCCGCCTATCTTGCCTCGCGTATTGCTCAGTTCTATGAACGCGCCGGCTGCGTGGAGTGCCAGAGCTCCGACGGACGCCGCGGTTCTCTTTCCGCCATAGGCGCCGTATCGCCTCCGGGCGGCGACACCTCCGAGCCCGTTTCTCAGGCCACGCTGAGAATAGTCAAGGTCTTTTGGGGACTCGACTCCTCTCTTGCACACGCCAGACACTTCCCCGCGATAAACTGGCTCAACAGCTATTCGCTGTACCTGGACAATCTCGGTCCGTGGTACGACCGCAATCTGGGAAAAAGCTACCTTGAAAACAGGAGCCGCGCGGTCTCGGTGCTGCAGGAAGAGGATGAGCTGCAGGAGATAGTAAAGCTTGTCGGACAGGACTCTCTTTCCCCCGCCGACCGTCTTACCATGGAAACGGCCAAGATGATAAGAGAGGACTTTCTCCAGCAGAACGCCTTCGTGGACATAGACAACTATTCCGAATACGACCGCCAGGCGAAGCTGATGCAGATCATACTCGACTATGATACTCTGTGCCGCAGCGCCATCGGCAAGGGCGCCGATCTGAAAAAGCTCATCGCCATAGAAGCCCGGGAACGTATAGGCAGGGCGAAATCGGTCCCTGCCTCCGAGTATAAGCAGCGTTACGAAGAGCTGGCCGCCGACATGGCCGCTCAGATCAAGGAGGCGTCCAATGATTAAGGAATACAAGACCATACGCGAGATATCCGGACCTCTTATGGTCATCAAGGACGTCGAGGGCGTCACCTATGACGAGCTTGCCGAAATAGAGCTCCCCACCGGCGAGACCCGCCGCTGCAAGGTCCTCGAGGTCAACGGCAGCAACGCCGTGGTCCAGCTGTTTGAAAGCTCCTCGGGCATAAATCTTGCCGAGAGCAAGGTGCGTTTCCTCGGCCACGGTCTGGAGCTCGGCGTTTCCTCCGATATGCTCGGCCGCGTTTTCGACGGCATGGGCCGTCCGATAGACGGCGGTCCCGAGATACTCGCGGAGAAATGGATGGACATCAACGGTCTGCCCATGAACCCCGCGGCGCGCCACTATCCCTCCGAGTTCATCCAGACCGGCATTTCAGCCATCGACGGTCTGAACACACTCGTCAGAGGTCAGAAGCTGCCCATATTCTCCGGCTCCGGCCTTCCCCACGCGAACCTTGCCGCCCAGATAGCGCGTCAGGCCAAGGTGCTCGGCACCGAGTCGAAGTTCGCGGTCGTCTTCGCCGCCGTGGGCATAACCTTTGAGGAGTCGGAGTTCTTCGTGAACGAATTCCGCCGCACGGGCGCCCTGGACAGGACGGTGCTTTTCACCAACCTTGCCGACGACCCCGCCGTGGAACGCATATCCACTCCGCGCATGGCGCTGACCGCCGCGGAGTACCTTGCGTTCGAAAAGGATATGCACGTGCTGGTCATCATCACCGATATAACCAACTATGCCGAGGCCCTGCGCGAGATCTCGGCGGCGCGCAAGGAGGTCCCCGGACGCCGCGGTTATCCCGGCTATCTGTATACCGACTTCGCCAGCATCTATGAAAGAGCCGGCCGCCGCATAGGCAAGGAAGGCTCCATAACCATGATACCCATACTCACCATGCCCGAGGACGATATAACTCACCCCATCCCCGACCTTACCGGATATATCACCGAGGGACAGATAATCCTCTCGCGCGAGCTGTATCTGAAAAACATCATGCCGCCCATCGACGTTCTCCCGTCCCTGTCCCGTCTTAAGGACAAGGGCATAGGCGAGGGCAAGACCCGGGCGGACCACGCCGGCACCATGAACCAGCTTTTCGCCGCGTACTCCGCCGGCAAGGACGCCAACGAGCTGATGACCATATTGGGCGAGGCCGCTCTTTCCGATACCGACAAGCTGTACGCGCAGTTCGCCCGCGAATTTGAAAGGCTCTACGTCGGCCAGGGACAGAACACCGACCGCAGCATCGAGGAGACCCTCAGCATCGGCTGGCAGCTGCTGTCCATATTGCCCAAGAGCGAGCTGAAGCGCATCAAGCCCGAGTTCATCGAACAGTATCTTCCCAAACAGGAGGCGTAAGCTATGGCGATCTCGTCGGATATCAAGCCGACACGCATGGAGCTCAAAAAGACAAAAGCCCGTCTGAAGACCGCCGTGCGCGGACACAAGCTCCTCAAGGACAAGCGCGACGAGCTCATGCGTCAGTTCCTTATCATCGTGCGCGAAAACAGGGCGCTGCGCGAAAAGGTCGAGCAGGGTCTGGATAAGGCCATGCGCGCCATGTCCGAGGCCTCGGAGCTGATGAGTCCGGAGATACTCGAGCAATCCCTGCTTTATCCCAAGCAGAGCGCGCAGGTGGATATAGCTCTGAAGAATATCATGAGCGTGAACATCCCCGAGTACGACTTCATCACGCGTACCGACGCCGCAGCGGACATATATCCTTACGGCTACGCCATGACCTCCGGAGAGCTCGACGACGCCGTGGACGCCTTTTCCGCCGTGTTCAAGGACATGCTCGCTCTTGCCCAGGCGGAAAAATCCATGCAGCTCATGGCCGCGGAGATAGAGCGCACCCGCCGCCGCGTCAACGCTCTCGAATACGTGATGATACCCGAAATGGAGCAGACCATACGCTACATCACCATGAAGCTCGAGGAGAACGAGCGCGGCAACATAACGCGCCTGATGAAGGTAAAGGACCAGATACTTCAGGAAGCGCACGGCTACGAATACTGAGCCGGGCATTTCTGTCCGTACGGCAAAAAACCGCGTCGGCAAAGTCCGGAAAGGCTTTGCCGGCGCGTTTTTGCCCGCATTCGGACATTGACGCTTTACACGCCGTACTGTATAATGATCGGGTAAAGTCCCGAAAACGCCGCTCCGCAAGAGAGCAAAAAAAAGGATACGAAATGGATATAGATCAGCTCAAATATTTCATAACGATAGCCCAGACGCTCAATTTTTCCGAGGCTGCCAGGCGTGTCGGCCTTGCCCAGCCCTCGATAAGCCACCATATCAACGAGCTGGAAAAGCATCTCGGCTGTCAGCTTTTCGTCCGCTCCCGGCGCAGCGTCAGTCTCACCGAGGCGGGCATGAAGCTGCTTCCCTACGCCGTGGAGATCGTGGACCTTGCCGAAAAGGCCGCGTTCCAGCTCAATCATTTCGAGCAGGGCAAGGGCGGACACATCACCATCGCCGCTCTTACCACGTCGAGTCAGGCCCTTTCGGAATGTCTCGCCCGCTTCTCCGTGCTGTATCCCGACATAACCGTCGACATCAATTTCACCTCCGGCCGTACCCAGATGATGGAGATAAACGAGGGGAAGTACGATTTCTACTTTACCGTGGAGCAGATGGTCCCCTCCGGCGAGACCTACGAGTATATGCGCACTCATACCGATTATCTCTGTCTCGCCATGCCGAAAAATCATCCCATGGCCGATAAGCCGCTGGACTTTGACGCGCTGAAGGACGAGCGCTTCATAGCCATCTCCGAGAGCGACGGCCCCACCCTGTATTCCTGCATACATAACGTCTGCGCCGCCCGCGGCTATACGCCGAAGGTCACCTGCCAGTACGACCGTGCCGAGGCGGTGCTGCTCTCCGTAGGCTCCGGACTCGGCATTTCCATAATCCCCGGCGCGATCAGCCGCGTGTTCTATTCCGAGAACGTGGCGTTCAAGCGCATAGACGGCGACGACGCCATAAGGCAGTACGTTCTTGCCTGGCGCAGCAGCACCACCAACCCCGCAGCCCGGCTTTTCATAGACGTCGCCCGCGATATTTTCATAAACAGGAAAGGTAACCGAGACAATGGCTAAAGCTTTCGTCATAGATGTCGCCAAATGCAGCGGCTGCTACAACTGCCAGCTTGCCTGCAAGGATGAGCACGTGGGCAACGACTGGACGCCCTACGCCCTGCCTCAGCCGGATATAGGGCAGTTCTGGTGCCGCGTGGAGGAGCACGTACAGGGCACGATACCCAAGGTACGCATCCACTATATCGCCCGGCTCTGCAATCACTGCCGCAGGCCCGCCTGCGCCTCCGCCTGTTCCGAAAAGGCGATCTATACCCGTGACGACGGCTTCGTCATCATAGACCCCGAAAAATGCACCGGCTGCGGCGAGTGCGCCTCCGCCTGCCCTTACGGAGCGATCTTCATGAACGCCGCTCTGAAAAAGGCTCAGAAATGCACCGGCTGCGCTCACCTGCTCGACAACGGCGCGAAGCTTCCGCGCTGCGTCGAGGCCTGCCCCACGGACGCGATTATGTTCGGCGAGGAGGACGAGCTCACCGATCAGATCGAGGGTGCTTCGGTGATCATGCCCGAGACCGCCTGCTTCCCCCGGGTCTACTACCGCAACGTCCCCGGCAAATTCATAGGCGGCACGCTCTACGACCCCGAGGAAAACGAGGTGGTGATCGGCGCCCGCTGCCTGCTGCACAGCGGCGGCAAGAATTGGGAGGCCGTTTCCGACAGCTACGGAGACTTCTGGTTCAACGATCTTCCCGTCGGCCTTTTTACGCTGGTGATACAGGCCCCCGGCTACCGTTATAAAACCTTTGAAAACATAAAGACGTCAAACGCCGTCAACCTCGGCGACATCCCTCTGGAAAGGGAAGACAAAGGCTGAGCCTCACGGCAGAAAGCTGCCGCGGATCATCGCTTCGGTGATCCGCGGCAGCTTTTTTAATCTTTTCTCTTTTATCGCCCGAAACGCTGTTTAAGCAGACGTAACCTATAAGAACACGCTTCAAACGGCGCTCTTTCGGCGCTTTTCGCCCCTCCGATCTTGACGGGCGCGAGCCCGCCTGCGATCGTCGAGCTGAAAATCGCCTGAAATATCATCCG
>JAEEGH010003985.1_pt1 | contig 38233 bp, 35 predicted proteins | sample 9134181 | NCBI WGS metagenome assembly JAEEGH01 (sample SAMN16246544, study PRJNA631951) | gut metagenome | biome: gut microbiome; feature: rumen; material: DP-attached | host: Bos | place: Iran: Karaj | collected 2018-10 | reverse complement strand
AACGGCGTTCCCGTTCCGCACAAGTTCGCCCCGCGCCGCCCCGGCGACGTCACCGCCATCTGGGCCGATCCTTCCCTCGCGAACAAAGAAATGGGCTGGAAAGCCACCCGCACCGTGGAAGAAACCCTCAAGGCCGCCTGGGCCTGGGAGTGTCACCTCGCGGGGAAATAGGTTTCCCTATAATATTCTGAGCATCGGGCAGGGCCGGAAGGCTGGTGTTGATTGCTATCACTTTCTTGGTTCCGCCATGGAAATAATAGATCTCTTCGAGAAAACAGAGAAAAAGAAACACACCTCAACATAATAGAGAGCATAATAGAGTTCTGTTTTTGCTATTCGCATAATACACCTGTTGTCGCTTTCATCAGGTGTATTATTATATCTACTCGGCATGTAGACAGTATTCATTAGGGTTTGTAGTCATTAAAGCATACTTTTGGCCTTCAATCGCGATTTTCATGCTTTAACGCCCGTTTTGACCCCATCTAAAGCACACTAACCTCCTCCCAATGCAGATTCTATGCTTTAAGCGCTGGCAGGAGGCAGAGGGCGGGAGACAGGGGTCCGGGGGCTTGTCCCCTTTTGAGGGGGCTCTGCCCCCTAAGAACCCCCGCGGCCTTTTCTCCCTCTACGACTTTGCAGGCAAAGTCCCGGGTACGGCCGGGCGCCTGCAGGCGCCTTTTATCGCACTGGGGCCGAAGGAGCGTAGCTACTGAGTCCCCCGGACCCCTGTCTCCCACCCTCTGCCTCCCACAGTGATTATTCACACATGACGCAGCGGCCGTTTTTTTTCTTATCTTTGTACCTGTATGGCAAGCACAAAGACGAAGACCGTGTGGTTCTGCAGCCACTGCGGCAATGAATACAGTAAATGGCTGGGCCGATGCCCGGCGTGCGGGGAGTGGAACACCTTCGTGGAGAAGGAGGTGGTGACCGGACCGGCCGGGAAAGGTGCGCGGATGAGCGTGCCCGGGGAAGGTCGGAAGCCCCTGCCGCTGAAGGACGTGTCCACCACGCAGGAGGACCGGGTGTCGCTGGGATCGGCCGAAGTGGACCGGCTCCTCGGCGGCGGCATCGTGAAGGGGTCGCTGGTGCTGATGGGCGGCGAGCCCGGCATCGGCAAGAGTACCCTGTCGCTGCAGCTTCCGCTCCACAGGCCCGAGCTGAAAACCCTCTACGTCACCGGCGAGGAAAGCGTGAAGCAGGTGAAGATGCGGGCCGACAGACTGGGCGGCGTGGCCGATAACTGCCTCATCTTCAGCGAGACGGATATGGGCACCATCCTCGAGGAGGCTGAAAAGGTGGCGCCGGACCTGATGATTGTAGACTCCGTCCAGACGATGTACTGCGCCGCCGTAGACTCCACCGCGGGCAGCGTGAGCCAGATCAAGGAGGTGGCAGCGGAACTCCTCCGCTTCGCTAAATCCAGCGGGATTCCGGTCATTCTCATCGGCCACATTACCAAGGAAGGCACCATTGCCGGGCCGAAGATCCTGGAGCACATCGTGGACGTGGTGCTGCAGTTCGAGGGCGAAAACAGAGGCGCCTATAGGGTACTGCGCTCCATTAAGAACCGCTTCGGCTCCACCTCGGAGCTGGCCGTCTTCGAGATGACGGGAACCGGCCTCCGCGAGGTGGCCAATCCTTCGGAAATGCTCATCCCGATGCACGAGGCGGGCCTTTCCGGGACGGCGATATCGGCGATGCTGGACGGGAACCGGCCGTTCCTCTTCGAGGTGCAGGCCCTGGTCTCGAGCGCCGTCTACGGCACTGCCCAGCGCAGCGCGACGGGCTTCGACGTGCGCCGGCTCAATATGCTCCTTGCCGTGCTGGAGCGCCGCGCCGGATTCAAACTGGGCCAGAAGGACGTCTTTCTCAATATGGCCGGCGGCCTGCGCATCACGGACCCGGCCTGCGACCTGGCCGTCATCGTGGCGGTGCTTTCCTCCAACTTCGATATGCCCATCCCCGCCGACGTATGCTTCGCCGGCGAAGTGGGCCTGAGCGGTGAGATCCGCCCGGTCTCCCAGGCCGCGCGCCGCGCCGTGGAAGCCGCCCGCGTGGGCTTCAAACGCATCTTCGTAAGTTCATACACGCATTTCGACCAGAAACCTCAGGGAATCGAAGTGGTGAAGGTGGCCGATATTCCTGCGCTGGTACGGGCTTTATTCAAATAAAAGCCGTATCTTTGTGCCCGCAATGCTGAACCTTTTAACACAAAGAGATACTGCTGGGGCCATTTTTATCCTGGCCATCGTCATCGCTTCGGGCCTGTACCTGGCCAAATTCAAAGTCAAGGGCATCTCCCTCGGAACCACCTGGATCCTGTTCATGGGCATCCTCCTGGGCCATCTTGGCTTGAGGATCAACCCCATAATGCTGGGGTTCATCAAGGACTTCGGGCTCATCCTGTTCGTCTTTGCCATCGGCCTGCAGGTGGGTCCCGGCTTCTTCCACTCCTTCCGGAAAGACGGCCTGCCGATGAACCTGCTGGCCCTGGGCCTCGTGCTGCTGGCCGTCGCCACCACCTATGTCATCCACCTCGTGAGCGGGGAAAACCTGGGCATCATGACCGGCATCATGTCGGGCGCGGTAACCAACACCCCCGGCCTGGGCGCGGCGCAGCAGACGCTCTCCGCCGCCACCGGCTCCACCCCCGAGACCGCGGCGCAGGTCGCATCGGCCGCTACCGGAATCGCATCGGCCTATGCCGTAGCCTACCCGCTGGGCGTTCTGGGCGCCATCGCCGTCCTGCTTGTATCCAAAGCCCTTTTCAAGGTTGACATCAAAAAGGAGAAGGAGATCGCCTCCCAGGGAGAAGATGAGGAAGGCAGTGCCTATCGGCTTGCCTGCCGGGTGGAGAATCCCGCCATCTACGGCAAGACCGTCCACGACATCGTGGGAGAGGAAAACCCGGACCACCTGGTCATTTCCCGGATGAAGCGGGGAGAGAAAGTCTTCTTCCCGGACCTGGACCTGCCGCTGCAGGAAGGCGACATGCTCTTTATCATCACCGACGTGCAGCACAAGGACATCGTGCGCATCATCTTCGGCGAGGAAGTACCCATCAACATGGAAGAATGGAAGGTGAGCGGCACCAAACTGGTGGCCGGACGCCTTTCCGTCACACAGTCCTCCATCACCGGCAAGAGCCTCCGCAAGCTGGACATCCGCCGCAAATACGGGGTCACCGTCACGCGCATTCTCCGCGCCGGCGTGGACCTGCAGGCCGATGCCGACCTCATCCTCCAGGTGGGTGACAGCCTGAAGGTGGTGGGCTCGGAAGAAGGGATCCAGCGGCTTGCCCGCCTGGTGGGGAACGAGCCGGAGTCGCTGCATAAACCCAACCTCATCCCCATCTTCTTCGGCATCGCCCTGGGCGTGGCGCTCGGTATGCTTCCCATCCGCTTCCCGTCCATGCCCCAGCCGCTCAAACTGGGTCTCGCGGGCGGGCCGCTCATCGTAGCCATCCTGCTGGGACACTTCGGCCCCAAACTCCGCATCACCACCTACACAGCCCTCAGCGCCAATCTCATGATCCGGGAGATAGGCATCTCCCTCTTCATGGCGGCCGTGGGGCTGGGTGCCGGCAAGACCTTCGTGGCCTCCCTGGTGGGCGGCGGCTATATGTGGGTGCTCTACGGGGCGCTCATCACCCTCATCCCCATGACGATTATCGCCCTCGTGGCCCGCTGGATCCTGAAGATGGACTTCTTCAAGATCTGCGGCCTGCTTTCGGGCGGGACCACGGACCCGGCGCTGCTGTCCTTCGCCGAGCAGATGTACGGCAGCGGCCGCATCGCCGTCAACTACGCGACGGTCTACCCCCTCACGATGTTCCTGCGGGTGGTGGCCGCCCAGGTTATGATTATGATAATGTTATAGTATATGAAAAAGATTCTGTTCTTTGCTGCGCTGACAGCAGCCATATCTTGTAACCAATCGGCCCAGTCGCCCTTTGCCCGCAGGGTGGCCGACTATGCCGTGGTGAATATCGAGGCGCCCGACCTGAGCGGCATCTCCGACAACGGGAAAGAAGTGCTCAACCTCTATCGTTTTGCGGCCGACGAGGTGGACGCCATCTACTGGGAGCAGTACTTCGGCGACAAGCAGGCGCTGCTGGACGGGATCGCAGACCCTGTCCAGAAAACCTATGCCCAGATCAACTACGGGCCCTGGGACCGCTTCACGAGCGAATCCTTCGTGGAAGGGTACGACAACCGCCTTCCCGGCGCGGGCTTCTATCCGGCCGATATGACCGCGGAAGAGTTCGCCGCCTGGGAGAACCCGGACAAAAACAGCCCCTACACGCTGGTGCGACGCTCGGAAGACGGCTCGCTGGAGACCGTCTGGTACCACGACGCCTATAAGGAGCACCTGGACAAAATCGCCAAATACCTGCGCGCCGCCGCAGACATCACCATCAAGCCCAGCGTGAAGCGCTACCTGGAAAGCAAGGCCGACGCCCTCCTGAGCGACAAATACTACCAGAGCGGCCTGGCCTGGCTGGACATGGATGATAGCAAGATGGACTTGGTAATTGGCCCGAACGAGGCCGCAGACGACCAGCTGATGGGCCTCAAACGCTCCTATGAAGCTTTCGTTCTGTTAAAGAACGAGGCCCGCACGGAGGAACTGATGCAGTTCGTATCCCGGATTGGCGAGCTGCAGGAAGATCTGCCCGGAGAAGCGGCCTATAAGACCTTCCAGCCCGGCGCCGGTTCCAACATCTTCTCCTGCGACGCCCTGTACTATGCCGGAAAGGCCAACGCCGGCGTCAAGGTCATCGCCCTGAACCTACCCTCAGACACCGACGTGCAGCGCGAACACGGCTCCCGCAGCATCCTGCTGGAGAATGTCATCCGCGCGAAATACAACTATATCGTAGGCCCCGCCGGGGAAGTCCTCCTGGCTCCGGAATTCTCCGAACACCTCTCGTCCGACGCTTTCTTCTGGAACATCGTCTTCCGCGAGGTGGCGCACGGCCTGGGCGTGAAGGAAACCGTCAACGGAAAGGGCAGTGTGGAGCAGGCGCTCGGGAACTACGCCCTCACCCTGGAAGAACTCAAGGCCAATACAGCCAGTGTCCTGCTGGTGTGCAAGCTCCAGGACCACCACGACATCCACCACCTGTTCACCCGGAAGGATGCCCTCACAACCTGGTTCGCCGGCCTGCTGCGTTCCTCGCGCTTTGGCGAAGGATCGGCCCTGGGACGCGCCCAGATCATCATCTACAACTTCCTGAAGGAAGCGGGCGCCTTCCAGCGCAAGGCCACCGGCCAGTATTCGCTGGACTTCGACGCCATGGAGCAGGCCCTCTCGGACCTTACCGCCCTCGTCCTTAAGACGCAGGCCACCGGCGACGCCGACTTTGCCGCCGCCTTTGAGGCGCAGTATGCGCAGTCCAGCGAAGATTTCGCCGCCAACCGCCGCGCCCTTGGCCTGGAACAGATCCCCGTGGACATCCGCTTCAACTTCAAGCGGTAAGAGGAAGGTCGTTTCAAGAAAATTCGCTATCTTTGCACCGAATTAATTCAGACCCGATATGAATCTTCGAGAAGTTAAGAAAGACACCCAGTATGTGATTGGTGCGTTCATCGACGACTGCACCCTGTTCCTGAACATCAACCCCGGCAAGAACGCCGACGAAGTGGCCGGCCTCATCGACAAAGCCGTGGACCTGTATAACGATCTGCGCGACAAGATCGTAGCCAAGCCCACAGAGAACGTGAAAGCCTACTACCGCGCCATCTGCCAGGAACTCTACGAAAAGACCGACGGTCTGTACGACGAACTGGCCGCCGCCGTGAAGAAAGGGCTGGGCGAATAAGCCAAGTGTACATATAAATAATAAGCTGCAGGATTCTGCAGCTTATTTTGTTATCAGGGCCGAAGCCCACACCTCGCAGCCTTCCCCGCGGCCCACGAAGCCCAGATGTTCTGTTGTAGTGGCCTTTACGGAAACGCAATCTTCCGGCACGCCCAGGATGGGCGCCAGGGCCGCCCGCATTGCGGCAATATGGGGCGCGAGTTTGGGCCGCTGCAGGGCGATGGTGATGTCCACGTTCCCCACCTTGTAGCCCTTGGCGTGGACCAGGTCCACCACCCTGGCTAGCAGCAGTTTCGAATCCACGCCCTTCCAGGCGGGATCGCTGTCCGGGAACAGGTGGCCGATGTCCCCCAGCGCCAGGCAGCCCAGCAGGGCGTCGCACAGGGCGTGGATGGCCACATCGCCGTCCGAGTGGGCCACAAAGCCGTTTTCCGAAGGAATCTGCACGCCGCCCAGCCACATCGGAAGTCCCGGGGCTAAGGCGTGAACGTCGTATCCGTTGCCGATTCTGATATCCATAACAACGCAAAGATACAAAAAAAAGCCAACCCCGAGAGGTTGGCTTCGCTTTTTCGGTAAGGCAACTTACTTAGCGATCTCAGCGGCAGCAGCCTCGCCAGCGGCGTTGATGAGGTTGGCGGCGGCGTCTTCAGCGGCGGCTTCAATCTTGTTTTCCTCGGCGGGAGCGGCCTCAGCCTTCTCGCAGCAGGCGGGTTCCTCTGCGGGAGCCTCGTTGTTGCACTTGCAGGAAGCAGCGGCGGCGATCATGGCCACGACTGCAGCGAACATAAACACTTTCTTCATAGTACTATAAAAATTAAAGAGTTAGTATTCTTGATACCGCTGCAAATGTACGGCTTATTTTTGAGACTGCCAACACTTTTTAAAAAATTTTGTTTAAAATTGTAAGCATCAGGGCCTGTGGCCACCGCCTCCGCCTGGCTGAAAACCGCCTCCACCGCCGCCAGCGCTATAATTTCCCAAGGTTACGGACGTTCCGCCGGTAATCCCGGTTGTAGCCAAAACGCCCCCGCAAAAACTCTCTCCGGCAACGGAAACGCCTTTATATCCGCTCGAAAGCCCGGGTGCCGTAACGGCAAAAGAGGACAGGCCGGAAGGGGCCTTGAAGGCCGCCAGGAAACCGCCGGAACCATACAGTGCGTTCCAGGAACCGGCAGTCCCGCTCATCGAGTAGACAGTCTGCTCGGCGGAAAAACCGCTTTCGATGCCGTTCTCGTCGCCCTCCACGGCCGCTTCCGTGGCCGAGTAAGTGATGGTAATGGTGCGGTCGAAGGTAGTTGTCGCGAGGTCGTCCTCCGCATCGGCCGCCGGAGCCACGGGATCCTCCACCACGGCGGGATTGTCATCCGTGGTGTCGGGGGTGGTGTCCGGATCGGGCTTGCCGCACGCGAGCGCAAAAGCCGCCGTCAAAAAGAGAAGGGGATATATATGTTTCATGGCTAAACGCTTTAAAAGTAAAGCGTTTAGCCACGAAGCAAAATGCGGGCCAAAGACTAGTTGGCTGTGGTCCAGTTATAGCCGCCGGTACTCGTACCGGTGGTGATGGAGTACGGCAGGTAGTAGCGAACGTCGTATTCCGTGCTGCTGTTGTTCGTCGTGTAATGAATCATGCAGGAGGAAGGAACGTTGCGCAGGGCGTTCATAAAACGGGAGGTCAATTGGGACGAATTTGTCCCAATAACACCCTTCGTTAGATGGAAACCCTTGATGTACAATTGATTCAGCGAAGTGCAGAAATCAAAGACGGATGCATAGCTCGAAACGGCTTCCGTATTGAAATCGTTGGAGAGGTGAATCGTAGTAAGCGACTGACAGCTCGAGAACATACTCTGCATACTGGTAGGGTGTGCCGCCAGGCCCGTCAAATCCACGGATGCAAGCTTCATGCAACCGGCAAACATCGAAGCAGTATTGGTCAGAGACGCGGTCGTTACAAAACGGGTAGTAGCGCCGATGGTGGTCAGTTCACGGCAGTTGTTGAACATCAGGTACATCGTTTCTGCGGCGGAAGTATCGAACATCGAAAGATCCAGGCTGGTCAGGGACCGGCAATTGTCGAACATGGAGAGGAAACTGGTAATACCCGACGTATTAAACCCGCTGTTGAATACGATTCCGTCCAGATTATAACAATACCGGAACATACTCGCCACGGCTGTCAGGTTACCGGAAATGTGCGAAATGTCCACACTGGACAGGCTTTCACAATCGTAGAACATACTGGCCGTGGTGGTGACCTTGTCGGAAACCGGAGTGAAGTTCAGGGTGGTGAGTTTCGCGCAGCTGCTAAACATATCGTTCAGGTTGGTAAGCGTGTTGTTGTCTACCCCGTTCAAGGTCAGGCTGGTAAGCTCCCGACAGCCGCTGAACATCTGTCCCGCGTTCGCAACGGCAGGCATCTGGATGGGACCGATGGTTGCCAGCGCGTTGCATTCTTTGAACAACGCATTGGCATCGGTCACGAGAGGAATGTTCACCGAGCCGACGGACGCCAAGACCGTGCAATTATAGAACATAGATCTGACTGCCGATGCAGAAGGGAGATCCACGTCACCCATCGACTGAAGTTTCGAGCAGCCGCTGAACATATTATTCGTAAGATCAACCAACGGGAGATTCAGTGTGCCCACCGTTTCCAGAGACGTACAGTCGCTGAACATATAAGTCGTATTGGTGGCATTGGGTAAATCAATGTTACCGAACGAGGTCAGCGCATCGCACATACGGAACATATCAGATGCATTGGTAACATCCTCAAGAATCATTTTACTCATATCGAGCGAGGCGATCCCCTTCAGGCAGTAGAAAGACCTGTTTGCACTCGCAGGGAAATAAATCTTGTTCGCCGGGGTGGACAAGGTCATCACGCCGCTGACATCGTCAAAGTTGGCGTAGATGGGAACGGCCGACGAGGTTGCGCTCACCACGGTACCTGTATTCACGCTGCTGCGGGTATCCACAACAATGGAGGTGATTGAGGTATTATTGGTATAATAGTAGGGATCTCCTCCATCGGCCAGTTTCTTCAGGGCTACGTTGAAGGTTTGTCCGTTCTGGAGCACCGCCTTGCCGGCTGCATCCACCACGCGGTCGTCGAAGTTGGAGATAGTGATAATCCTGTTGCGCGACGTGGTAAGGTCGTGCGCATAGGTGAAGGTCTGGACGGTTGCGTCACTGGCGTTCTTCAGTTCAATCTTGAAGCCACCGGTGATGGTCATACCGGGTGCCAGTGCGAAGTAATTTTCTTCGCCGCTTGTCACCTCTGCATATACCACAACCCTGTCGTCGCCCACGTGAGTTAGAGACTCGATGTCTCCGGTCGCGGGATTAAATACAATATCCACCACCTGATTCGTGACGGGGGTCGTTCCATCCAGGGAGGAAAGAACCGCATAGGTGGCGTCGGGGCAAACAGGTGTGTAGCGCACCAGGGACCAGACGTTCTTGAAGGCGAGTGTACCTCCTACGCCGCAGGCAACCCTCGTATGGATGGTGCCCTTGTTCTGCGGGGATTCTTTAACTGCACCGAGGTGTGACATCCGGATGCGGGGACCCTGGGTTCCGTCTTTTTTAGACCATTTGACCGTCGTCGGGATTTCACCGAAACTTGCGAGATAGCAGTCGGCCTGGTCCATTGTCCCGGTCACGTTGAACGTGAAAGTGGCAGAGGACGAACCGCCGGCGGTAAGACTCTTAGATACTTTAAAAGAGGGATTCGTGGCGTTGGCTGCATAAGTATTATCGGCCAAACTGGTGGAAAAAGGATAGAGCCTAATGGCATCTCCTGTCTCCCACTTGGGCGTAACGCCGTCAATGACGGCCTTTCCGGGCTTAACGCCGCCCACAGGGTCGATGGAAGCGGTGAAGGTAATGACATTGGTGTTGTCTTCTGCCGGGGTGTTTTCCTTCTGGCAGGAAGCGGCGAGGCCTAAGCAGGCGATAGCCGCGAAAATGAATGCATACTTTTTCATAAGGCGGCTAGATAAAGATTTCGTCATAGATTTCACCGGAAGCGTTCCGGTCGGAAACGGTGAGGATACCGTCTTCCACCTGCAACCGAAGAACCTCGGCGCAAGGCGTCTCGTAAAACAGTTTTTTGTCCATATTGTAGTTGGTGTAATTTTCCAAGCCGCAAAGATACGGCTATCAATAATAGAAAACACCACCCAAAGGGGTGGAAATCTTTGCAAGACAAGGGAATTTTTGGTATTTTTGTATGATATAAGGAATTGCAAGATGGCCAGTTTGTTCAATTTCGGGTTCTTCGGGAACCAGCCGCACCGGGTGTTCAACTACAAGCCTCGGTACTACGATCCGGAGGAGGAAAAACGTCGCCAGATGTTCGGCGACGTGGATGGCAGCAACGAAAAAGCGAAGGAAAACGGCGAGTACGTCCCCGGCAGCAGCCTCCGCGGCGCCTTCCGCGGTGGCAATTACCAGAAAACCCGCAGCGATATGGGCAAGGCCCATACCATCATCACCATCGTCACCCTGGTCCTTATCGTCGTAGTCCTTATTTATATGGCCAAATTCTTTGAATTACTATAAAAGTGTAAGGAAGCATATGCCCTCAAACCTGTGGCCACCCTCGGCCACATTAGAGGGAGGGGCCCGCCGCGAAGCGGTGGGAGGGACGAAGCGAACGAAGTGAGCGAAGGGTTTGAGGGCGTATGCTTCCTGAAACGATTGAAATATGGAACTAAAGATATTACCGAAAAATATCGCCGATATGATCGCCGCCGGGGAGGTGGTGCAGCGGCCTGCGTCCGTAGTGAAGGAGCTGATGGAGAATGCGGTGGACGCCGGGGCGACGGACATCAAGGTGGTGGTGGCCGATGCCGGGCGCACCCTCATCCAGGTGATCGACAACGGCTGCGGAATGACGCCGGACGACGCCGTGCTGTGCTTCGAGCGGCACGCGACGAGTAAGCTTTCATCGGCCGAAGACCTGCACCGCATCCTCACCTTCGGCTTCCGCGGAGAGGCCCTTGCCTCCATCGCCGCCGTGGCCGAAGTGACCCTCCGCACCCGCACCGTGGAGGAAGAATCCGGCGTGGAGGTGACGATGGCCGGTTCGGAGAACAAAGGTACGAAAGAGGTGTCCTGCCCCGTCGGCACGAATATCTCCGTCCGCAATCTCTTCTACAACATCCCGGCGCGGCGCAAGTTCCTCAAGAGCGACAACGTGGAACTGCGGCACATCGTGGAGGAATTCCAGCGTGTGGCCCTCACCCGGCCGGAGGTGGCCTTCACCCTTACCCACAACGGCAAGGACCTCCACGTGGTGAAGCCCGCCAAGAGCTACAAGTTCCGCATCCAGGACCTGCTGGGCGCCGGCGTCGTGGGCGAGGTGGTGGACATCCACGCGGAGACCTCCATCGCCGCGGTGGACGGATACATCGGCCGGCCGGAAAGCGCCCGGAAGGCCCTCGGAAACCAGTTTTTCTTCGTGAACGGCCGCTATTTCCGCAGCCCTTACCTCCACAAGGCCGTGATGAAGGCCTATGAAAACCTGATTCCTGAAGGCAGCACGCCGTCTTACTTCATCTACCTGGAGGTGGACCCCGGCACCGTGGACGTGAACATCCATCCCACCAAGGCGGAAATCAAGTTCGAGGAAGACCAGCTTCTCTTCCAGACCATCCTGGCCGCCGTGAAGGAGGCCCTGGGGCGCAGCAGCATCGCCGGGGCCATCGACTTCGACAATCCGGAAGCGGCCTCCATCCCCGTGATGGGGACGCAGTTCAGCGAATACAGGCCGTCCGACACCCCCACCGTGGGAGTGGACTGGGAATACAATCCCTTCGAGTCTCCGGCGGAACCCCGCCATAACGACGTGCCGCACTCCAGCCGTCCGGCCCAGGATTACGGCGCCCTGTTCGAGGAGAAGGCCCTGCCGTCTTCATCGGCCCAGGTGCTCATCGTGGGCGGGAAATACATCCTCACCCACAGCGCATCCGGCCTGATGGCCGTGCACGTGCGCCGCGCCCGGGAACGCATTTTCTACGACCGCTTCATCAAGGCGCTGACGGCCGGGGGCCACGTCACCCAGACCGCCCTCTTCCCCGTTCACGTGACGGTGGGCGTGGAGGGACGCCTGCTCTTCGAGGCCCACGCGGAACTCCTGCACAAACTCGGCTTCGACATCGCTTCCTTCGGCGTGGATACCGTGGTGCTGAACGGCGTGCCGGAAGGCTGCCCCGCGCAGCCCGGAAAGGCCGAAACCCTGGTCCGCGACCTCCTGCTGGTGCTCTCCGACGACAGCGGCAGCCTGCCCGGCGTGATGGAGCAGGCCAGCGCCCAGAAATTCGCCCTGATGGCATCGGCCGAAGGAGATAAGCTCACATCGGCCCTGGAGGCGCAGCGGCTCATCGAAGCCCTCCTCAGGAGCGACAACCCCGAATTCACCGCCGCCGGCAAACGCATCCTCTCCATCCTGCCGGAGAGCGAGCTGGACAAACGATTCTAACCTATGGCCAATCCGCTGAAAAATATCCCGCCCGTGACCCGGAACCTGCTGTATGTGAACGTGATTATGTTCATCGCCACGCTCGTGAACCGGGAGTTTATGATGGGAACCTTTGCGATGTTCTACCCTGCGTCGCCCTACTTCCACTGGTGGCAGCCCGTCACGCATATGTTCATGCACGCGAACTTCTGGCACATCTTCTTCAATATGTACACGCTGGTGATGTTCGGAATGGTGGTGGAGCGTCAGTTGGGGACGAAGAAGTTCCTCATCTTCTACGCCATCACCGGCCTCGGGGCCGTGGCCCTGCATACGGGCGTGGAGTGGCTGGAACTCACCTATATGAACGGGAACGCGATGGAGGCGATGTACACCCCGATGGTAGGCGCCTCCGGAGCCGTCTACGGCGTGCTGGTCGCCTTCGCGATGCTGTACCCGCAGGCCCGGATGACCCTCCTCTTCCCGCCCATCACCCTGGACGCCAAATGGATGGTGATCATCTTCATCGGCATCGAACTCCTTACCGGCATCACGGGTACGCAGATGGGCATCGCGCACTTCGCCCACCTGGGCGGCGCCCTCTTCGGCTGGCTCACCATCCTGTACTGGCGCAAGACGCGTAAAATCTACTGCTAAATGGCCTCCAAAAAACGGCACTGGCTCTCGCGGCTTTCCTTCGGCACCATCTCCCTGGTGGCGGCGGGACTGCAGCTGCTGAGCTATCTGTCCGTAGCCGTCAACCCCGTCCGGGGCTGGTTTTTCACCCTCTTCGGCCTACTCTATCCTGTGATTCTGCCCGTTACGCTGGTGCTGTGGGTGTGGGCGCTCATCCGCCGCTCGTCGATGCGGCTCCTGCTCACCCTGGTGCTCCTGCCCTCCCTCCTTTTCGCGGGCCGATTCTACCGTTTCACCACGCCGAAAGCCGAGCAGGAGGCAACGCTGAAGGTGGTTTCCTATAATGTGGGCCTCTTCGCACACGGGCCGTCCGGTATGGGCCGATTGGCGCTGGCGGACAGCGTGAGCCGCTATCTGTCTGGACTGGATGCTGATGTCATCTGCCTGCAGGAGTTCTTCCTTCCTTCCGGACAGCCGATGGACGCCTGGATTCTGCTGCATTTCCCGGGATATAAGGCCGAATATTACGTACGCACCGGCCGGAGCGGGAAATTCGGCAACCTCACCCTGAGCCGCCTGGGAATTGCCTCGCGCGGCAAGATCACCTTCGAGCATTCCACCAATATGGCCCTGTGGACGGACGTGAAGCTCTCTTCAGGTCCGATGCGACTGTACAACTGTCACTTCGAGAGCTACAACATTTCCCTGTCGAACCTGGTCAAAAAAGAGGGCGCCGTGGAGGAGACCGAGCAGAAGATGCGACGTTCCATCGGCGAACGGCCCAAGCAGGTATCGGCCGTGCTGGAAGACATCGAACGGGCGCCGGGGCAGGCCCTGGTGGCGGGCGATTTCAACGACACGCCCCTGTCCTATACCTATTTCCGCCTGCTGCGCGGCCGGCGGGACTCCTTCGTTCGGGGCGGGCACGGATTCGGCGCCACCTACCGGACGCTGTGGCCCCTGCTCCGCATCGACTATCAACTGTATCCCAAGGCGCTGGAGGCCGTTTCCTGTACCATCGAGCGCGTCCCCTGGTCCGACCATTATCCCGTCATTACCACCTATTATGAAAGCGGAAGAGATTCTCAGTGAAGCCCTGCGCGTCGTGCGCGCCGGAGGCGTGATCCTGTACCCTACCGATACCGTGTGGGGCATCGGCTGCGATGCCACTTGTGCGGCGGCGGTAGCCCGTGTCTATGAGATTAAAAAGCGGGCCGATTCCAAGTCCCTGGTCCTCCTGGCCAGCGACCTGGATATGGTGGCGAAGTTCGTGAAGGAAATCCCTTCCATCGCCGTGGACCTGGTGGAAGTGAACGACGCCCCGATGACCCTCATCTACCCCGGCGCCGTGGCGAATGAGACCGGCGACCGCTGGCACCTGGCGGCCAATGTGGTTGCCGCCGACGGCTCCGTGGGCATCCGCATTCCGCTGTCTGAGTGGTGCCGGCAGCTGGTTTTCAAGCTGGGACGGCCGATCGTGAGCACATCGGCCAACCTCTCCGGCGAGCCCACCCCGCAGCGCTTCTCCGAGATTCCGCAGGAGATCAAGGACGCCGTGGACTTCGTGGTTCCGCCGTCCGTGGACACCGCCTCCACCGGCCGCGCCTCCCAGATTCTGAAGGTGGGGCTCAAGGGCGAGATCGAGATTATCCGGAAATAGCTTTACGCTTTCAGCGCACGCATCGCGTTCACGACGGCGAGGACGGTGACGCCTACGTCGGCGAAGACGGCCATCCACATCGTGGCAAGGCCCAGGGTGGCGAGGACCAGCACCAGCACCTTGATGCCGATGGCAAAGACGATGTTCTCCCTGGCGATTCTGAGGGTCCGGCGGGCGATTTTCACCGCCTGCGCGATCTTCGACGGTTTATCGTCCATCAGCACTACGTCGGCGGCCTCGATGGCAGCGTCGGAGCCCAGCGCGCCCATCGCGATGCCTACATCGGCCCGTGTGAGGACCGGCGCGTCGTTGATGCCGTCGCCCACGAAGGCGAGAGGCCCTTCCTTTAAGAGCGTCTCCACCCGGGCCACTTTGTCGGCCGGGAGCAATCCGGCGTAATACGCATCCACTTTCAGGGTATCTGCAACGGCTTTTGCGACACTTTCCTGGTCGCCGGTGAGCATGACGGTTTTGCCGATGCCGGCTTGCTTCAGCGCTGTTATGGCTTCTGAGGCATCGGCCTTTATACGGTCGCTGATGACGATGTGACCGGCGTACTCCCCCTCGATGGCCACGTGCACGATGGTGCCGCTGTGGTGGCAGGGATGCCAGGCAGCGCCTTCCGCCTCCATCAGTTTGCTGTTCCCCACAGCCACTTTCCGGCCGTTGACGACGGCGATGACGCCATGGCCTGCGGTTTCCTCCACGCCTTCCACCCTGCAGTCGTCGGCCTCATCCGGATAGGCGTTCCTCAAGGCCATCGCGATGGGATGCGTGGAGTGGCGCTCCACGTGGGCGGCGAGGTGCAGGAGTTCCTTTTCGCCGATGACCTCCGGATGCACGGCCGTCACCTCGAAGACCCCTTCCGTGAGGGTTCCGGTCTTGTCGAAGACCACGGTCTTCAGCTTCGAGAGCGTGTCCATCAGGTTGGATCCCTTGATGAGGATGCCCTTTTTGGAGGCGCCGCCCAGACCGCCGAAGAAGGTGAGGGGAACGGAAATCACCAGGGCACAGGGGCAGGAAACCACCAGGAAAAGCAGGCCCCGATAGATCCAGGTAACCCACTGCCCGGTGATGATGCCGGGGATGACGGCCACGAGGACCGCCAGCGCCACCACGATGGGGGTATAGATTTTTGCGAATTTTGTGATGAAACTTTCGCTCCGGGATTTGCGCCCGGCGGCGTGTTCCACCAGTTCCAGAATCTTGGCAGCGGTAGATTCACCGAAAGGTTTGGTTACTTTGACGCGGAGGACGCCGCTCAGGTTCACGCAGCCCGAGAGGATTTCCTCGCCGGCCGCCACGCTCCGGGGAACGCTCTCGCCAGTGAGGGCGACGGTGTCAAGGCTGGATCGGCCTTCCAGGACGATGCCGTCCATCGGCACTTTTTCGCCGGGCTGGACAAGGAGGATTTCGCCGATTTTCACCTCTTCCGGCTTGATGTCTTTGATTTGGCCATCCCGTTCCACGTGGGCGATGTCCGGCCGCAGGTCCATCAGATGGGCGATACTCTTGCGGCTGCGGCCTTCCGCCAGTTCCTCGAAGAGTTCTCCCACCTGGAAGAACAGCATCACGAAGACCGCTTCCGGGAACTGCGTTTCCGCTCCCGGCAGGAAGCCGATGCCCAGCGCACCCAGCGTGGCGACGCTCATCAGGAAGTCCTCGCTCAGCGCCTCGCCGTGGATGAGGCCTTCCGCCGCTTCCTTCAGCGTATCCCAGCCTACTATTAAATAAGGAATAAGGTAAATGAGCAGGTACTGCCAGGCGGTCCACTCCGTGCGGTGTTCTATAACAACGGCCGCCGCCAGCAGCACGGCTGCAAGGATGATTTTGACGAGTCTGCCGTGGCCTTCTTCCTCTTCGTGGTGGTGATGATGCTCGTGACCGTGCTGATGCTCAGCGCATTCGCAGTGCTCGTGATGGTGGTGATGATTTTCGTGTATCATAGTTTGCGTCTTTTTCTGCATGCAAAGTTAAAGCACACTTTCTGCAACCGGGTTGCGTTTTTGTGCTTTAACTATGTCATTTCGCGCCTCTAAAGCACGAAATACAGAATAGAGACGCGTTATTGTGCTTTAACCGAAGCCAGCCTTACGGTACCCCAGGCCAGGAGGCTCTGGGCGATGAGGTAGGTAAACATCACCACGAATTCCCGCAGGGCGAAATCGATCACCCCGAAGGTACCGGCGGCGATGAGGGCGTCGGAGCAGGTGAAGATGACGGCTCCGGCGAAAAGGATGCCCCAGGTGCATTTGTCCTTGAAACGGACCAGGCCGCAGAAGGTGCTGAACATCAGCAGGGTGAGCACGAAGCCGTAAACGGCCATCGGCGCCAGGAGCGCGCCTTCGATGCGAAGGAGTTTCACCAGGCCGAAGACCAGGCCCAGCATCACCACCAGCCCGGCAACCCAGGCTTTCCAGCTGAGGCCTTTCCAGGATTCTCCCCCGAAAATGGAGATGTAGAAGATGTGGCCGATGAGAAACGCCCCGATCCCCCCGGCGAACAGCGGGAAGGCGCTGCTCAGCAGGCACACGTCGCCCGCGCAGCCGAAGAGTTCGGCCGTGATGAGGAGGGTGAGTTTGCGGCTGTCCAGTTTATGATTCACGGCATAGGCCAGCACGGCCAGGGCCAGCAGCGGCAGCAGGGCCGGCTTGACGGCCGCTGCGAGCGCGGGTTCCCAGATTCGCCCGGCCCAGTTCAGCAGGCAGGCGACGGCAAAGAAGATGGCGGGAATGTTCTTTTTCATATTATGTGGTTTAAATAAACAGCTTCTACGGCCGTGACGGCGGCGGTCTCGGTCCTCAGGCGCGAGGGGCCGAGGTGGATGGGGATGTACCCGCTCTCCAGCGCCAGACGGGCTTCCTCCGGCGAGAAATCTCCCTCCGGGCCGACGAGAACGGTGATGTCGCGGGCCTCGCCCAGCACTTCCTGAATGCTTCTGCGAGGCGCATTAGAATCCTCGAAACAGTACGCGATGAGCTTGAGCCCCGGGATATCTCCCTGCAGGAATTCCTTCACGCTCACAGGCTCGGCTATTTCGGGAACGCGGGCCTTCAGGGACTGTTTGGCGGCGGAAAGGGCGATACGTTTCGCGCGTTCGGTCTTGTAGACTTTCCGCTCGCTGCGCTCCCCGATCAGGGGCACGATACGGTCTACTCCAAGCTCCGTGGCTTTTTCCACGAACCACTCGAAGCGGTCGTTGTTCTTGGTGGGGCAGCAGCCGATGGTGAGGTGGTAGGAGGGGGCGTTCCAATCGGCCTGTTCCGAAAGAATCTCGGCCTCGGCGCCCTTGGGATCCGGCAGCGTGAGGCGGCAGTGATAGAGCGTACCCCGGCCGTCGAACACGTCCAGTTCGTCCCCGGCGCGGTGCCGCAGCACCCGCACGCAGTGGCCGCTTTCCTCGGCATCCAGCCGGCAGAAGCGGCCGCTCACTTCATAGGCATAAAACAGTTCCATCTCTGCAAAAATACATAAAATCTGTCAATCCTGCACCACGGACAGGGTGGCGACGGAAATGCGGGGCCCGGGGCCGAGGGCCTCGCGAATCGCCGCGTAGCAGGCCGCAAGCGTGGCACCGGTAGTGAAGGTGTCGTCCACCAAAAGGATGTGCCGGGGCGCCATCCGCTCCGCGAAAGAGCGCCGCACGCAAAATACGCCCAGCACGTTGGAGAGGCGAGCGGAGGCGTCCAACACCGTCTGAGTGCGGGTGCGGAGGACGCGGCGCAGGGCGCGCGGGAACAGCGGAGCCCCCAGCGCGGACGCCAGTTCGGAGGCAATCACCGCAGCCTGGTTGTATCCCCGCCGCCAGAAGCGCCGCCAGTGCAGCGGTACGGGAATCACGCAGTCCACATCGGCAAGCTGCGGGGCGGTGGCCAGGTACCCGCCCAGCTGCGCGGCGAAGCATCGGCCCGCCGCCACATCCCCGTTATACTTCAGCGCCTGCGGGATGCGGCTGTAGGGATTGTCGTGGTGATAAAAGAGCAGGGCGGTCGCATAGGAATAAGCCATCGGTTCGCCGGAAAGAATCCCCGGAGAGGTGCGCAGGCGCTCCAGGACCGCGTTGAAACTGTCGGCCATCGGATTGTGCGCCTGCTCCCAGTAATAGGTGAGGGGCAGATCGGCCGCACAATAAGTGCAGAGGTGCTGCTCGCGGACGCCCAGCTGCCGCCCGCATACGAGGCAGCAGCGCGGCATCAGAAGGTCGGTAATGGCGCGGAGCACCTAGCAGTACATCCCGCCGTTGACGGCGATGACCTGGCCGCTCACGTAAGAGGACATATCGGAGGCCAGGAAGAGGGCGACGGAAGCGACTTCGTCCACGGAGGCGCCGCGGCCCAGGGGAATCATCTTCACGAATTCGTCGCGTACGGCCTGGGGCAGTGCCTCGGTCATTTCGGTAATCACGTAGCCGGGAGCGATGGCGTTGGCGCGGATGCCGCGGCCGCCCATTTCCTTGGCGACGGATTTGGCCATCGCGATGAGGCCGGCCTTGGAGGCCGAATAGTTCACCTGGCCGGGGTTGCCGGTCTGGCCGGCGATGGAGGCCATATTGATGATGCTTCCGCTGCGCTGGCGGGACATCACGGGCACCACGGCATGCAGGAAGTTGAAGGCCGATTTCATATTGACGGCGATCACCGCATCCCACTGGCCTTCGCTCATCCGCATCACCAGACCGTCCTTCGTGATTCCGGCGTTGTTCACCAGGATGTCGATGCGGCCGAAATCGGCCACCACCTGCTCCACCACGGTCTGCGTAGCGTCGAACTCCGCGGCGTTGGAAGCATAGGCGCGCACTTTCACGCCGAAGGCCTCCAGTTCACGCACGGTTTCTTCGGCCGCCTCGTTGATGACGAGGTCCGTGAAGGCGATGTCGCAGCCTTCGGAAGCATACTTCAGGGCAATGGCCTTGCCGATTCCCCGGGCGGCGCCGGTAATGAGGGCCACCTTGTTCTCTAAGAGTTTCATATCTTCTGTTTTTTAATCTTTGACACGAGGGTGATGAGCAGCGAGCCCAGGGCGCCGGAGGCCACCGATCCCAGCAGGACGGCGATTTTACCGGCATCGCGCAGGTGCTGCGTGAGGGCGGGATCCACCCCGGGACCCGCGAAGGAAAGGGTATCCACGAAGATACTCATCGTAAAGCCGATACCGCCCAGGCAGGCCACGGCGAAGAGCATCGGCCAGCTGGATTTGGACGGCATTGCGCCCACCCTGGCCTTGATGGCGATCCAGGAGGCGAGGGTGATGCCGAGGGGCTTCCCGAGGAGCAGCCCCAGGAAGATGCCCAGCCCCACGCTGCCCACGGCCGGATCCACCGCCTTGAACACGTTGAACAGGGACCAGTCCGTGATCTCCACGCCGGCGTTGGCCAGTGCGAAGATGGGCATAATCGCGAAGTTCACGATGGGATTGAGTTTATGTTCGAGCCGATAAGACGGCGGAATGGCCTTCTTTGTGAGGGAACTGATGCGGCGGAGGAAGTGCCGCTCCGGGCCGTTGGGGAAGTCCTCGCTGGTCTGAACGGCCTCGGCCTCCAACAGCCCCTCGTACAGGATCCGGTGCCTGCGGTGCCACTTGGCCTTGTTGTAGCGGGCCTCCATCGGGATGAGGAGGGCAATCACCACGCCGGTCATCGTGGCGTGGATTCCGCTGTAGTAGAACAGGAACCACACGATGACGGCAGGCACAAGATAGTAGCCGATGCGTTTTTCGCCCAGACGCTTGAGAAGGGCCACGAAGATGATTACGATCGCCGCGATGCCCAGCAGCGTGAAGTTGATCTTCCCGCCGTAGAAGATGGCTACGACCAGGATGGCGATGAGATCGTCGGCAATGGCGAGGGCGGTGAGGAAAACCTTCAGCGAAACGGGCACCCTGTCCCCGAGCAGAGACAGGATTCCTACGGCAAAGGCGATGTCCGTCGCGGTGGGGATGCCCCATCCGGAAGCGGCCAGCGTGCCGTGGTTGACAAGGGTATAAATCACGGCGGGCACCACCACGCCGCCAAATGCGGCGATGACGGGCAGGATGGCCTTCTTCGGGGAGGAAAGTTCCCCGCACACCACTTCGCGTTTGATTTCCAGGCCCACGGTGAAGAAGAAAACCACCATCAGGATGTCGTTGATGAAGCGTTCCATCGTCATCCCGTGCGGGAAGAACCAGTCAATCACTCCGTCCGGCGACGCCACGTGGATGGTGAGTTCCGTGTGCAGGAAATTGTGGTACAGCTGTTTGGTGAACGGGAGGTTCGCCAGCAGCATCGCCACGGCCACGCAGACGAGCAGGATGACGCCGTTGGCCCAGGGCTGCTTGGTAAACTTGTCCTGGGAAATCTTGAAGTTGTGAACTTCCTTATTCCACCAATAGATCGGGATTAATGCCATAGATACTTTTCCTGTTCGGGGGTTAGGGAGTCGATGGCAATGCCCCAGTCGGCGAGTTTGCGGAACGCGACCTCGCGGTCGATCTCCACGGGAACGTTGTTGAGCTTTTGGCCAATTCTTCCGCGGTGCTCTGCCAGATACCGGGCGCTCAGCGCCTGGATGGCGAAGGACATGTCCATGATTTCGGCCGGGTGGCCGTCGCCGGCGGCGAGGTTCACCAGGCGGCCCTCTGCGATGATATAGACCGTTCGGCCGTTCTCCAGTTTATAACCTTCGATGTTGTTGCGGGCGGGGGCGTGACTCACGGCCATCGCCTTGAGTTTCGCTACGGCCACCTCCACGTCGAAGTGTCCGGCGTTGCAGCAGATGGCGCCGTCTTTCATCTTCAGGAAGGCTTCCGGGCCGATCACATCGGCACAGCCGGTCACCGTGATGAAGAAATCCCCCAGCGGGGCGGCTTCCAGCAGCGGCATCACCTTGAAGCCGTCCATCACCGCCTCCATCGCCTTCACGGGATCCACTTCCGTCACGATGACATCGGCCCCCAAACCCTTGGCGCGCATCGCCACACCCTTACCGCACCAGCCGTAGCCGCAGACGACCACGTTCTTGCCGGCCACGATGAGGTTCGTGGTGCGGTTGATGCCGTCCCACACGCTCTGGCCCGTGCCGTAGCGGTTGTCGAAGAGGTGCTTGCAGTCTGCGTCGTTCACCAGCATCATCGGGAACTTCAGCTCCCCGGCGGCGTCCATCGCTTTCAGGCGCAGGATGCCCGTGGTGGTTTCCTCGCAGCCGCCGATGACGTTCGGGACCAGTTCCGGGAACTCCTTATGAAGGGTGCTCACCAGGTCTCCCCCGTCGTCGATGATGATATTGGGACCGGCCGAGAGTACCCGCCGGATGTCCTCGAAATACTCCTTCTCGTTGCAGCCGTGGATGGCGAAGACGTTGAGGCCCTCGTGCACCAGCGCGGCGGCTACGTCGTCCTGCGTGCTCAGGGGGTTGGAGCCGGTAATGTACATTTCGGCCCCACCGGCGGCGAGCACCTCGCACAGATGGGCGGTTTTCGCCTCCAGATGCACGCTCAGGGCCACTTTCAGGCCCTTGAAAGGCTGCGTTTTCTCAAAGTCCTTCTGAATCCCGTCCAGCAGCGGCATATGGGACCGCACCCAGCTGAGCTTCAGCTCGCCGGATTCCCACAGGTTGATATTTCTGATATGACTTGCCATAGGGTTACAAAGTTACGAAAAATGCGCTACTTCCGCATCGCTTCCTCCACCTCGTCCGGGCTGGCGGGGAGGCGCTGGGGACCCAGGCGGCGGGCGCCGTCGTGGGTGATGAGGACGTCGTCCTCGATGCGGATGCCGCCGAAGTCGTAGTAGCTCTCCAGCTTAGCGTAGTTCACAAAGTTGCCGCCCAGGCCTTCCTTTTTGAACTTTTCGATGAGGGCGGGGATGAAGTAGATGCCGGGCTCGTCCGTAATCACGTGACCGGGGCGCAGGCGGCGGGCCATCCTGAGGGAGCCCAGGCCCAGCTGCTTTGCACGCTGCTGATCCTGGTCGTAGCCCACCAGGTTCTCGCCCAGGTCTTCCATATCGTGCACGTCCAGGCCCATATTGTGACCGAGGCCGTGGGGCTGGAAGAGACCGGCGATGCCGGCGGCCACCATTTCGTCGAGGTCTCCGTGGACCAGGTCCAGGGCGCTCAGCCCTTCCAGCATCTTGCGGGCCGTGGCGAGATGGATCTCGCGGTAGGTGACACCGGGCCGGGCCAGGGCAAAAGCCAGCTGGTTGCACTCATAGACGATCTGATAGACCTCACGCTGTTTCTGTGTGTACTTCCCGTCGGTGGGATAGGTGCGGGTGAAGTCCGAGGCATAGTGCTCGTTGGATTCCACACCGGCGTCGATGACCATCAGCTTGCCGGGCTCCACCACGGCGGCGTGGCCGTGGTTGTGCAGGGTTTCCCCGTGCTGGGTGAGGATGGTGGGGAAGGAAACGCCCCAGCCTTTTCCCAGTGCTACGGCTTCCATCTTGCCCACGATTTCCTGCTCTATGATGCCGATCTGAATGGCATCCCGGGCCACGGAATGCATCTCATAGCCCAGGGCGCAGGCGGCGTCGATGGCTTCGATCTCCACGGGCTCCTTGATAAGGCGCATCGCGATGACGGCCTTGATGAGGGCCTCGGAGGGCCCCGCGCCGGGCAGGAGTTCCTGCAGTTTCAGCGTATTGTAGTAGCGGGACGGCGGCAGGAAATGCACCGGGCGGCCGGCGGCGGCCTTCAGCCCTTCCGCCAGCGCACCATACGGCCGGGTGAAGGCAATCCCCACGGAATCGGCCTTCGAGCGCACCGACGGCTGCGGCCCCATCCAGATGATGTCGTCGATATCCACGTCGTCGGCAAATAAGGTCTCGGCGCCGGAATCGATGTCCAGGATGGCGCCCATCAGCGGTTCGTCCAGCCCCAGATAATACAGCCAGGAGCTGTCCTGACGCCATTTATAACAATTATCCTTATACTGGGCAGGAGCCTCTGCGTTGCCCACGAAAAGCACCAGTCCGTGCTCCCCGGCTTCCCGTAATGAATTTAAAAGCGTGGCCCTGCGGCGCACATATACTTCTTTTGCGAACATATTGCACAGTTTTTGATTGTGTAAAGTTAATCAATAATTTTGTGCTATGGAAACTTTTGTCGCCATCGCAGCCATCGTGCTGGGCATCATCGGCATCGTGGGAAGCATCGTTCCCGCCCTGCCCGGGCCTCCCCTGGGCTGGCTGGGCCTCCTGGTCCTCTATATCTGGGGCACCGGCACCAACGCCGCCGGAGACCCGATGACCACCTCGTTCCTCCTCATCTGGCTGGGCATCGTGATCGTGGTAAGTATCCTGGACTACATCGTCCCCGCCTATTTCACCAAGCTCACCGGCGGCAGCAAGTACGCCGGCTGGGGCGCCGTCGCGGGACTGTTCATCGGCCTCATCTTCCCGCCCATCGGCATCATCCTGGGGACGCTCCTGGGCGCTTTCGCCGCCGAACTGATCTTTGCCGAGAAAGATGCGGCCAATTCGGTGAAATCGGCCCTGGGTGCCTTCCTGGGCTTTCTTTTCGGCACAGGAATCAAGCTCATCACCTGCGCGGTGATGCTATTCTACATCGTCATTTACGCTTTCTAAGGAAGGCTGCCGCACGAAGAACCGGAATCCCGGCCTGCGTTCGAGGAACGTGGCGCCGGGACAATCTTTACCCAGCTGCTCCACATCGGCCGGGATGTCCTTCACCACGAAGTAGCAGGGCTTGTCGATGGGCCCGTTCATCAGGAACTCCAGGTCGTCACAGCTGTTCTGCGGCTGCCGGTGGGTATAGAAATACTGCGCGTAGCTCTTGAAATAGACGGGCTGGACGTAGCAGTCCTCGCCCTGGCGCTCCACATAGAAGTCCACGGCCGAGGCCTGGCTGTACTTCTCCACCTCCCCTACGGCGCATACGAGGAAGGTCATCCCGAAGACGAGGTGGCCTACCACAATCGGCAGGCAGGACTTCAGGCTCTTTCGGCGGGAGAACCACACGCAGAACCAGATGGTCATTCCCAGCAGGAACACGCCCACGAAAGGCTCGAATCCCGTCCAGGAGGACTCGGCGTCCATACAGCTCACCGCGAAGGGATCCTCCACCAGCGGGGCCAGCCTGTCCTTGAAGCGGTCGAAGAGCGTAAGGCCCGTGAAGGCGATGCCGTAGAAGGCGGCCGTGCCGATGAGAAGGCCTTTCTGCCAACCGCGGAACTTCAGCTTTCCGTCCATCATCCGGGAGGCCGCCCAGGCCGCCAGGTAGGTGAGCGGGAAGTAGCAGAAGGAGGAATAGTGGACGATCTTGGTACGGACGATGGTAAAGAGGATGAGCACCACCCAGAAGGAGCACATCATCCAGCGGAAGAGGCCTTTGTTCGGACTGTCGGGCTCATCGGCCAAAGCCTTCCGGCGGAAGGTGGAAAGGGCGATGAACGAGGCCGGCGTGACGCCGAAGAGCAGGATTACGAAATGGTACAGCAGGAAACCGCCGTGTCCCGCATCCTGGGTCTCGAAGAGGCGCACCTGGTACTCGAAGAAATCTTTGATTACCTCCCCGTGACCGGTGAGGACGAGGGCCAGGAACCAGGCACCGCCGGCCAGGGCCAGCATCACCAGATACACGGCCACGTCCTTCCAGCGGAAGTCCAGTTTGAACTTGCGGACGACCAGCCATACCGCGAAGGTGAGTGCGAAAATCAGGAATCCCACCGGGCCTTTGGTGAGCACCGCAAGGCCCGTAAAGAGACCGCTCAGGGCCGCGAACTTAGTCTGCCTGTCATCGGAATATTTGGAGAAAAAGTAAATCCCCAGGAAGATGAAGTAGTTGAACCAGGGATCGATGATGCCGCTCTTGAAGAAGAAGAACGGCAGGAAGGACACGAGGTAGAACCCGGCCCATAGGAGGCCGAAACGCTTGTCCTCACTCTTAAGACCGCAGTGGAAGAGGGTAAGGAGTGTAATGACGCCCATCAGCGCATTCGGGAAACGGGCGGCGAATTCGCCGATGCCGAACACCTTCATACTCAGGGCCTGCGCCCAGATAAAGAGCGGCGGCTTTTCCCAGAAGGATTTGAAGTTGATCTGGACGTTGAACCAGTCGCCGGTCACGAGCATCTCGCGGGCGCTCTCGGCGAAATTGATCTCGTCCCAGTCGAACAGACGCACGCTCCCGATGCCGAAGAAGAACAGCAGGGAGCCCAGGACCACGATGAGGCAGTCTATGAGGAGGATGTCTTTCTTTTTCATTTGCTTCTGAAAAGGAGAAGTTTTTTAGCCGCGAAGTTCCACACGAACACGAGGACCGTGGTGATAATCTTCGAAAGGAGGTAGTGCAGGCCGGCTTTATCGGCAAAGAGCCACATCAGGAGTTCGGTGAGCCCGAGGCCGATGACCCCGATCCCGACGAAGATGGTCACCTCCGCCGTGCGGCTCTTCAGGCTGCGGTTGTCGAACACCCAGAGGATGCTGAAGAGATAGGTAATCAGCAGCCCCGCGCAGAAGGCGATGGCCGTCCAGACGAGCAGGTGCTCCCGGCCGAAAAGTTCCGTCAGGAGGGCCAGCAGGCCGGCATCCACCAGGAAGGCCGTGCCGCCGGAGACCAGATAGCGAAAGGCCTGGATACGGATGTCTCCGCTCCGGCCTTTCAGGAGTTTGTCTATGAATTCCCGGACGCTCACTTCTTGCGGGGGAAGAGTTTGGACTTGGCCAGATGCCACTTGCACAGGCGGTACACGACGGACACCCGCAGCACGCCCAGGCCGTAGATGGAACTGCGCCTCAGGTTGATGGAAGAGGCGTCGTCGAAGTACTTGGTGGGACAGGTCACCTCGCCAATCTCATAGCCCTCCCAGAAGATCTGGGCGGCCATTTCGTTGTCCAGGATGAAGTCGTCCGAGCACTGGTGGTAGTCCACTTTCCGGAGCACCTCCGCGCTGAAAGCCCGGTAACCGGTGTGGTATTCCGAGAGCTTCTGATTGATGAGGACGTTCTGCGTAAAGGTGAGCACCCGGTTGGCGACGTACTTGATGAGAGGCATCCCGCCCTTGCGGGCGCCCTTCCCCAGGATGCGCGAGCCGAAGACCACGGGATATACGCCGTTGGCGATGATATAGGCCATAGCCTCAATGAGTTTGGGGGTGTACTGGTAGTCGGGATGGAGCATGATGACAATATCGGCCCCCAGTTCCAGCGCCCTGTCGTAGCAGGTCTTCTGGTTGCCGCCGTATCCGCGGTTCTTCGGGTGCACCAGCACCTCCTTGATGCCCAGCTCCCGGGCCTTCGCCACGGTTTCGTCGCGGCTGCAGTCGTCCGTGAGGATGACCTCGTCCACGATGTCCCGCGGAATCTCCGCATACGTCTGCTCCAGGGTTTTCGCCGCGTTGTACGCCGGCATCACCACGATGACTTTCTTTCCGTGTATCATTCTGCTCTTAATAAACGTACAAAGGTACGAAAAAAAGCGGAATTATGCCTTTTGATTCTCTTTCGCCGCCTGGATGAAGGCCTTGAAGAGCGGGTGCGGGTTCTCCGGGGTGCTCTTGTATTCGGGATGGAACTGGGAGGCAATGAAGAACGGATGGCCGGGGAGTTCCACGATCTCCACGAGGCCGGTGGAAGGGTTGATGCCGGAGGCTACGAGGCCGCCTTTAGCGAAGTCCTCCGCGTACTTTTCGTTGAACTCGTAGCGGTGGCGGTGGCGTTCGCGGATGAGTTCCGCTCCGTAGATATGATGGGCCAGTGAACCTTTCTTCAGCTTGCACTCATAGGCGCCCAGGCGCATCGTGCCGCCCTTGACGGTGGTTTTCTTCTGCTCCTCCATCAGGTCGATGACCGGGTGCGGGGTGTTGGGATTGAGCTCCGTGGAGGAGGCATCGGCCCAGCCCAGGACGTTGCGCGCGTACTCCACCACGCACATCTGCATCCCGAGGCAGATTCCCAGGAACGGGATGCCGTTCTCGCGGACGTAACGCACCGCGTGGATCTTCCCTTCCAGGCCGCGTTCGCCGAAGCCCGGGGCCACCAGCACGCCGTCCATATCGGCCAGTTTCCCGGCCACGTTTTCGGCCGTGATGTCGTCGCTCAGGAAGAGGTGCACCTTCACCTTGCAGCCGCAGGCCGCACCGGCGTGCACGAAGGATTCCTGGATGGATTTGTAGGCGTCCTGCAGGGCGACGTATTTCCCCACCAGGCCGATGTTCACCGTGGATTTAGGATTGCGGAGGTTCTCCAGGAAGGCCTTCCAGCGGGTGAGGTCCGGGGCGTTGAAATTCTCGATGCCCAGCTGGCGCACCACCAGCTCGTCCAGATGCTCGGCGTGCATATTCAGCGGCACCTGGTAGATACTCCAGGCGTCGATGCTCTCGATCACGTGGCCGGGTTTGACGTTACAGAACAGGGCAATCTTCCGGCGCAGGTTTTCGCCCAGCGGATGTTCGGTGCGGCAGACGATCACGTCCGGCATCACCCCGCTGTGCTGAAGCATCTGCACGCTGTGCTGGGTGGGCTTGGTCTTGATTTCCTTCGCGGCGCTCAGGTAGGGCACCAGCGTGAGGTGGATGCACATACAGTCCCCTTCCGGCAGTTCCCACTGCAGCTGGCGCACTGCCTCCAGGAAAGGCTGCGACTCCATATCGCCCACGGTGCCGCCGATTTCGGTAAGCACCACGTCGTAGTCCCCGCTCTGTCCCAGGAGGAGCATCCGGCGCTTGATTTCGTCGGTGATGTGCGGGACGATCTGGACGGTCTTCCCGAGGTAGGCCCCTTCCCGTTCGCGCTTGATGACCGTATAGTAAACGCGGCCGGTAGTGACGTTGTTGGCCTGGGAGGTGGGGACGCCCAGGAAGCGCTCGTAGTGTCCCAGGTCCAGGTCTGTCTCGGCCCCGTCGTCGGTGACGAAGCACTCGCCGTGCTCATAAGGGTTCAGCGTCCCGGGGTCGATATTGATATAAGGGTCGAATTTCTGGATGGTAACCCGGAGGCCGCGGGCCTGCAGGAGCTTTGCCAGCGAGGCCGCAATGATACCTTTCCCCAGCGAGGAGACTACTCCGCCGGTGATAAAAACAAACTTCGCGCTCATAACTAATTGATAAAGAGAAGTTCCCGATATTTAGGAAGCGGCCACAGGGCGTTGTCCGTGAGCTCTTCCAGCTTGTCGATGCCCGTGCGCAGTTCCCGCAGGCGATCCGCCGCTTTCTCGGCCGCGACGGCCTTCCCGAAAGCGTCCTCCATGTCTTCGGCCGCTTCGCGGGCGGCGTTCAGGGCATCGGCCTTCTGCTTGATGTCGGCCATCAGGGCGGCGCACTCCCGCACCAGGCCGGCCTCGGTGGCCCCCAGGCGCTCGCAGTCCGCGGGGAAGTTCTGCCGCAGCAGGTTCAGGCTCTCCAGCAGGCGGCGCTGGTATTCGGCGCCGGCCGGCAGGATGTGGTTGAGCGCCATCCGGGCGGCCATCCGGGCCTCGATGAGGACCTTGGTCGAATACGTCTCCCACTTCACCTCGTTGCGGGCTTCCAGTTCCACGGGCGTGTAAACCCCCAGTTTGGTAAAGAGTTCCACGGAGGAGGGCGCGGCATACTGGCAAATCATTTTCGGTACGCTGGATTCGGTATCCAGGCCCCTGCGGGCGGCCTCTTTCTTCCATTCGTCGCTGTAGCCGTTCCCTTCGAAACAGATGGTATCGATGATGCTTGCGATGACCGGTTTCAGGCAGTCCATCACGGCGGTTTCCAGGGGCTTTCCTGCGACCATCGCCTTGTCTACATCGGCCTTGAAGGTCTTCAGCTGCTCGGCCACGGCGGCGCTCAGTACGGTGAGGGCGCCGGCGCAGTTGGCGCTGGACCCCACGGCGCGGAACTCGAAACGGTTGCCGGTGAAGGCAAAGGGAGAGGTGCGGTTGCGGTCCGTATTGTCCACGAAAATCTCCGGAATCTCCACCAGGCCCACGCCGCGGCCTTTCTTGCCGGCGATTTCGATGGGGGTGTCGGAGGGTAATTCCAGGAGTTTTCGCAGCACGGCGGTCATCGTGTCGCCCAGAAAGGCCGATACAATCGCGGGCGGTGCCTCGTGGGCCCCGAGCCGATGGGCGTTGTTCGCGCTGGCGACGCTCGCTTTAAGCAAGCCGTTGTGCTTCTGCACGGCGGCGAGCACGTTCACGAAGAAGGTGACGAACTGGAGGTTTCCCCTGGCGTCCTTCCCGGGCGAAAGCAGGCCCACGCCGGTGTCCGTTCCCAGCGACCAGTTGTTGTGCTTGCCGCTGCCGTTGATTCCCTCGAAGGGTTTCTCGTGGAAGAGGACCACGAACCCGTGCTTGCGCGCGATGCGCTTCATCACGTTCATAATCATTTGGTTATGATCGTTCGCCAGGTTCGCCTCCTCGAACATCGGGGCCATTTCGAACTGGTTGGGCGCCACCTCGTTGTGCCGGGTTTTCAGGGGGATGCCCAGTTTGTATCCGGCAATCTCCACATCCTTCATAAAGGCGGCCACGCGGGACGGGATGGCCCCGAAATAATGGTCGCTCAGCTGCTGGTTCTTGGAGGAGGAATGGCCCATCAGGGTGCGGCCGGTGAGCATCAGGTCCGGACGGGCGGCGAAGAGGTCCTCGTCCACCAGGAAATACTCCTGCTCCCAGCCCAGATAGGAATAGACGTGCTGCACCTTGGGGTCGAAGAGCCGGCACAGCGGCACGGCGGCGTCGCTCACGGCCTTGAGGGCCTTCTTGAGCGGGGTTTTATAATCCAGGGCCTCGCCGGTGTAGGCGACGAAGACCGAGGGGATGCACAGGGTGTCGTCCTCGATGAAGACGGGCGAGGTGGGATCCCAGGCGGTGTAGCCGCGGGCCTCGAAGGTGGCGCGGATGCCGCCGCTGGGGAAGGACGAGGCGTCCGGCTCCTGCTGCACCAGGGACTTTCCGCTGAACTGCTCGATCACGCCGCCGGAGCCGTCCGGGGACAGGAAGGCGTCGTGTTTTTCGGCCGTTCCCTCCGTGAGGGGCTGGAACCAGTGCGTGATGTGCGTGGCCCCGTGCTCCAGGGCCCACACCTTCATTCCTTCGGCCACTTTGTCGGCCGTGGCGGCATCCAAAGGTACGCCGTCGTCCACGCAGCGCACCAGACGCTGATAGGTCTGCGCGTCCAGATATCTGCGCATATTGCTGCGTCCGAAGACGAGCGAGCCAAAATAATCCGAGGGTTTGCCGGCAGGATTTTCAGGGCTGACCACCTTCTTTTTGAAGGCTTCCTGCACCACGTCGAAGCGAAGATTTCCCATAGTGATTTACAATCAATACGGGATACAAATATGGTGAAAATGAGCCGTTTCTGCAAGAAAAATCTGCAGAAATTATTCCCATTCAATGGTTGCCGGGGGTTTGGAGGAGATGTCGTAGACCACGCGGTTCACTCCGCGCACTTTCCGGATAATCTCATTGGAAACATCCCGCAGGAACTCGTGCGGGAAGGGGAACCAGTCGGCCGTCATCGCGTCCGTGGAGACCACGGCGCGCAGGGCCACGGGGTTCTCGTAGGTGCGTTCGTCTCCCATCACGCCCACGCTCCTCACGGGCAGCAGAATGACGCCCGCCTGCCAGATTTGGTCGTAGAGGCCTTTTTCGCGAAGGGCGCGGATGAAGATATCGTCGGCCTCCCGGAGGATATCCAGTTTATCCTTGGTTACTTCCCCGATGACGCGGATTCCCAGGCCCGGGCCCGGGAAAGGATGCCGGCCGATGAGTTCTTCCTTGATACCCAGCGCCCGCCCCACGCGGCGGACTTCGTCCTTGAAGAGCATCCGGAGCGGCTCCACCACCTTCAGGTGCATCTTTTCCGGCAGGCCGCCCACGTTGTGGTGGCTCTTGATTTTTGACGCAATACCTTCAATGCCGGCGCTTTCGATAACGTCCGGATAGATGGTCCCCTGGGCCAGCCAGCGGGCGCCTTCAATCCGCCGGGCGTATTTGTCGAAGGTCTCCACGAACACCCGGCCGATGGCCTTCCGTTTGGCCTCAGGCTCCTCCAAGCCCTTCAGCGCGGCGAGGAAATCGGCCTCTGCATCGGCCCCTATCACATTGAGACCCATATCCTTGTAGGAAGCGAGGACATCCGGGAACTCGTTCTTCCGGAGGAGGCCGTTGTTCACGAAGATGCAGGTGAGCTGCGGGCCGATGGCCTTGTGCAGCAGCATCGCGGCGACGGTGGAATCCACGCCGCCGGAGAGGCCCAGGATTACTTTGTCGGGGCCGATCTTTTCCTTGAGCTCCGCCACCGTGCTTTCGATGAAAGAGGCCGGCGTCCAGGAGGCCCGGCAGCCGCAAATCTCCAGCGCGAAGTTCGCGAGCATCTGCGTCCCCTCTTCCGTGTGATAGACCTCCGGATGGAACTGGACGGCGTAGGTGGGTTCGCCGGCGAATTCATAGGCGGCGTTCTCTACATCTGCCGTGGAAGCGATTACCTGCGCGTTTTCAGGGAGGGCCGATATAGTATCCCCGTGCGACATCCACACCTGCGTCTCGGGTTTTACGCCTTTCAGAAGGGTGCTGTCCTGGACTTTTCGGAGCATCGCCCGGCCGTATTCGCGGGAGTCCGAAGCCTCCACCCTGCCGCCGCACTTGTGCGCCAGGTACTGCGCCCCGTAGCAAATGCCCAGGAGCGGGAGCTTTCCCTTTATCGGGCTCAGGTCCACCTGGGGGGCGTTTTTATCCCGCACGCTACAGGGGCTGCCGGAGAGGATGACGCCTTTCACGTCGCCCGTCAGGGCCGGTACTTTATTGAAGGGATAAATCTCGCAGTACACATTCAGTTCCCTCAGGCGCCGCCCGATGAGCTGCGTGACCTGGGAACCGAAATCGAGGATGAGAATCTTATCCATTGTAGTTCGGGGCTTTCTTGGCGATGGATACGTCGTGCGGGTGATTTTCCTTCACGGTGGCGGGGCTGATTTTCACGAACTGGGCCTTGTGGAGGGCTTCCAGGTCCTTGGCGCCGCAATAACCCATCCCCGAGCGGAGACCGCCGGTGAGCTGGTAGATTACATCGGCCACGGGACCCTTGTACGCCACGCGGGCGACGACGCCTTCCGGGACCAGTTTCTTCGCGCCTTTCTGGAAATATCTGTCGGCCGATCCGGCCTGCATCGCATCGATCGAACCCATCCCGCGGTAGCCTTTCATCTTCACGCCGTCCACTTCGACCACCTCGCCGGGGGCTTCGTCCGTGCCGGCGAACATACTGCCGCACATCACGCAGTGCGCGCCGGCGGCGAGGGCTTTCACCACGTCGCCGGAATAGCGCAGGCCGCCGTCGGCAATGACGGGAATCTCCTCCCCGGCCACTTCCGCGACGTCCGCGATGGCGGTGAGCTGCGGCACACCCACGCCGGCGACGATGCGGGTGGTGCAGATGCTGCCCGGGCCGATCCCCACCTTGAGGCCGTCGGCCCCGGCTTTGATCAGGTCTTTCGCCGCCTGGGCAGTGGCGATGTTCCCCACCACCACGTCCAGTGCCGGGAATGCCGCCTTGATGGCTTTCAAAGCATCGACCACGCCTTTCGAATGCCCGTGGGCCGAATCCAGCACCACGGCGTCCACGCCGGCTTCGGCCAGCAGTTTTACACGGTCCAGTACGTCCGGGGTGATGCCCACGCCGGCCGCAACCTTCAGGCCCTGGGCTTTGACCTTTCGCACCTCGTCGGCCTGCTTTTCCGCCGGCATATTCTTGTGGATGACGCCGATGCCGCCTTCGCGGGCCATCGCGGCCGCCATCGGCCCTTCCGTCACCGTATCCATTGCGGCGGAGGCGAAGGGAATGTCCAGGGAGATGTGGCGGGAGAACCGGCCTTTCAGTGAAACTTCACGCGGAAGCACCTCCGAATAGGCGGGAACGAGGAGAACGTCGTCGAAAGTAATCCCTTCCTGAAAAATGCGGCTTGAAAGCGACATAGCTACGGTTTTTGCAAAGTTAGCGATATTTTCCTTATCTTTGTGCGGTATGAAAAGACTTTTTTGCGCGTTTGTGGGAGCCGTCCTCTGCCTTTTGGCAGGGGCCCAGACCCGCACCTATTCCGATAACGCCTCCGGCACCTTCATCTTCGGGCTGGAGAGCTATTTCTACGGCCGGTCCGGCAGTCTGGAGGTCCAGGCCGACGGCAAAACCTACCAGGTCTCGGTGGAAAACGGCGACGTGAGCATCGACGGCCAGCAGCTGGAAGGCGGAATGGGCGAAGTGGTTGTGGGAACGCACGATTTCACCGGCAACCGCATCCCGGAACTGGTGGTGGCCCGGCGCAATAATTCGATGGTCTGCGTCACGCTGTATAAGCTGTCCGGAGGAAACTGGCTTCCCCTCGGCTATACGGATCCCGTGGAAGGCAAGGAACTCCGCGTCTTCCGCCAGGTGGTGTCCGTGCGCTGCGGAGACATCCTCCACTCCTGGACCTGGCACGGGACAAAGTTCGACTATAAATCGAACAAATAATTACCCTTCGGTAACGTGAATCAGTGATTTTACCGGCGCAATGCTTTCCAGGCGTTCGCGTCCCGGGAGGTCGTCTATCTCCACCAGGAATACAAAGTCCTTCACCTTCACCTTGTAGGTCTTCCCGCCGATGACTACTTTCTGGGCGTTCAGGCCCAGGGCCAGTCCCTTGGCGGTGCCGCCGGTGGCCAGGATGTCGTCGAAGAAGGAAATCTCAATGGTATCCCCCGTGGGCTGGCTGGCGGCCAGATCCGAGTTCCGGAAATAGACGTGGTCCGGGCCGTATTCCTTCATGATTTCCACCTGGATGAGGTCTCCCTCCGAGAAGGGGAGCTTACCTTTCTTGCGCAGCGGAATCACGTTCTGGATGTTCGCCTGGCTGTAGAGCATCGGGGCGGCGAAGAGGAAGCCGCGGGCTTCCGGAGCCGCCACGTTGGGCGCGGCGCACATAGCGGCAAGGTCATCCGTGAGGCTGCGGAACAGTTTCTTGTCCTGCAGGAAGGGGATGATGTCCACGAAATTGACTCCCTTGATGGGAAAGTCGGGATAGAATTTGATGAATTGTTTGTAGTCCATAGGTTCCTATTCTATGTTACTGGTATCGATAAGCCTGTTCAGCAGGGCGTAAACCGTAAGGCCGGCCACCGTCCGGATGCCGGTCTTACGGGTAATGTTCTTGCGGTGGGTGATGACGGTGTTCACGGAGATGTTGCACGCATCGGCGATCTCCTTGTTCAGCATCCCTTTGGCCACGCACACCAGAATCTCCTTTTCGCGGGCGCTGAGTTCCCCGTTATCATCCGGCAGGGCAGCCATCTTCTCTTCCAACTGGGTGGCCGCCGGGATGAGCACCTCGTCCTCGATGAAGGTGTGTTTCTTCAGGTCCATCTCCAGCGCGGAAAGGCTCCCCAGGAGCTGGCTCACGTCCTCCGGGCGGCATTCCCGGGGCATATACAGGGTGATGAGGTTCCTCAGGTCGTCCAGCTTTTCCTGGACGTTGGAGTGGTTCTGCTCGTATTCCCCGATGGAATACTGGCCGCAGCGCTCCCCGGAAAGCATCGCCTCCACGTACGGGAACACCACGTTTTCCTCATAGGCGAAATGAACGGTGAGTTCCTCTTTGTACTGCTGGAAGAAACGCCAGAGGGTTTCCCGCTGGGGCGGCGTGCAGGGGGCCACAAAGCGCTCCAGGGCATCGGCCAGCTGGGGAACCATCACGTCCATATAGCAGCGATGGCTTTTCCGCAGGAAGCTCAGGATGTCCTGGAGGCGGTCTTTTTCTATGCTCAGCTCGGCCATTCCTAGAACAGGTAGCCTACGCCGACCCTGAAGTTGTAACGGTTGTATTTCGTATTCTCGTTATCCCCCTTGTAGAGGTTCAGCAGGCCGTAGTCGAAGCCGATGGTCACGCGGAGCAGATTGTTGAGGTCGGCCCCGAGACCGCCGCCCAGATAGATGTTGAAGGGCGACATATCGTTCTCCTTATAGTTGTCGATGACGCCGTCGGCGGCGATGACACCCAGGGCCGTGGCGGCCGTTCCGTCCACTTTATATTTAGAGGAGATGCCGTATTGGAAAGTGGGACCGCCGTAAACGAACAGCTTGGCGTGACCCATATCCATCCCATAGCTCAGATGGACGGGCAGATTGATGGCCACCTCGGTGAACTTGGACTGGAGGGTGACGATATCCAGGAACGTGGTGCTTTCCTTGCCGGTGAGCAGGGACAGGTACAGGCCGGGAGTGAGTTTGAGGTTCTCGCCAAGGATGGGAAGGTCGAAGCCGGCGCCCATATACAGGCCGTTGGACGGCTCCTTATCCTGTTCTTTTCCCTTATAAGTGGTGGTGAGGGTGGAATTCAGATAACCCACGCCGATGGAAAGCTGTGCAAAAGCGTCCGTGGCGGCAATGAGCATCGCGGCGCTCAAAACGATGGTATAAATCTTTTTCATTGGACTTTGTGTTTTTGGACACACAAAGTTACAAAAAAAACGGCAGTTTTTTCGCTGAGCGTCCGCGGAGGTCCAAAAGATGGGACACCCGGAGAGGGGCCACGAAGCCTTAAAGCGGCCAGAGCAGCAGCCCGATCCGGTAGGCGGCGAAGGCGAAGATCCACGCCACCAGGATGGTGTACAGACACAGGAGAATGGCCCAGCGCCATTTCCCCGTTTCGTTCTTGATGGCGACGAAGGTGGCGATGCAGGGGAAATACAGCAGGACGAAGACCATATAGGCCAGGGCGGCGGCCATGGGGATATCGGCCTTCAGGGCGCTCTGGAGGGCGGTGTCACCGTCATCTTCCGCGGCGTCCAGCGGGTCGGTCGCATACATCACCCCCAGCGAACTGATGACCAGTTCCTTGGCGCCCACGCCCGTGAGCAGGCCCACGTCCATCTTCCAGTTGAAGCCCATCGGCGCCATCGCGGGCTCTACGGCCTTGCCGATGCTGCCGATGATGGAATGCTCCTGCTGATAGGCGGGCGTCGCGCCCTCGTGCCGCGGGAAGTAGCCCAGGAACCAGATGGCTACCGAGAAGATGAGGATGGTGGTGGCCATCTTTTCCAGGTACTGCCGTCCTTTCTCCCAGGTGTGCCGGCCGATGGCTTTCGCCGTGGGCACGCGGTAAGGCGGCAGTTCCATCACGAACGGCAGGTCGTCGTCCTTGATGAACTTGCCGATGACAAGCGCGCTCAGAATTGCGAGTACGATCCCCAGCAGGTAGATACCCAGCAGGGCCGTGGCGGGATGCGCCGGGAAGAAGGCCCCGGCGAAAAGCACGAAGATGGGCAGCCGTCCCGCACAGGACATAAACGGGATGATGGCGATGGTCACCAGACGGCTTTTCCGGCTCTCGATGCTGCGCGTAGCCATAATGGCGGGCACGTTGCAGCCAAAGCCCATCACCATCGGAATGAAACTCTTTCCGTGCAGGCCGATGCGGTGCATCAGCTTGTCCACGATGAATGCCGCGCGGGCCATATAGCCGCTGTCCTCCATCAGGGAGATGAAAAAATAGAGGATGAGGATATTCGGGAGGAACACCAGCACGCTCCCCACGCCGGCGACCACCCCGTCCACCAGCAGGTCCTTGAACCAGCCGTCCCTGAGCAGGGAACCGAGCCTGTCACCCAACCAGCTTACGCCCGCGTCAATCCAGTCCATCGGATACTGGCCGATGGTAAAGGTAGCCCAGAAAACAAACCACAGTAACAAAAGGAAGATGGGGAACGCGAGCCACTGGTTGGTGACAATGGCGTCGATTTTATCGGTAAGGCTGCGCCGGGGTTTCTCGGCGTGGTATTTCTCATAAGTTTCGGCCAGGGCGCCCTGGATGAAGGCGTATTTGGCGTCCACGATGGCGGATTCGGGGCTGGTTTTCATCAGTTCCGCGATCCGGGCTGTCTCCTCCTCGCGGGCGGCGATGATCGCATTGCGGTTCGGCAGGACCTCGACGGTCTTTTCGATTTCCTTGTCGCGCTCCAGGTACTTGATGGCCAGGTAACGGGAAGAATAGCGGGTGCGGATTTCAGGGTTTTCCCAGACCAGGTCCCGGATCCGCCGGATGCTCTTTTCCAGTTCTTTCCCGTGGTTGATATGGATATGGCGGGCCAGTTTCTCGTCATTCCGTTCGTAGACGGCGAGGACGGTGTCGAAGAGTTCCGGGATCCCCCTTCCGTCGCGGCTGACCGTCGGGCAGACCGGCATGCCGAGCAGGACCGACAGCTGCGCGGTATCGAGTTTGTCCCCCTTCGCCTCGAGTTCGTCGTACATGTTCAGGGCCATGACGGTCTTGAGGTTCATGTCGATGAGCTGGCTTGTCAGGTAGAGGTTCCGCTCGATGTTGGAAGCGTCTACGACATTGATGACGATGTCCGGGACCGTTTCGATCAGGTTTTTCCGGACATAGAGTTCCTCAGGGCTGTACGCGGAGAGGGAATAGGTCCCCGGCAGGTCCACGAGGGTGATCCGGAACCCCTTGTAGTCAAAATGGCCCTCCTTGGCATCGACGGTCACACCGCTGTAGTTGCCCACACGGGCATGGGCGCCGCTGGCATAGTTGAACAGCGACGTCTTGCCACAGTTGGGGTTGCCGACAAGGGCAACAGAAATAAGGCCTGCCAGTCCAACCCCCTCAGGACTCTCCCCCTGCCCCTCCCTGTGAGGGAGGGGAGTGGTCACATCTGCCGGATGGTCATTATACTCCCCTCCCTCACAGGGA
>JAEEGH010003984.1_pt1 | contig 38235 bp, 39 predicted proteins | sample 9134181 | NCBI WGS metagenome assembly JAEEGH01 (sample SAMN16246544, study PRJNA631951) | gut metagenome | biome: gut microbiome; feature: rumen; material: DP-attached | host: Bos | place: Iran: Karaj | collected 2018-10 | reverse complement strand
AGCTGCTATCGGATATATCAATATCCAAAAGCACAAAGTGGTCGCCAACACGAATCTGATATGCTTCATCGGCTCTTGCAGCCTCACCAATTGCAGCGTGAGAGGAATAAGGAAACCAAAGGTCAAGCGCATCATCGTGATAACGATCCAAAGTCAGAATCCAACCACTATTGCCATCCTTCACGATGTTCTTTACTTCGAAATCCCTTGCACCGCAATAGCCATCTTTCATTGAGATAGTAAGGCTACCAGTATTCTCAACAGCCTCTTCAAGGTCGAATCCAATATCTTTGAGTTTGATTTTGAACGGCTCAATTTCAGCTTCTGGCTCGAATACGCCATTATCTTGAATAACATCAGCACCACGAATTTCATCAAGACGTTCAGTAGATGAAGTGCCGAACACGTCACCAACTGTCATACCCTCAATGCTTGGGTAAACCTCTTGCAGTCCATTATCGTCATTTTCCTCGTTGAACTGGATATTACCCTCTTTGATTCCTATTTCGTCCGCATTGCCACTTGTAATATAAGGACGCAAACGTTCATTAGAGAAACGAAGGATATGCTCACCCTCAATGCTCATAAGAGGATCACCCCATGCAGTTTCAGGATTCTTCCTCACATAGACATAAGTGATACCATCAACAATTTCAGTTTTACACAACTCACTGAGTGCATATCTTGGGAAACCAGGGAGCATAAGGGTATTGACCGCCATATTGTTAGGCATACCATATTCTGCATAGTCTATATGGCTTGTAGGCCAATAATTCTTATCTATACCACTCTTGATGATAACCTTATCGCCAACCTTGATAGCTGCAACGAAGCCGTTCATCTGTTCAGGGCTACGCTCGTCTCTATCATCGTGATCTGGGTCTGAACATTCAGCATACAGACGACATCTGTTATCTGAACTTGTATTTTTGGTGACATATCCTTTAATGGTATATCCGTTAGCTTCCATCGTAATGATGTAGCAAGGAAATTCATCAAGACCTGGATAATCAGAAGAACGCTTTGTAAACAGAATAGCCGAAAAATCTATATCAAAGAGTAATTCAACTCCAATATAGCCACTAACAGAATTGTACTTATTCTTAATCTCTACAACGTTTAAGAAGAATTTCTTGTTTAAGTCGGCATAATAGCGGATAGGCAAATTCTTGTCAGAACCATAAGCAAACAATCTCGTTACTACTGCTTGGTCTTGCTCTGCCTTACGCTCAATGGCATAAAGTCCTTTGTTCTTTCCGTATCTGAAAACGTGGTCTACGGGCAAACCCTCACCACCGACAATCAAAGCACGACCTTTAGTAATGAAATTCAGTCCGAAGTTATTCTTGATGAACTCCAATCCCTGACTTACCGAAATCTTGTCAACTGAGATATTCACATTGAACTTCTCATTTTCAACGGCAGCAGTTGGGTTACTATGGTCTGTGCCAAAAGTTTGCTCCCACAAAGCTATTGCAGCAGCTTTCTTTGTGGGATTATCGGCATATCTCTGAATGGTTCGGTTATAGTTTGGAGTGATATAAAGCCATTCTCCATTGTAGCGGTCTGTATTGGCTTGCAGTCTATCTACAAGGTCATCTATGGTTTCTGCATAGAATGAGAAAGTAGGCAGACTGGTATAGTGTATGTTGTTATCGTATAGAACAACATCAAGAAAGCGCACCTCAGACAATTCGGCTGAACGTGCGGACATCTTAACATTCTCGTACTTGAAAGCCTCGCCATTGCTACTTTTACGGGCTTGCTTCAATGCAGAAGGTAAAGTGTAGATACTATAAACGTCATCACGATATATCAGATAATCGCCTATCTCCAGTTCAATAGGTGTAGGCGAAGTAATCTTGATGGTAACATATTCCTCGCCCATCCAAATATCGTGATACTCCAAGTCGGTTGCAATGTACTTTGCAACTCCACTCTTGTTATATATCGTCCACTTCTCCATTGGCTATACAGGTTTATGATACAACAAGAAAGTGTTCGTCAAGAGTAGTCACGGGGTCTGTAACACGGAACTTTACCTTGAAACTGGCAATGGCATTGGGGTTTACGTCATCATAGAAATACATATCATTGGAAATATCCTTAACATAGATACCCCTTCGCCCAATTTTGGTGTACTCGTCATAAATGGCAAGCATGACTCCAGCAGTACTACCACTACTATCAGAGATATAGTCGATGAAGTTTCTGAGGTCTGATGACATATCATCCTCTACACCATCATACAAGAAAGTCACATCTATATCATAAGCCTGGAACTTCAAGCCATCCTTTGAAATGAAAACATCTTCGCCATCTTCATCTTTCCAGTCTCTCGTAGCCAACTCCTTAGTCTTTGGCTTGTGCATGAATGGCATTTCCTGACAAAGGACGTGATACGTCTGATATACATCAACAACGTCACCAACGTTTGTATAGTTAGTGCCGTCAAAAGTTTGTTTCTGTATAAGTATCTTCTTTGGTTCCATCGTTTAAAACTTTGCGCAAAAATAGTAATATATATTTACAAAAGAAATTACGATTTTCTAAAATCTTGACATTTAAGAGGGGTAAATTTGATTTTAGAGGCTCTTTGATTATCTTTGCAGCGATTGATTATTTTGAGACGTATGGATAAACTTAACAAAACACTCAGGAATGATGCAATCGGATTCGGTCTCTGCCAACAGTGGCAAGGCGACTGGAAAAGCGATTGGGATAAGGAGAAAATGGTAGCCAAATTCTTTCAAGGAATGGATTTCTGCCTAAAGCACCGATTCCCGACAAACCAGTTTATCATTGACAATTTCGATTTGGATTTCAGACGCAAGAGTAACGTACTCGTTGATGACAAGTATTCTTTGCTTAATCCTATTCACGCTCTGATACTCGGCAGTTCTGAGAGTACCATACGCATGAACGCAAGACATGGTTCTACCATATATATGAGAGATAACAGCCACGTAAAACTACTGGCATCCGGCAACTCATTCGTAGTAGTCCATTTGCTCGACAACGCACAAATTGAGGTCGAAACACAAGATAAGGCTCATGTAGCTGTAATCACTCACTCAAAAGACGCAATACTTATCACAAATTGCAAGGACGTTGTTCTTAGAGAAGAATACAACTGGTTAAAAGAATAGTTTTTTTCATTGAACAATTGTTTTAGGTTAGTAGTAATATTTAGTAGTTTGTTTTTTCTGCAACATTATGTGTGTAATGTTACCGAAACGAGGAAGCGGAGATTCGTGAGAACCCCCGCTTCTTTGCAACTTTGCGACTTTTAAATATAGATATGAAATTATTGAACTGAAATCTTATCTACACCATTTGCGAACTTGTCAAGGCGATTGCTGATATTCTCTATCATACCATAGATTTTACCTGCCTCACTGAATGTTAGTGCCATTGCAGCTACGTTTCTGTCAATGTTTCGCAAGGTGGTATGTACCGAAGTGATTTGTTCGATGTACGAAGCCCAATACTCCTGAATGAACATTGCAATAAACATTCTGTTCATAGCAACATCAGCTCTGATAGCATTGACATAGCTTGCTATGATGTCGGCAGTTTCCTCAGTAATACTCTTAATAGAACCACTAAGTGAACTTTCATCTTTATTCATAATAGAGAGTCCAGCCTGATTAACACCACGCTCAAATTCAGTCAAGAAAGCCTCTCCTGCCTTGATTGCTGCCTCACCTTCGCCACCTTTACCAAAGAACTTAGCAATTATATTTGTTACTTGCTTCGCACTCTTTTCTGGGTTATCAACGTCAAAAACGCCACCACTCCATGTTCCATCTGCGTTTTGAGTACCAAATAGCTTGTTCTGCAATTTCTGCATAATAGGCTCAATAATTGCCAATTGCATCATCTTGCCTGCAAGGCTACGAAGAATATCCTCAACGGCTTTCTTGTATGCTTTAGCCATATTAGTACCATTTTCAAATGCAGTAGCAAGAGCATCAGTAAGTTGTTGCGCCCAACCTTTCATGTCAATGCTCCACAACTCATTTGCGAGATCAAGAGCGAAGTAATGTATTTGGTCGTCGAGTTCGGCAATTTTCTTTTTGTACTCTTCCATTGCCTCGCCCGAACTATCCTTCTTATCTTCTTCCTCATTGTACATTTGCATATACTTCTCTCTTTCGGAACGAAGATTGGCGAGTTGTTGTTTATAACCAGAACCCTCACTATTTTGCTGATAGTAGTTATACATGGCTTCCTCGGCAGCAGAATTAAATCCTCTACCATATCGAGTACGCTTTAAAATTGCACCCATCCAACCAGTCAAACTATTTGCGTAATCAACATTTTCTTGATGGTAGTATTGATTGGAATACAATTGACGCAAATTTCCTGTGTCATAGCCTAATGTGCGCTGTCTTGTTTTCAGTATCAGTTCAGTGTTGTTAGCAATACGAGACACTTCTTCCTTCAACTCCTGAATCCTACGTTCTCTGCGTTTGTCATGAAGTTTTGCAAAACCAGTAATCGGAGCTGCAATCATGTCGATGGGTGAAGATATAACGCTACTTACAACACCACCTATATTACCAGACATAGCGTTTTGCACAATATTGTTTGCAGGAGCAAGGAAAGAAGTACCAGCCTTGATACCATCACTCAAATCTCCCCAGAAGTTTGCAGCACCAGTATTGCCTAATGCCTGGAACATATTAGCAAGAGATTGAGTAGCGTTTACCAATCCGTCAGCCACACCAGTAGCCATTTGCAGAATAGTTGCGAAACTGCTAAGACTACCAATTACCTTTGATAGCTTGTTTTGCAAATCAACAAGATGCTTCTTTTCTTTCTCTTCATCTTCTGTAAGACCGCTATTTTTCTCTTTTGTTTCAAGATCCTGCAATCTGTCTTTTGCAAATTCATTAGAACCTTTTAATCCACCTTGCATAAAGGCAGTAATAGTATTCTGAACACCAAAGAAAGAATCTTCACGGAACTTATCAACAATATCACGAATCTTACGCATTTGTTCTGCATACGTCTTTGCGTCGATAGTTCCCTTTTTAACGGCTTTATTCAGAGAGTTTTCAACAGCTTTGGCAGCATCTTCGATTGCTTTCTTTGTCTGACCGATTGCGCCATTCATAAAGTTTATGTATTGCGCACCCATCTGGAATGTTTTCCACTCCTTATCAGAATCAAGTTTAGCTTTTGCCGCATTGAACTGTTCCTCAGTAATGCCAAGAAGATTTCCGTTAGGGTCTTTTTCGCCATTCCTACGTTGGTCGCGCAATCTTGTAATGGCTGCAACCTCACGATCATATTCGTCATTGATACGTTTCAGTTGTGCCTCATAAGTCATTACGCTACCAGTAACCTTTGCGAATATCTGAACATCGTTCTTGTAAACGTCACGTTGCAAGTCACGCCACTTCTGATATTCCTCAACGAGTCCTTTGATTTTCTTTTGATAATTCTCAACAGACGATTCCAGTACTCCCCATCTTTCAGTATCTTCAAAGAGTTTCTGTATTTCGTCATCAGAAAGATTTATATCAAATTCAAGAGCATATTGCCCTCCTGCTTCCTCAAAGTCCTTTTCTATTTTTTGACGTGTAGCATCAGCAAGATTCTGTGTATTTCCATTCTTGTATTTTGCACCACTGAGCTGATTAGCCAAGGCAACATCACCAGTAGATTCACGAACGGAATTGAATAAATCCCACGAACGGGTAAGATTGTCAAGTTGGATTTTAACCTTGCTTGCGAACTCGTCCATTTTGCGGTTGGCTTCCTCATAGTCCACGTTGCTGATAGCATCACGCAACTGCTTGATAGCTTCCACCATGTAAGAGTTCTTATGCTTTGGAGTCTTATACAACTTCATTGCCTCGTCAAGCAATTCAGTGAGATTCTTCTTATAAGTAGGAATGGAATCCAAAGTAAGATTGGTTTTCCAAGTCTTATTGAACTCGTCAAACAATGGTTGGAACTGAGCCTGAACTTTCTTCAAAGCACCAGCCTCACCAACTTGTTTCTCGTACTTGTTATACCAGTCGTAGGCATCCTTATAGAGTTTGGCAATCTCACGCAAGCGTTTAGCCTCTTTATCCTCACCAGAACCCTTATTTCCCTTTGATTTCTTTTCATCTTCGAGGGAAAGACCAGTTTTCTTGCTGAAATCAAGAGCCTCATTAATCTTACGTGCATGGTCGTCGAAGTCTGCAAGATATTCTTCGAGCCAAGTAGAATCCTTACCCGGATTCTTTTGCCTCCAGTCCTTCACGATGGCTGTACGACGCACAACACCAATTTCATTCATACCGCCAGTAGTATCAAGCTGCAACTTCATCTGCAAAGGCTTTGTGCTATCCAAGTAACTCTTTGCAGCCTTATATGCTTTCTTGATATTGCTGTAAGTACTCTCAAAGTCAGTACCAACCTGAATATGCCAACCATCCTTTTCTGTTCGGTCTGTCAAATCCATCAGAGAATTTTTAAGTCCTGCAATTCTGGCAGCGACATCGGCAGTATTATCGTCGATAGTAATGCCGAATTTCTCTTGCATCAATTGTTTCACCTCAGTACGGATTGCATCTGTACCCTGACTGGCTTTAGACACGATTTCTGCAATAGATTCGGTAATGGCTTGCTTCTGACCCTCATCGAGTTTGGAAACGTCATCAATGTGCCAGACTTCCTTAATCTTTTGCTTCATTGAATCTACCCACTTGTCGGCATCTGAATCCATCCTCTTGAAAGCAAGATTAACGGCATCGTTCCATTCATCAACACTCTTATCATCAAAGATTCCTGAACCGAAGAACAATCCACTCATTGCTTCGTATTCATTGTAGGACAACTTACTAATGGAGTCACGAGCCTTGCTATAAGCAGAGGCGTATTTATCCTGATTCCTGATAAGTTCCTTCAACTGACCTGCATAGTCGGTAGTACCGATATTCGCATCCTTGATTGCCTTTGCAAAAGTCTTATCGGCTCTTGCAGCCTTTAAGGTAACGGCAACACTCTGCTGATGTTTCCTTATCAAGTCGGAAATACTATCATTGAATCCTCTTACGGCTTTTGCATAGTCATTGATGTTGGTAGTAAGAGAATCATCAAACCAACCGCCATTTGTGGCATTTTCGGCATATTCAGTAGCATCACCCAAAACTTTCAGATAGACTTGTGCATTGGCTACTTGAATAACTTTCTCATACAATCCCTGGTATTGTTCTGCGAGACTCTTAATAGCATCACCTGACTTGTAAGCCTCATTGATAAGGTGGTTAGGCATAGAAGCGTACTCCTTGATAAACTTCTCCCACTTATCCATGATAGACATAGCCGTAGCAGTATCTATCTCGTCAAACTTGGGTGCCTCAAACTTACCGCCCTTAATATCGCCAAATTGATCTGTTGCATCAACACCATTTACCTTGTACTTAACCTCGGTATCAACAAACATCTGACGTGTATTCTTAATACCCTCAGAAGCACGATTGAAAATGTCCTCGTTCATTTCCCTTGCGCGGTCCGTTTCCTCTTTGTTCATCTGCCAAAGTTCAGTAAGACCACTGATAAGGGCAAATATCCACATCTGAGGACTGAGTACCAAAGCCTTTGCAGCAGCACCTACTTGCTGACCGAACAACTTGATAACAGCACCAGCCTTACCAAGATTCATTCCAAGAATCTTACCCTGCAAGGCCATACGGATTTCGGCAGCAGTAAACTCTCCCATTCTGACAAGAGCCTTTGCCTCTTCCAAATTAACCTTACGCAAGGCAACCATTTTAAGAACCTCTCCCTTGGTAACGGCATTGGTGGAAAGTGCTACCTGAACATTGGCAGCAGTAATCTTCTTTCGAGTCTGAATTAGCGCAAGTTCCTCGGCAGTCAGTTTGCGAACCATTGCCTCATTCTGCAATTCGGCAGCACGCTTTTGCTTGTATGCAAGAACGTTCTTCAAAATGGCTGCATTATTCTGACCCAAAGCAACATTGAAAGCCAAAAGAGAAAGTTTGTAAGCACCGAATACGATACCCACATTCTTAGCAACGGCAAAGAACTCTCTCCAGTGTGTTGTCAATTCAGTCAGAGTCTTTGCGAATCCTTTCAGGAAATCACCAGAAGAACTTTCGGCAATATCTCCGAACATAATATCAAGAGCATCGTGCAAGTTCTTGAAACGAGCCTTAACAGACTGAGATATTGTTTCCTGCATATTATAGAACATACCGCCCTTGTCGGTAAGTTCTTTCAGCACGTTCACAACGTCCTCATAACCGATTTCCTTCTTTGATACACGCTTACGGACATCAGCAACAGATACGAAACGTTTCTCTACCTCACTCAAATGCTCAGAGAGTTTCTTTGCCAAAGGAATATTTGCCATAGAGAACTGACGTAACGTATAACCGCTAAGAGCAGCCTCAGAACGGACGTGACCCAAAGCCAAAGCCAAGCGGTCAACACTCGTACCAGTAGCGGCAGAAATATCCGCAAGTCGTTTAGTCATATCAAACAACTCATTGTACTGGAATCCGTAGGCAGACAATTGCTTTGTCATCTGATCCAACTCAACAACACCAAAAGGAGATTGGATAGCCTGTGCCTTAATCTTATCGAAAAGGTCATTAGCGTGTGCCGTATTCTGCAAGATAGCACCAATAGACAAACGCTGCATTTCGAGCTGACCGCCAATCTCAATGATATTGTTCAGGAAACTTTGCGCACCCCATACACTAAGGTACTGCATAGCCATCATCTTCAAGTCAGAAAGAACCTGAGACTGACCCTTTGCAGATTCAGAAGTCTTATTCAAAGCATTTGCCAAACGCTCTTGCTCAATTGTCATCTTATTTGCAGCATTGGCAGATTCTCGTTGCTCTGTTGTGAGTTTCTTGATAGAATCAGTTGCAGCCTTATTTGCGGCATTGAGACCCATATTGCTTGCAATCTCTTTGCCTGATGTGCCGTATGAAGAGAAACCAGTACGTCCGAAGTTTGCCAATTCCTGCTGAATGGCACGAATCTTATCAATAGCGTTCTGCAAAGGAGTGGTGTCAATGCCAGCCTTTGCGAAGTCAACTTTAACAAGATTCAGCTTGTCAATCCTATTACCAAGATTATCAGCAGTACGCTGTGCGGCTTTCATTCTGCTTTCAGCATCCCTCAAATCCTGAGTAAACTGGCTCAGATTGTTCTTATTGTAGAAAGAACTTGATTTGACGTTATTGTGTGCCAAAGCCTCAGAAGCCAACATTCCCTGACGGATTCCGAAATCCTGAACGGTGGCAGAATTAGAGGTACGACCATTATTGCTAAAAATCTCCTTCATCAACTGGCGCACCTTTTCAAGATATTCAATGTATCTGTCAAGACCCGACACGTCAACATTAGCCGTGATACCCCTTGCACGAAGGGCTTGCAGCTCATTCAGCTTTGCACCAAGTTCATTGTACTTAACGTAGGCATCATTTACGCTCTTGATTTCGTCTTTCAGACGTTTATCATCGGCTCTATCAGAACGTCTGTTAGACTGTTGCTGTGCAGTAGTAAGACGTTCCTCAGACTTACGGAGTGCATCGGTATCATCACGAAGGGTACGGATATTCTTAATACGCTTCTCAATAAGCACGTTATTCTGCATATCGGCAGGAGTCATACCTTTCAGCAAATTCAACTGACCTTGCAACTTGCTACGTGCATCAGTGAGAATAGTCATATCACGTCCTGGGGTGGCAGAACCGCGACTGATAGCGGAATCCAACTTACGCATTTGCGCCTCAGTACGCTCTATTTCCTTCTGAATATCTTTTTGAGCCTGAATAGCCGCTTTAGCCTTTTCTTGCTCTGCCTTTGCGTAGGTTTTCATCTGAGACTCCTGCCAACGCTCAACATTCTTCTGATATTCCTGTTCCTGCCTTGCAGCTTCTTTCTTCGACTGGTTGGTAAAACGCTCTACCTCTTTATTATATTCCTTCTCTGCCTTGATGCGCTCCCTTGTGAAAGCGTTCAAGTCAGTAACCATCTGCTTAGAATCTTTAAGCGTATGGGTATTGTCAGGATTGATAACAGAAGCGTAGCCGTGACGAGTGGAAAGAAGTTGCTCATTCGTCATGGCAGTAAGAATATCCTGCTTGATAGCGTTCAGTCGGTTAATCTGCTGTGCAACGGCTTTCGTCATATCTTCGTCAGCATACTGCGAAGCATTGCGCCACGCTCTCATAATGCCTTGAATGGCATCCTGAACGTTATAGAGTCCAGTTTCAAGACGAGTGGTATTCCATTGCTTGATAGAAGCATTGGCATCAGTCAGAGACATATCCTTTACCAACTGCCTTGCGGCGGCAGAAGTATCGGTAATGCTATGCTTCAACTTATCGTAGTGAGCATTGAACATAGCAACGTCATCGGCTCTACCGGGCAACGGCAGCTTCAATGACTGAGGTGTATTCAGGAATCGGATAATATCGGGATTGTCACGATTCTGCAAGATAAGGCTTATCCATCTGTTGAGCGTTTGCAGATAGTTCATATTGGAATCTTGAACAGCTTGCAGCTTATCCATTCCTGCAACCTTATGACCTTCCATATACTTAGAACTACCCTCTGCAAGTTTCATCATGCGCTCAATATGAGCTTGCTCCTTGATAAGTGTCTGAATGTTCAACTCACCAACGCGATTGATGGTTTCCATTGCAGCACCTACACCGCCAAATCCTTTCGAGCCAGTGGAATTGAACTCTTCAACACGCTCTTTGAGTTTCTGAATGGCAGTCTCAAAGGATTCGGCAGCACGACGACCAGAAAGAATTTCCTCAACTATCTTTTGGAAATCCTTAACGGCTTTGTCGCTCCACATTTCCTTTGTCTGCTTACCCATCAGCAACTCACCATTGAACTTAGTGGCATCGGCTTTCAATGCACCAGGCTTAGAGAGCGTATCAGTCATAGTGGCTACCTTCTGCAACCACTCGTAATACTCTCTGAGCTTCAATAGTCTTTGCTCCAGTCCGTCATCACGAAGTTTCTGATTGCTCAGTTTCTCGTACTCAACGGCAATCTGAGTCAGAGCCTCATAGACATTCTTGGTATGGTTCTTTAATACGTCGAGGTTTGCGTTAAGGGTGGTTTCGCTACCTTTCTTCTCTGATTGCATCTTCATACCCTCAACACTCTTCGAGAGTTCATCAACCTTCTGCTTTGCACTGGCAGCATCACTCTCTACTTTCTTGAATGTCTCAGGTGTGACAATGGCTTTCAGAGACGATTCCATGCGATTTGTCGATTCCCACAACAAATCCATTGACTTTTTAAGTTGAGCAACAGCCTCATTGAGAGTCTTGATAGTAGGCTCAATAGATGACAAGTCAATGTTGAATGAAGGAACTTGCACGTTCTGAACACCAGTTGCCTTCACCATTGCCAGTTTCTCCCATTGCTCTACGACCTGAGTAATTTTCTTACGCAGTTCCTCGAATTGGGCTACCATCGTAGCGATAGTTCCTTTATCCTGACCCCATGAGCCAATAGCCATTTTGAGGTTATTGGTGGCAGTAGTCAGTTCTTGCGTAGCCGTAAGGAGTTTCTGAATAGCTTCTGCATTGGCTTTTGCGGCAGATGCAGCCTTATCTTCGGCAGAAGAAGTCTCATTAGCTGCTGCTGCATCCTTTTTACGGGTAGCAAGCAACTTTTCCTTTTCTTGGATCTGTGTGCGGATTCCAGTAAGGATTTGCTCTTGATGCGTTATTTCATCCTTTGCGCCACCACCACCGAAATTGTCATAGTAGTATTTACCATGCTTGGTAAGTACGGTTGCGACACTCTGATATTGTGCTTTGAGACTTTCAAGCAAAGAAATACGATTTTTGATGTCTGCTTCACCATCAGTACCAAGGCTTGTTTTGAGTTGCTTTTTCAAAACAGTAAGAGCCTCGCCAATATTCTTTATTTCTTCCTTCAAAGCAGGAATGAAATTCTCGGCAAGTCTCTTTGGCGAAATGCCTGTCAAAGTGTCAAAGCTAACATGGGATTGAAGTTCATCCTGCATATAACGGACAGACTTCATAAACGACTTTATATCAGCTAAAGCCTTTTCCTTATTCATATTATCCTTACCTTCGACAAACATACCGAAGTTTCCGCTTACTGGCTTTATAGCCTGAACGGACTGAACAAGGGCAATGACTTTCTCAATATGCTGCGCTACCTTGGAATAACTCGTAGCTTGCTCTTTGAGAGAGGCAATAGAGTTTTGTGTTTGGGTTTCTTGAGCTTTTAATGCCTGAATTTCTTTCTGAATAGATTCGGTAGTCTGATTCTTCGCACGATTGGCACGTTCCTGACTCTCCGATATTTTTTCAAGATTCTTTGCACCTTCGCCAAGTGATTTCAAGTTCTTGGTACTCTCCTTAACGGAAGTGCCAGCAGCAGTAAGAACCTCAGAAAGATTCTTAAATGCAGTGGCGAAGGAATCAATGATAGGACTGCCAGATAACCCGGATTTCTTCAATTCATCCATCTGTGCCTGAACAGCCTCCATTTCCTTTTTGACCTCAGTGAAAGCACCCATCTTACCACCTGAGAACGATTCGCCTGAGTTCATGATGTATGCTGATTTCCTACTCAGCATATCCATTGTATTAGCGAGTTCAAGGAACTTTGCTATATCCTCACGATTACCGCCCAATATGGTATAGAGATTCTTTGTGGCTAACGTTGCAACGGAAATCGAATCAGCAACACGAAGGATAGAAGCGGCAGTAGCCTGCGCTTGCGCTTCCTCGGCTTTCAAAGCGGCAACGGCAGTATTAGAAGCAGTAGCCAAGGATTCCTCACTGACCTTCGCATCGGCTTTCTTCTCATTGAGATTGCCAAAGGCTTTAGCCAATGCCTGCGCCATCTTGGAAGTTCCTTCATCTACCTTTGCGACATCAGTAGCCATATCCTTAACACCACTGCCAGTACCAAGGCTCTTCAACTGGCTAACCAAGGAACTGAAAGCATTGACAAGGGCATCTACCTTTGTAGTAAGACCGCCAACCTCACCAGAAAGCGACTCCATACCAGCCTTTGAACCACCGATACGAGCCATATTCTCCTGAATGGTGTTACCCATATTCTTAAAGGTGTCCATTGTGGCACGGGCTACATTCTCGCTCAAACCAAATTCCTTCTCCAAGTTGGCTCTTGCGGTACGATACACTTGACCTAATGCCATAGTGGGACCAGCGACATCAGCCTGACCTTCTTTCAGTCCTGCTTTCTCCCTTGCTTTCTGATAGTTCTCATAGGCAACAGTCACTTTCTGCAACTGCTTTTCCAAATTGCTATAATCAATATCCTTGGGAATCATGCCAAGACGAACCATTGAAGCCTGCAAGTTGTCAATCTTATGCAGCAACGGCTCTAACATCTTACCATCACCCAACTGCTTCAAAGCATCAAGGAACGTCTTTAAGTCGTTGGATTTCTCCAATTGTACCTTTAGACTGATAGAGTTGTCGGCCATTTTAGCAAGAGCCTTTACCTCTTCCAGTATCTTGTTGTATTCCTCGTTGGCACGCTTGATACCAACTTCAAACATGAGAGTGTTAGCCATATCTTCTATATTTTAATTATTGTCGCAAAATTTTCGTTCCAATCCACTTTCTACCAATAGCAAATGCAGAGCGTACTATCACCCTGCATCCTTATCATTAGGAATCTTCTCTCCAGTAGCAAGGAAATGAGCCATATTGTACTTTCGCTTTGCCTTACGCTCTTTCCATTTCTCAACGGCTCTCTTCATCTTCTCTTCATCGGGTCTGTAATTTGGATCGCCTGGTTTGGGTTTGTTGCTGTCATCATGCTTATATACCGTAATAGGTTGGTCGATTGAACGCAACTCAATCTGCGCCGCAGTCCTGCCCCATAGCCATTCCCAATCATTAACCGAATACAAACCGAAGAAAAAGTCCTTACGCATTAGGAGGTACTGTCGGGCTTTTCCGTCGCCGCCTGCTGCTCCGTAGCGAGTCCTTGCAGGATAGCTTCTGCTTCCTCTGTCCTCATGTTCATCAGCGTAGCCCTCGCCCCTGTCAAGGACATGGTAGTCAACAAGAACGGAGTGAGCGGAATTTTTTTTTTGCCCTCTTCGATAAGATCTTGCAGTTGGATATTATCGTACTGCCTGACATAATAGAACCAACGCCACAAGTACCAGTAACGGAACTTTAATTTCCAGAAGCCATCAAGAACGATTATCGCAGCAGCCTTACAAGCCAACTTCGAGTCCTCTAAGATAGCATCCAAAGCGTTGTCCTTTGCACCATCCTCATTGTCAGTATCGCCCTTGCGTATCAGCAAACGGCTCAACTTGTCTATCTGTCCGTTCTTCAGCCAACGTACATTGTACTTCTTCTTTGTACCAAGAATACCGACAATGGTAGCGTCGTTGTCACGGATGGAGGCGTATGTTCGCTGTGCCTCTACGGATGGTTGTTCCACCTTTGGTTCCTCAGTTTTCTTTCCCATAAAAGCCAAGAATAAAATCAGTAATTTCTTAAAATTGAAAAAGGGCAGCGACGGCTCGAAGCAGTCACCGCCCCCTCATGAAGTAGGTATTTTGTGGAAAAGAAATTCCTTATGCACCTGCCTGGAGTGACAGAACACCCAGAGCGTCGGCGGCAGCACCTTCCTGAATAGAACCAGTCAGTGTTACGCACAGAGGCTTGTTGGAACCGTCGAATACCACAGCAGCCATCAGCTTTGCCTTCTTTACGAAGAAAGCGTTCTCCTCGGTGTCGTCGAGAGCGAACAGACCAAGGATGACAGCCTTGCGGATGCCAGAGAATACCTTACCCTGATAGGTCTTACCCTTGAATACGTTTCCTTCGCCGGAAGCGCCGTTGATGGTGAGGTCGGCAGAAGTGAATCCGCAGAACGTCAGAATGTCGGTGTCGTGGCAAGGAATCTCAATGGTAATCTCAGTGTCACCAGGAGTCATCTTACTCGTCCAGTACACACCCAGACCATGAATCTTGAATCCATCAGTCGTAGGAGTACCCTCAGAGTAGTTGAAACCAGAGTCCTCAGAGCAAGGGAACTCACACATCTTAGTCTCGTCGAGAGTGATAACACCCTCAGTAGCGGTGAAGCCACCCTTCATTGCAAAGAGCGAACTAATACCAGTCAGGACGTTAGCCTGCATTTGAGCCTTTGTTTTCATAATAGTCTCGTATTAAAATTAAATAAATGAATTAACCTTAGTTCTTAAATCGAAAGTAACCGTATAGACAAAGAAGTTATTTCCGTCATAACCGCGAGAAAGCACAACTGGATTCGTAATCTTTATGTGCTGTGCGCTATATGGAAAATTGCTCTTTACGTCATGTACCAAATCGGAAATCGCATTTCCGTTCAAAGTAGAGTCAGTCTTTGCACGGGCAAAGCAATAGAAAACACCAGTGGTTTTGAGCGAGAAATCGCTATTGCCAACAACAATGTCCTCAATGTCAGTAGGCAGATCGATAACAACAAACGTTTTCATCTTATCAGAGACCGCATCAGGACGTTTGCCCCAAAAGATATAGTCCTCTGACATGAACTGAGCGAGATAGTCCGTCAGCTCATTATAGATGATTGAGATTGGTGTTTTCGGTTCTGCCATAACTTACGCTGCCTTTAACCCTATAAACTGAACTGCTGCCTTTTCGGTAGCTTTCTTTATCTGCAAGTAACCCGCCGTATGCCTTTGTTGCTCGATGAACTCTGCATATTCCACCGTATAAGCTACCACGATAGTAAACGGAACGTCCATTGTCGGTGAATAGCTGTTGGCGAACTTCGCTGCATCCTCATAACCCCAACGTCCGTTGACTGGAATTGTCGGGCGATACCTTGAATCGCGTTGGTCGTAGTCGGGATGGAAATGATACAGATTCTTTCTCGCTTTGCCCCTCGTAGTCACAGATGACATCTTGGGCGCAATTGCAGGCTTTACCTCTTCTGCTGCAAAGAAGAAATCCACAGTCTTGGGAATCCTCTTAGTCCTCGTATAGAGAATGACAACAATAGAGTTTAGCAAGTTACCAGTGAAGTTGTGCGCATTTCTATCACGCTCCCTGAACTCAATGGCAAGGTCGAGAGTCTGACCGCACCACTTGAAAAGAGTGTCGTAGATGGTTTGCTCCATCAAACGCTCAAAATCGCGTGCAGCCTTTTTGACTACCATTACATTAGTTCCTGCCATAATTCCAAAGAATGTGAGTTCCTAAATTACTCGGCATAATGTCCTTCACAAGTCCGTATTCAGTATATCCGAATTTCTGAACCTCAACTATATCACCTTCTTGCGGTATTGTCTCTTCCGTCCATTCATCCTGTTTCTGAGGCAGTGACAGCTTTCTGTTAGAAGAAATAATTTCTCCACTGCTTGATGTTGTATGGAAGTCGAAACTCCTGCAAATCCCCTCATAAATAACAACAGATTCCTGCTCATCGTCATCGTTGCGAGGGCTTTTACTCTGTGTGGCACTGCCTCTTACGACTCTGCTGATTTTGCAAGTATGCGGAAAACGAGGGTTATCTATTGGCATAGTGGTTATCTTTTACGGGTTCCTCCGTAGTGACGGATATTGTGAAAGCCATGACCGACCATCCCCCAGGCATTGTTCCCGATGGTATCAAGACCATACTTGGCGAATATATCGTTAGCCATGCGCAAAAAACGATTCAGAACGTTAGCCGACATCTGTTCACCACCTTCGGCATGAGACCAGTCACCATCCTTATCAGAACGTTTCTCGGACATAGTTGGAGAGCCTGCAATCCAAACATACAAGAACGCAGTAGATAAATCCAACTGCTTCTCAGAAAGGGTTGAAACCTCTGTACCTGCCTCAATAGTTCCTGCCTTAACGGATGCGTCGGCAAGAATGGTTTTCAAGGCATCGTCCGTAACGAGAATGTTACGGACTTTGCCTCTCAGGTATTGCTCTATCGTGAAAGAATTTTCAGTAGGCATATTCTTTGTCGCTTAATTACTTCCAATAACAGAGATTACTCGTGATATACGGTTGCGATACCGTAGTCGTGAGTGTTGTTGAACACCGGGCCTGCGTAGAGTTCGCAATCCACGATATTCATCATAGGACGATCCTGCCAAACATTCTGAACGGCAATACGACCCTCTACGAAAGAGGTACGAACGCTGTCATTGTGTGCGCCAGCCTCGGCACGGTCTTTCAGGATGGAGTTCATGCACTTCATCTCGAATGGACGATATGCGCGGCTTGCAGCAACCATGTTGTGAATGTCGAAAGCGGGTTCATCGTTCACGGGCTTTCCGTCCTCTTCGTGGCGAGACTTGAAGTCGATGACCTGGAAAGGCCAAATCTTCATGTCGTTGTGCAACCACTGGAGAACGTCAGAGTCAACTACCTTAACCAGCGTGGGTGAGAAGTAGTTCTTAGAAGCAGTGTAAGCGTTGCGAACGCTTGGGTGCTTGATAATCAGGTCGAGCAGACTCTTAGACATCTTCCAGTGATCCACACCAAGATTCAGGGTCTCAGTGTAATACTTCTGGAACGCCTTAATGTCCTCGATGATGTCAGCATCCTCGTTGGCAACGAGTTTGCCACCCACATACTTGAACCACTCCTTACCAGCGTCGGGAGAAACAAAGTTCTCGTCGGGAATCTGGAACTTGAAGTCGAACTTGTAGCCATCAACGGCAACATCGTGAATCTCACCAGTTGACATTGCCTGCAACGTCATATAGGTAAGTTCGTTGTGTACGCCGCCAAGCATATTCTGTGAGTTGGTGATGAAGCAGTCAACCAACGACTCGCCAAACGTCATATCATTCAGCTTCGAGATACGACGAAGCTCAATCATATCGTCCTGAGTAATGTTGAAGCCATGACCTACCTGGGGCAGAGTTCCACCGTAGATTTCCCAACCCATAGTGCTGCGCTGTGGCTTCTCAGAGTGAGTACCCAGAACAGATGCACGAACGAGGATAGGAGTCTTCTTGATTCCCTGCTTCCACTCACGCTCATTGGTCGGTTTACCCCAAGACGCAAACTGACGCCAAAGTGCCTGATTGTACTTTGCGTTAGCGTTGTCGAGGATAAGACCAAAATTCTCAGCATCTACATACTGATGCAGACCGCTGATTCCGTAAAGTCTTGCGTCTCTCATAATGCAAATCTCCTTTTAGTTTTACTTGCGGTTCGAGAAGCGGAAGAAGCAGCCATTGTCTGCCAAAGCCTTTTTGAGGCTTGCTGTCAGAGGCGGCATACGACGCTCAAGAACGGGTTTGTCGATACAGTTCCAAACCGCATCTACGTCAATGGCGTAGGCATCGGGGTCGAGAACATTGTCACAATAGGTCAAAGCGTTGGGAACAACCTTCACCTTCTTGTCTGCACCAGCCTCGGCGAGAACGTCACCTACTGAGATTCCTTCGACAGAATCAACAGTGATAACATCTACGTCAAGTGCGCTTGCGTCAATGCTTGCAATGGTAGCAACATTGGCGGCAGCAGTGGCGAGGTCAGAACCTACGACGATGAGTTTCATGCCAGACTTAGCAATACTGCCAGTCTCAAACTTCTCTACGGTGATAGTGCTGTGTTCAGAATCAACAGCAGTCACCTTGAACGTGAACAGAGGAACGATAGAACGTACTCCTGCGGTCTCGTCTGCGAACACCAACGTGCCTGCTGCCATCGCATTAGGATAGAGAGGCATATCGGCAATCTTGCAGTCAAAACCACCAACGAGCAAAGTAGGTTTAGCCTCGTAGCACTTACGGACACCACCCCAATTCTTCGACCACTTCACGTAGTTGTTGATAGTTCCTTGTCTCATTTTTGAAAAATTTTTATATTACACAATAAATAGTTTTTGAATCCACCTCAACTTAGAGTTTTAACAGAAGGTTTCTTCCATCTGTTTTGAATAGTTCTGGTTATCCTCGGCTTCCTTCTTCAATTGCTCAATACGGCTCTTTACGTAGGAATTGTCGCCACCTGCGCCACCGCCAGTACCATCACCGCCGAAAGGTTTGCCACCGTCGCCATAGGCTTCCTTGTAAACGGATTCGTACTCCTTTTTCACTTTGAGTTTCAAAGCGTCGATGTCTGCATCGGCAACCTTCTCGATTCCTGCAACAATATTCTTTACAGCGAGGTTGATTGCGAAATCCTTTGTGGCTTTCTCACCAGTCAGGAAATCTTTGAGTTCCTTACCGATAGAAGCAAGTTTAGCCTGCTCCTGTGCGGCAGTCTGGGTCTTGATGAACTCAGATGTGGCATTGAGCTGAGTGCCAAGCAATCCACTCTTGCCATCCTCACCAAAAAGTTTCTTGTTGTAATCTTCGAGAGCCTTGGTAACGATATTAGCAACATCAGTGTTTTCTCCACCTTTGCCACCTTCGCCGCCAGTGCCTCCAGTACCACCAGTGCCACCGCTTCCACCAGTACCGCCACTGCCTGCATGGTCTTTCTCCCACTTGGCTTTAGCTGCTGCAACGGCATCGTCGATAGCTTTCTGCTGTTTCGTCTTGTTCTGAGTCTCGAAGTCTTGTGCGAACTTCATGCGGCTCGATTTTGCCTGACCCGCAAAGTTGGTGAGAACCGTGATAGGCTCTTTCCAAGTGTCATCAACAATCTTCGTATCGTCAGCGAAACGAGGTAAATACAAATCGGCCATGGCCTCAAAGGTCTGGTCGCTGATGAACTCTAAGTTGTCTTCTCCAACGCGAGTTCTGAACTCTGAAATTAAGTTTGTCTTCTCCATACTTAATGTTAAATTGAAGTAAAAATTCGTGACAAATTTAAATAGAAATATGTGTTCAAAGATTTGGAATTTTCTAAAATCTTGACATTTTAGACGCAAATAACCCCTTTAAATAGGCATTTGTCTTATTTTTGCACTGATTTGTAAAGATTTATGCTGATATGGAGAAATTTACAGGACTTACGACTACCGATGGGAAACCCGTAATAACCAATGAGTTTATTGCGGACTTACGGGAGCGTGAAAAAGACAAGATTCAATCAAATAATTTTGTCGCTCAGGTTGGTCCCCAAGAGGATGACCTTCACGCTTCCGTTGACATTCTGATTACTGGCGGTAATCGTGGTGGTGGAAAAGCCAATACTTACTATACCCCGATAGTTACTCCCTATGGTTATAAGAGAATGGGCGAACTTGAAGTTGGTGACGAAATATGTACTCCATACGAAGGTGTGCAGAAAGTCACTAACATATTCGAGCAAGGCGAAAAAACCATTTATAGTTTCCATTTTGATGACGGAACAAGCGTTCAATGTATGGACGAACACCGATTTTGGGCTAAACTGACAGCATCGGGCGACTATAAGGAACTGACTGCAAGGGAGATTATGAACAACTACAAGTTGGGATTGAAGAATCCGCAATCTCTACGTTCAGGTCGTGAATACACCGAGATTCCTCTTTGCGGAGAGGTGAAGATGCAGGAGAATGTAACTCCTATTGACTTACCTATCCACCCATTCCTCTTTGGTCTTATAGCAGGAAAGGGCGTTTGGCATTTCGCAAAGATTGGTGTGTCAATCGTAAACGCTCCAAGAGTATTGCAGTTTGCCTACAAAATGGGTTACAAGCCTAAGAAGATTAATGGTTTCTATTACCTCAAAGGAATAACCGATGAAAACAGACGGATGATTACGAAATGCCGTGCAGAGGAACCATCCTTTATACCTCAGGAATATTTGACTGCAAGCATAGAAGCACGTTGGGATTTGGTACGAGGTATTTTGTACTCTGGAGGTAGATCAAAGAATAAGCATCCTTATCTTGCACTGCCTAACAAACGTTTCGTTACGCAATTCGCTGAACTTGTCCGTAGTCTTGGTGCTTGGGCGAAAGTGTCAGAAATTACCGATGACCCTGAAAAGGTTGGGTACTGGCAATGTATAATGATTTTCCCAAATGACAAGGAAGCATGGCAGAAGTGCGATTATAAAAACATGGCACACATCAATGCCGATAAAATGGTTAGCCCGACACAAAGAGGCTGTTTGACAAAGAAGATTCTCTATATCACAAAACAAGACCATAAGCAGAAATGCAGATGTATAACGGTTTCTGGTAAGCATCACTTGTATATGACTGATGCTTTCACTATCAACCACAACACGTTTACTTTGCTCATGGAACCATTATATGACATCGACAATCCACGATTCAATGGTGTCATATTCCGAAAAGAGAAAGATGACCTTAATAATATTATACGCACGTCGCGCCTGATGTATAGTCCTTTCGGACACTTCAATAAGTCTAAGGATGATTTGACCTGGTACTTCGATAACGGCTCTGAATTGTCATTCCAGTACTATGCTGATGCGTTTGATGACTTCAAAGACAGATTCCAAGGTCGTGAGTATTCCTTTATCGGTGTGGACGAGATTACGCAGATTGAGTTTGAAAAGTTCAAGTATCTCGTAACGAACAACCGAAATTCCGCTTTCATCAAGAATAGGATGATTGGCACTTGCAACCCTGACCCTCTTTCATGGGTACGCAAGTTCATTGACTGGTGGATTGATGAAGATGGATTCCCAATCAAAGAGCGAGACGGAGTTATCCGCTACTGCTATATGAAAGGCGATTCCGTTGATACAATCGTTTGGGGTGATACCCGTGAAGAGGTCTATGAGCAATGTAAGGAAGAGATAGATAAACTATGGGAGCCTGAATATGAGGAAATGGGCTACACCAAGGAATCTATGTTCACGAAAGCCGTTACATTCATTCGTGCTGAACTGAAATACAACCGCAAGTTGTTGCAGACCGACCCCTCATATTTGGGAAACCTCGCACAGCAGGGAGAGGAACAGCAAGCCCGTGACCTTCAAGGAAACTGGAACTTCATGGCAATGGGTGATGACCTTATCAAGATGATTCACTTGCAGCGTTGCTTTGAGAATCCGCAAATGATTGGCGACGGAATACACAGAGCCAGTTGTGACGTTGCTTTTACTGGTGGCGACAATTGCGTACTTTGGCATTGGATTGGTTGGCACGTAGCTGATGTGTTCGTCTGTAAGCTCGATTCGGTGAGTACTTGCAATGCTATCAAGGCGAAACTCGACGAATGGGGAGTGTTGGAAAAGAATTTTGTATATGACCTCAACGGATTAGGACAGACTTTCAAAGGTTTCTTCAAACAAGCACGTCCGTTCAATAACGTTGAGGCTGTGGAACAGAAATACAAAAACATCTACGACAGCAAGAAGTCGCAGTGTATGTATCTCTTTGCAAAGAAGATTATCGACGGAGAAATCAGTTTCTCGCCTGAATTGCTCGATAGAAAGTTTGAAGTTGGTAAGAGAAATGGAAAGAAAGGTCAAGTGATGCGACTCAGAGACATTCTGATGTTAGAGCGTAAATGCGCACGTCAGGATGAATCGAAAGCCGATAAAGGATGGTGTGTCATCAAGAAGGAACAGATGAAGCAACTCGTAGGTTGGTCGCCTGACTTCTTTGAATCCTTGATGATGCGGCAGGACTTTGATGTAAGTCGCAAAACCGTGACTATTCCCGGTTGGGTTCGTAATTTCTAAATACATAACGTTATGGAGACTATAAAAGAAACTATCAAGATGCCACTAAGGGAACTTCTTACCAAGAGACCCTTCACACGCATCATGCCTGATGGTCATTACGATCATGGCGAATTTACGGGAGAGGTGAAAGAGGAATCTCCAGTAACCGACTTCCTATTGCGTAAAAGGGTCACTCAGGAGGATTTTCTTCGTGAACTCGACCCATGCGGACACCTTATCAATGACCGCGAATATTATCCTGACATTTGGCGCAAGAGCGAAGATGGACTTTGGTACTTAGAGGAAGTACCTCGCTATTCCTTCGCATACCAATGGATAATCTTGCAGAACCAACTCACGCACTTAACTGGTAACGACGTTCAATTTGAACTCGCAGAGGAAGAAAGCGAAGAGCATTTAGATGTGTTCTCGGCTTTCAAGGCAGGATGGGCTGACAAGAATATGGAAGTTGCCTGGTATCAGTTCGCAAAATCGGTCAAATCAACTGGCGACGCTGCCTTTGTCGCTTACCTCGACAATGGAGAGTTCGGTTGGAAGGTGCTTTCTTTCCTCAATGGTGATAGATTGTTCCCTCACTACGACAACAAGACTGGTAAACTGAGTACCTTTGCACGTACTTACAGCAATTTCGATGAAGAAGGTCGTATCAGCAAGCGTTACATCGACGTTTGGGATAACAAATACTATTATCGCTTTGTTGCCGATGGCGACCCGAAGAATACAATTGAGAAGGTAAAACAGAGTATCTTCAATTTCTTCAATATTGATGGTTACAAACTGGAGTATGCAGAGGAACACGGATTTGACGAGATTCCTGTTTCATACCAACGTGACGATTTCGGGCCATGTTGGACTCTATCGCAGGAAACTATCGACAACTACGAAATGGCTTTCTCTCGTCTCGCACAGAGCAACCACAATTTCGGACTGCCTATCATGTATGTCAAAGGCGAAGGTTCTCAGGAAGTGTCCTCAAAGGACATGAGCCATGCAAGCAAGGTATTCTTCCTGCCCTCAGATGGTGAAATGGGATTCCTAAACCGTCAGGATGCTTCCAATGCCTATAAGACGGAACTTGACATCTTGGAGAATCAGATTTATTCGCAGTCTAACGTTGTTAAGACTCCTGAACTGAAATCCGGCGACCTGCCAGCAGCAGCTATCAAGTTGCTCTATACTCCTGCATACAACAAGGCAATGTCTGACAGCAACGAGTACGCTCTCAGTCTTGACAAGATTGTGTATTTGTTCAAGTTCGGTTTCGGTATCGAGTCATTGCACCGCCTTGACTTCATGAATACTCGAATCAGTCACTTCATCAAGCCTTACGTTCACCTGAACGAAACTGAGTTGACTACCAACCTCTCTATGCAAGTTCAGAACGGATTCCTCTCTAAGCAGACAGCATCGGAGAAATCTCCATACGCTACACCGCGTGAGTGGGACCGCATCATTCGTGAGAAGAAGGAAGAGCAACAGCAGGAACTTCTACTTGAAGAGCAGAGACTTGAAATCCAGTCAGTGCAGCAAGTAGATACTCAGGAACAACTTTCGGAGATCAATACCGAACAACAGATTGAGGTTGCAAAGGCTGAGAATCAGCTTAACGGCAATCAGCAGACAACTGACAAGAAAACAAAGAAAGTGAAATCCCATAAAGGTTCGTCCGCTACTGGTCGTGGACGTGGCAGAACCAACCGTTCAGGTCGTAGATATGACGAAAACGGCAATTGGGAAGGTCGCAATAATTGGGATAATTGGAATCGCAACCATTAATCTCTAATATATTGTAGGTATGAGTGGAAAAGTAATAATAAACCTCGACACAGACCTCTACGTTGCGCCAACTCAGTCAGAGATTAGCGCAGCAAAGAGGTTTGTACGTCAGAGAACGGATAATGCAATCCACCTATCGGAACTTATCGACGCATTATTGCAGCAAGCAGCGAAATCAATCACGCTCGTTTGTTACAAATACAATATTGCGCCTGAGGACTTCGAGTATTCTGCCAATAAGGACTTGAAGAAAGATGTCTATGAGATTCTTGATAACCTGGAGGATGAAATATACGCTCTTATAGAGGAATATTCCACGAATATCACTAAGGATAAGGAAAGGAAAAAGGCTCTACTGGCTTGGTTGGTGCTTCTGAAAAGCAAGGGATTCGATGATTTGCGTTCATCACTTCACGGAAAGCTGATGCAGTTCGCATACGACCTCGAAGCACAGATAGCTGCACAGAAATTAGTCGGAAACAATTCCGTAACAGCAGTTAGCCGCATACTGACAACTCTCCATAGCGTATATACGGCTCCTGAAATTCTTGCAGCGTTCAAAAAGAGGTCAAAAGCATACTATATTCAACAAAAAGGTGTGCATGAAGGTGGTAAAGGACATTCCGCCAGTGGTGCTAATAACGTCATGTCATTCGGCAGACTTACGGCTGATATGGCTTGGATGCACGAAAAGTACACCCAATTGAAGGATAATGAGCAAATTGCAGGCTTCTATGTCCTGAGAGGCAGTAATTACCCTTGCGATTTGTGCGATTCAATGGTAGGATTCCACTATATTAACGAAGTAGAGGCTTTTCCACCATTCCATGCGTATTGTAAGTGCTACATAGTGCCTATCAAAGGAAAGAGTTACGAAGAAACGGTTGAACAAAACTTGATATAATATGGTTTTTACAGAGAAATTGAAGAAAGAGGCGAAATCGGCAGGAGTCGAGCCGCAAAGCCTGATAATGGCTGATTTGCTGAGTATCGGCTACTCGGAATCGGACGCATATAATATCGCATATCCTGAACGTGAGGTGTGGAATATCGAAAAGAATATGTCAACTCGCGACGGAATCCTTAACGATAAGAAATTCAAGGCAGTTCTCGAACAGAGAATACAAAGACAGCGTTCTGGTGTGATGATTCCGCAGAAACTTTCGGAAATCGAACTTATTAGCCGTGAGGAATCGCTGAAAGAAATCCTTATGGCAGCTCAGAAACTCGCAATAGGCTCTAAGGAGCGTGGAGATATGTTCATCAAGTACCAAGAGGCACTTGCTAAAATGCAAGAAACTACTGGTAATGGTGATACCGTGAACATCTATCTCCCTCTGAAATGTATCAAATGCCCTTTATACGCTGATTTCTTGGAGAGAAAAGCGGAGAAAATAGAAGAAAGCCTTAATAAAAAATAGTGCGTATCACGCAGCACTATCTCTTGCATAAATCTTTCAAGTCGTGGTAGGAGGCCGCCCGTGTCAGGGGTCAGGCCTCCTTTAATTATCACAAAAAACAAGGAGCATCACGTATGACACTCCTTGTCCGAACAACAACAAACGGAACACAGTTTCACACCATGCCGTTATTTCTCCAGTACCTCAGATGCTTGCTCTGCTATCTCGTCCTGCTTCAATTCTTCCTCAGTAGGCTCATGCTTTGCCATTTCAGCATCATAAGCGGCACGCCACTCCTGATACTCCTTACAAGTGCGCTTGACATCATTGATAAGATAGTCGTGTTTTTCGTCTTTCTTATCAAGAATGGTAGGACGTGCATAGATGGCAGAAACTATCTCTACTCCATGATGGAAGTAGCCGTTGCCAACGGAAGTGACATACAGCATATTCGACAGCAAGGTACGCAAGGCATTGAAAGAACCTTCTTGCTCTTCCTTGGTCTTTTCCTCATTCTTCCAGTCGGCATACAACTGAGTGAGGTAGCCGAACATTTCCATACTCTGAGGAATAGAAATGCTCCAACCGCCAAGTAGGTTACTGATATGGATGCACTCGATAGGATAGCTGACAGACTTTGCCTTACGAGTACCATTACTCTTCTTTTTGATTTCCTCACGCTCTTCTGGTGTCGGAACACGGGTAATCGTTGACTTGGTGCGCCAAATCTTGAAGTTGCTAACCCTCTCTGCCTTGTTGAAAGGGATAGCCATAGGATTAATGCTTGCCTCCATTGAGTTTTTCCTTTAAGTCATTAAACAAATCCTCTAACGAAGGGAATAGACATTCCTCACGCAACTGGTAGCGACCATCGGGAGAATACAGACGATAGTAGAAACCCTTATTGTCAGATTCGGCAGAACCGAATATGCGACCTTCCTTAACGATATTGCCAGCCATAAAGAATACCTTATCGTTATTCTTATACTTAGGCTTTGGTCCCTCGTTAATCTTACGGGCAAATTGACGAATCTCTTCCAACATCTTCTCTGATGGACGGAATCTGTAATTTTTCAGTTCCTCTAAAAAGGTTGGAAAAGGTCTTGGTTTCAACTCGCCAAGATTGACCCTTAGAACAGCAAACGGATTCTCTCGCAAAGCAACACGCATCATTTCTGCATCATGCTTCTTTGCCAAACGCTTCTGCAAGCGGTTAATCTTCTTATCCTGAATACGGATAGTTTCAAGAGCATCGGCAAGTGTCGGGTCATCGACAGCACTCTTACAAGCATAGAAGAGTTCCATATCGTCAGAATTGCCGAATGGATCAACCAACTTGATTGCTGCATTGTCGTCAATATCCTCTCCATCAAGTATAGCCTTACATTGAGCCATGAACTTAAAGCAGAGTTTGACCTGCGCCCGAAGTTGTTCAGGCGTCAGGTCTTTCAGTGCATCATAATTCTTTTCCATACGCTACTATTTTACTCTTTTGCAGCCTTTGGTGGGCGACCAACCTTCTTTTTCTCAGTCTCAGTGGCATCACCAGTACCATCGGTGGGAGTCTCGCCCTCGTCAACTGGCTTCTCGCCATTGTCGGGATTCTCAACAGTACCGGGATTCTCAGGATTCTCGGCAACACCAGCACCCTCTCCAGTTCCTTCACCAGTACCTTCGCCTGCATTTTCAGCAGCAGCAGCTTCCTTGGCGGCTTCCTTCAATGGAGCCTCAATATCTTCAAGGCTCTTACCACCGATAGCCTCCATATAGGCAGAAGAAAGGGATTCCAAGCCGTTCTCGTTCAGGAACAATACACGCTCGTCATTACCCATTTCGGGAGTAGAAGCCTTTTCAAGCACGGCATGAGTGGCTTCATCGGTAATGTCGATTACCTTATACTGATTCAGCAGCGTAATGACAGCAGACCAAATCTTTGCCTCTGCCTGACGCTTGCTCTCAGCAGCAGCCTCTTCATTGAATCCTGCATCAAGCAAAGCGGCAATACGCTCTTCCTCAGGGAGTGCCATAATCTCGGCAACCTTATCCTTGCGGAGTTCTGCAAGATGTTCCTGGGCGAACTTCTGCTCAATCTCGTCAGCCTCTTTATCAAGGCCTGCACTGCGAAGGGCAGGAATAACCTTGTCCTTTGGCAGACGCATGAGTGAATCAACAAGAGCCTTACGCTCGTCCTCTGTGTAAGTCTGCTTCTGTTTGCCTACGTGCAAATTAATAGAAGCATCGCCGTTAAACGGCTTCGGGTTACTTCTTCCAACTCTAATTCCCATAATCGTAAATATTTAAAGGTGAATAAAAATTATTTTCCAATCTGCATTGACTGATGTTTCCTATACATTGTCGCAATGACAAGTTTTGAGAGAGTATGACTATGAAATGCGCCGAAAATTCGCAACTTCTTAGCCACTAACGGCTTCATGAACCAAAAGCTATTATCATACATTTGCTGATAATACTCGGTTATGACACGATAGTATTCAAGTTTGGCTTTCAGCAAACCCTCATACGCCTCGGCAAAGATGACGGAATCAATGCCGTATTCCTCGATAACGAGAAGTGCCCTTGCGCTTTTCTCCAACTCAGCACCTTTCTCTTTCGTGTATTCTATAAACTCCTTGTGCGTCATATCACTTAATCTTTCCAGTCTTAATATCCCAAACCTTATCTACCATCCATTCAGTAACGTAAGCTCTTGTCTCGCCAACAGCCTCTACTTTCAGCATGGCGACAAAATCATCATAGGCATGGCTTACCTCATGGGCTACCTGACCCGGTGTAAACTCGGACATCACGATATACATCAGCAAGCAACCAGTATCTCCAGTCTTTTTCTCACGTACCGTAATCCTGCAAGCACCCCAATAAGGCTCTATTTCGTCATCACCCCATTCATGCCAACCACGAAAATCATCATCCATAATATCGAAGGTAGCAGCCATCTTCTTCAAATCAGGCTTCATACATACCCATATCTTCAATGGGAATATCTCAGGGTCAAACTTATACAACTTTCCTACCATAGCCTATATATACAAATGAGCGAATTTATCATCATCAAAGAACAGATAATAGATATTACCGATGTTCTTATGGTCTTTCTTCACACCCATACGAGTCATGGCACGTCCGAATCCGTTAAATTCCTCATGCTCATAGCCCATAGAGTCACACCAAAGGCAATACTCCTGAAAGAGCGCATTTGCCAACACAATCTTTGGCTTTTCATCCAAATTGCCGACACGGAACGTCTCTCTGATACCATTATCATCAAAGAAAACCCTCACAGTCTGCTTATTCTCTATCATGTACTCACGCTTTGCCGACTCGCTGACACCAGCACCGACAAAAGAGAAATTATCAGCAGCCAATTTCAAATAGCCCTGCATCATCCAGTTGCGAATACCAGAATACTCACTTCTCAGAACCGAATCAAGGTCACGTCGAATATCCTTATCCGTCACCTTCGCCCTGAAAGGAATGAATACCAACCTTCGCATCATTGCCTTATCAAGATTGCTGTTCGTAGGCTTCCTATTCATGCTGAATATCATGAACGGAATATCATACGCTATCTCGAAATCACCGCCAATGCGCCTTATCGTCTGAGGGGAACCACTACATAACGACTTGAAAGCATCCTCATGTCTGGTAATATCATAACTCTGCACCTCGTCACATATATTGAACGTGCGCCCGACAACTCCTGCAAGCAATCTCGCCCTTACATCAGGATTGCCACTGACAAGATTACTCAATGACTCCACGCTGATATTCCAAGCACCAAGTACACCTGTTATGACATTCGTGATAGTGGTCTTACCATTACCGCCACCGCCAATCATCCATAGACTCTCTTCAACCCTATGGCTCATAGTGGCACGATTCACACAACCAAGACCCAAATACTTCTGTAACGTCAGTATCTCACTATCGGGTAATATCTCACCAAGGAAATGAATCCAGTTCGGGCAGGTAGCATTTGGATCATAATCATAATCCAACAACTGAGTAACTGCCATCCTATCCCGGAACTCATAGCGTATCGGATTGCTCACATCGGAGAAATCCCAAACACCATTTCTGAAACCTACCAAAGAAGGACTTACACACAAAGGACTCATAATAGCACCATCACGCAGACTGCCAGCCAACTTCTGACTACTCTTGACAATATCATCCTTACCAATACCCAACTTACGCAAAGCATCACGCAAAGCATACTCCATACAGCTATTAGTGGCTTTGTCAAAAGGCTTCCATACCATGCCATCAAAGTAATACACAACACCATGCAGACTTCGCAGGCACTTCCTGCCAATATCACATACGAGATTCTGGTAATCATAAAGCCTATCACCATAACGCTGCTGATGGTAAGCCTCTACAACACGCTTCTTATCAACACCAGATGCAAACTCGTCTCGCAACTGGCGTATCAATCCGTCCTGTGATGATTTTATCCCTTTTTCCACTATATATAAAACAATAATATAAATATTATAATACCCAATTAAGAAATATTACTTCATTTACTTCATTTTGCTTCACAGCACAAAGTTAAACACCTTTATTTAAAGGCATTGCGAATGATTTCTAAAATCTCGTCATTTGAGAGAAAAATTGCTTCAAAAACACCCATTTTGCTTCAAAACAACCATCATTCAACAATTAATTAACTCAAAAAACACCTCGTTTTTACCCCAAAATGACACTTTTTTCACACAACATTAACTACACATTTCCACCAAATGTTAAACAATTAACACTCGAAATGTTAAAATTGAAAATTAAAAAATTAAAATAAAAAATTTTTGTGGGAAGTCACAAACCCCGTTTGGTCGATTTTTGCAGGGGTTCCCCCTCCCTATTTTGTAAACATTTTAGATAAAAGGTTATATTATATGTATAATGTAACACGCTGTAAATCAATTAGTTAGGCTTACTTTTGAAGTGGGGAAAATCGTTCCCAAATGTCCTTTATTTTCGTACTTATTGAGTTGATAAAAAAACGTTTTAGGCTTTCAGGCTTTTAGTTGCAAATAATTAATTATCATTATTGCACGTATTTAATAATGTACGTACATTTGCAGTGCATCTACTTAGTAGGTGTGCGCTGTTTGACGTTTTGAGGTTACTAAGGTTGCTAAGGCTAAGGCTGAGGCTCTTAGACTACTCCGTTAGGCTCTTGCGCTCGTTCTTTGACATATTTACATTGTTTCACTCATTAATACATTATCTATTATGGAAAAAAAGGCTATTATTAGTGCACTCGTTGCACTTGTTCGTCCGAGTTTTAATGTTGCTTCTTTTGAGGCTGAGTATTTAACTAAGGCTATTGCTGCTGCTACTGCTGCTAACTTGCCTATTAATGAGGCTATTGCTGCTGCTGTTGCTGCTAAGGCTGAGGCTGAGGCTGAGGCTCGAAAGCTATGGAGTGAGGAAAATAAGGCTGTTATTGCTGAGGCTGAGGCTAAGGCTACACCTTATTTGTTACTCTCTACTCTCATTGCTAAGAAGTCTGAGGCTGAGGCTAAGTCTAAGGCTAAGGCTGAGAAGTCTAAGGCTAAGGCTGCTGAGTTGTCTGAGGCTAAGGCTGTTGCTATTGAGGCTGCTACTTACTTAGATAAGGTTAACGCTGTACTCGATAGAGTGTACTGCTTTGCTAAGACTACTAACTCTAAGGCTGCTGAGGCTGCTGAGGCTGCTTGGAAAGCTACTGCAAAGCGTGGCACTGCTACGGCTGAGGCTAAGGCTGCTGCTGAAACAGCACTATTAGACGTTCTTTCTAAGGCTGCTAAGACTGCTAAGGCTAAGGCTGAGGTTAAGGCTGCTGCTAAGGCACTGGCTAAGTTGGTTGCTGCTAAGGCTAAGGCTATTGAGGCTAAGGCTGCTGCTGTTGCTGCTGTTGAGGCTAAGGCTGCTGAGTGTGCACCTTTCTTTGAGGCTGCTAAGACTGCTAAGGCTGAGGCTCTGCCGTTAACTACTCTTTATGAGGCTGTTGCTGCTGAGTTGGCTGCTGTTTCGTCTGCATCTGCTTTTGATAAGGATGACGCAATAAAAGCAACTACTAAGCGTGTTGAGGCTGAGGCTGCTGAGGGTGTTTTCTATCTCTATTGGGATTGCCAAAATAACGAGGGCACTCGCTTGTCGGTTGAGGCTGATGTTTACCGCTTGCCGTCTTCTTTGGGTAGTGCTGAGGCTGCTGCTAACTGCTTGCTTAGTCATTCGGTTTTTGCTGCTGCTGCTGCTCGTAGGGCTAAGGCTGCTGAGGCTATTGCTAACTACTTAGGTGGTTTGCAGAGTAATTTGCTGAGATGTCTTGAAAAAGGTGCATCGGTTGAGGCTATTAAGTCTGCTGTTAACTCTGCACTTGCTAAGGCTGAGGCTGAGGCTAAGAAAAAGGCTGAGGCTGTTGCTGCTGAGGCTCTTAGACGTTTTAAGGCTGTAACTGCTACGGCTGAGGCTGCTGAGGCTGCTGCTATTGCTGCTGCTTGCAAGGTTGGCACTGCTGCTAAGAAAAAGGCTGAGGCTGAGGCTAAGAAAAAGGCTAAGGCTGCTGAGGCTGCTGCTACTGCTTGGGCAGTGTTTGAGGCTGATAACGCTGAGGCTGCTGCTAAGGCTGTTGCACTGGTTGAGGCTGAGGCTGTTCCTGCTGAGGCTGCTGAGGTTGAGGCTGAGAAGTAACGTTAACCATCTCTAAGGTTGAGGCTAAGGCTGCTAAGGTCTTAGCCTCTTTCCTTTTTCCTTTTCTGCTGCTGAGTGAAACGAAATAGTAAATATGTCGAAAATTAAATCAATTCGGAAAATATAAAATAGTTGAGGCTGAGGCTGCTGCTGTTTTATTTAGTGTTCGACTCACTTTTGATTTGCTTTGCATAAATTTTGTTTTTTCTGCTGAGGCTAAGGCTGAGGCTGAAAATTTAGCTTACTTAGAATTTTTTTCTAAGATTACACAAAATTTTTTGCCGTTCCTTGACAAAATGAAACGAAATAAATATTGTTTGGAAAAGTTTTCTAATTTATTTTATAGATTTATGATTTTAATTTTCTTAGATTTTATTTCGTGACAACTGGAAAATGTTTTTAAAATTTAGTTTTACTTTCGAGATTTTCTAAATATAGTTTTCCAGATCTGAAACAAGATATAATTCATAATTGAGTTTTATCAGATGCAGGAGAGTGCAATACGGCACTCTCCTTTTGTTGTTTGGATTTTATTTTTAGTTTTGATTTGGTAATTCCTGGTTTCAAATATTTTTTGAGATTTGGATTTGAGTTCGATTCTCAATCTTAGCACAATTCATTTTAAAAACTCAAAAGATTATGAAAAGAAAAGATTACTATTTAGTTCGTGACAATATCTTAGGAATTGTCATTGGTGGTTTTACTGTAATCGCTGATTACGAGTTGCCAATTTCCATTTCCACAAAAACATATTTGCAATATGTGGAAAATAAGAGGAAAGCAATTTGCAGAGAAATGCACCTGAAAGCAAATTGTTTTGAATCTTGGTTAGTAGATTTAGATACCTACCGTAACCGCTTATAAGATGTATAACTTAAAACTTAATTGAATTATGAAAAATCTATGTGAATTTGCCGAAAGTATTTTGGCACGGAACACGATCGAAACTTTTATTGAGATTATTTGCAGTTTGTCAGATGATGATGTAAAACAGATAATTGCAGGATGAAAGTTTTGGATGATAGAAAGCGGTTAGACTATCAGCGTAGTTTAGCCGCACAATTTTTCTGCAAGAATTATTCGAGGGAGCAAAGATACCTGATTATTTTGCAGAGAGATTTGGAGAAAGAATTTCAAGCCATTACGAGCTTGGGGATTGAGAAAGCGAAGTCTTTCCAAATATTTTATGATTTTCTTTTGGATTTTGAGAATCTGAATGAAAAGATGATTGAGTTTCGTTGGAGTGAAGAGTTTCTGAATGAAAACGGAATTGACTATTCTGAATTAAAGAGATTATATCTCGCTGCGAATTAGTTTTTGTGGCGAGGACTATTTTATAAAACTCGAATATTATGATAGAATTAGACGATTACAAGGTTAATGTGACTGGAATATTTCCTATTTCGTGGTCAAATTTCAAGTTTGCCGTTCATGTTGCAGGATTTATTGAGCGTAACGGCAAAAAGTTTTGTCTATCTTTTGCCCATCAAGATTACATTGAGGAAACTTTAAAGAAGTGGTTTGGCGAGGTTGAATATTATTGGGCAGGAGCGAACGATTACGTTTATCTTTGTGAGAAACGATGAAATGGCATTTAGAATGTTTTTGCCGAAATTAAAACATTCTCTCTCTTGTGGGATAGAACGCAAGAAATTTGCAGTTGGTTAGTTCCGGCTGCAAAGTCTATTTATTCACAAATACATTATGAATTATGGAAAAGGTATTTATTTGCATGATTAAGCGTTATTTCGTTCAAAACGGAACTGATTACGCTTGTGCCATTGATGACAACGAAACGAAAGTTGTTTCAAAACGTGAAATCGCTGAGGAATGGCGCAAAGTGGAAATACACAAAATGGAAACTCTTTGGAATGGTTCTATTTTGAGTAAGGATTTGTGTTACGATTCATGCGGAGATTATTTCAAGATTGTTTTGCGTGATGGCTTTCGCATTATTATCCAGATCCTTGAAAAAGATTTGATTGAAAATGCGGATTTTGAATAGTACGATTATTCCTATTTGCTTGCAAAGTACGAGAATTACTTTGCGAGTACGATTATAAACTCAAAAGTACGTGAATTATGAATGAAAATGTATTATCAATGGCAAACGATTCCGTTGCCTGGTATCTCAGAAACTTTAATGTTATTGGGATAGAGTACGAAAAAGATTCCAGTTGGTTCTACGCTATTGGAAAGTACGAAAATTCTAATCAAGTGAATGTGTTATCAGTTGCGAAGAAAGATTCGGGCTGCAAGACTACTGTATTTGGAGATTTCAATTACTTTGCCATTCTCTATGCGTTACACGCTTGCGGATATTCTGCGAAATGGACTGCGAAAGGTTACGTGATGTGGCCCGTTTGGTATCTCAATCGTTTTGAAATGCAAAATTTCCTGATTGAGTACGACAAGATTATTTCAAAGTACGGATTTGATAGGCTATCGGTTGAAAGGAATACTTATCTCTCTTGAATTATTTTGCAGGGATTAGATTCTCTGCAAAGTACGATTTACTTTAATACATTATGAATTATGAGAAAATTAGTTATCCTGACAATGGGCAGCGTTATTTTGTTGCCGTTCGTGTTCATTATCTGCAATTCTAATTGGATTTGTGGTATTCTCTCTTTGGTTGCTATTTTGGCAATAACTATGACTGGAGATAGAAAGGACAGATTATTTTGGGGTTTGTACTGGAAGTATCTGAAATCTATCGTAAAGAAGTTGTTTCCATTACCTAAAGAGTTGAGTTTATGAGGCAGCGTATTTGTGTGCAAACTCCAAATGGTAGATTTGCAGAAATCGCCGCAAAATGCGACGGAAAGAAGTTGTGGACTGATGGAATTAGATTTTGGCGAGGAAAGTTTTTGTGGTTTCCTTGGTAACTTATTGCTCTGAGCTGATTAGTTTCGGCTTGGAGTACGAGAAATTTATCTCATATTGTTTAATTTAAAACTCGATTAATTATGAAAAAGATTCAGAAAGAGATTGTGAGAAAAGAGTACGTGAACGTTTTCGTTGCAAATGACGGAACTGAGTTCTCTGATGAAGCAGAGTGCAAGAAGTACGATGAATCTGCAAAGGGTGTTTTGCTTGCAAAATATCAGCAGGTCGTTTTGAAAGAATCTGATGCGTATTCTTTGTTTGGCTTTGGCTCTGATGAAGAAGTCATTGAAGTTGTGAAGTTGAACTCTGAGGAAGATGTGGATTTGATTGTTCAGTGCTATCTTTTGGAGAACGATTACATCAAGGAGCGTGACGATTACAAGGAGCGAATGGAAAAGATGATTACTCGCTTGAAGAAATCTGTTGCCGAGAAAGATATTATTTTCATCGGACGTGGCTACGACAAGGACGGATTCTATTTCGAGGGAACTCGCAACGAGCATATTGCCGTTTTGCAGCGACTTGGGGAGCCTGAGGATGAATCCGAGTAATCTCTATGCTTTGCGCTGATTAGTTTCGGTGCAAAGTACGAAATAAAACTCTAAAAGAAAGGAAATATTATGAAGACGTTTGAACAGATTGCGTCACAATGTGAGCGCATTGCCAGACTTTACTACAAAGGTTTTGGCACAAAGAAGATGTTAGAAACGGCTGAGAGGTTTTTCTTTTCTCAGCAGAATGTCGGACTATGTTTTTAATCTCGAATATAATGAAACAGATTGTTAAGAATTTCCCTACTTTGCGGAAAGCGCAAAATTTCCTGCAAGGTTTGTATTCTCGCTACAATTATGTGAGATTGTCCGATTTTCCTAAATTCTCAGAAAATGGCGAATATGTTTTCACTGTTGACTGATTCCTGGACTTTGTGCGGATTAGTTTCCGCATGAAGTACGATTGTTTAACTCAAATGGATTAATTATGGCTAAGATGTCTTTAAACAAACTGGTTGCAGTCAATTCGTACAATGCGAATAGTAATCTGATGTACGAATTGGAACGCAAGGGAGAAAAAGATAGTGTGCAATATCTTTGCTTGAAGAATGAGAATGAGCGTTTAGAAAAGCGTTATCCGAGTTTGCGCACAAATCTCTATTGCTGAATTATTTCCCTCTGATTAGATTCTGAGGGAAGTACAAATTAATTAAACTCAAACGATTATGAATACAAACGATTTATGGAAGATTTTCACTACTGACAAAAGTATTGTGATTCTGACTGATGTGCCGAGAAATTACCACAATGGCGACGGAGTTTATATCCTGATGAAACAATTGCAGGAGATTTACGGAAGTAGCCTTTGCAGTACACAAAAGTTTGATGAAAGATTCGACAAGATTGAAGATTTCAATATCATTCTCAAAACTGGTTATAATTTCGACGGAAACAGATTAATTTGCGCACATCTATTCGATTTCGACCCTAAAACGAATTTGCTTTTGGTAGATAATACCAAGAGTTTGCGGATGAAAGAAGATAACGAGTTTGTGTATCGTATTCAGAAAACGCAAATAAAATGTATTGATGGTTGGAACGGATTGCGAAAGCACATTCTTTGGACTATGGGTAGAGATACCTGTTGGACTTTTTGGGGAGATGCACAATTTGGCGAACAAAACATTATCTCACTTGAAAGAAAGTGTTCCTGATTACTTTTGGCTGATTAGATTCAGCCGAGAGTACAATTTATTCACTAAAACATTATGAATTATGGAAAGAACTGCAAAAACTTTCGGAGAAGTTTCCGATTATTCTTTCACGAATATTTTCGGAGATAGATTCTATTCAAAGAATTACGAAGAATGGCAAGAGGAACAGAAACGCAACACGTATCTTAATCCTAAAAAGTGCAAAGTTGAATTTGGTTACGTCAGTTATTACACCAAAGATGGCGGTCAGCACGTAGTCGGATTTCGTGTGAGCGAGAAAAAGAACGGCTTTGAAGTTCTTGGTAAATTCTACCCAAACAAAAAGAATCGCCAGTTGTTAGATGCAAAGCGTTTACTTATCGACTTTATGATTTATAAGGAAGTTGGCGATATTGTACGCTCTGAACGTTGGGAAGAATTTCTTGGCTGGAGTCTTTAGCGATTTGCGGATTAATTTCCGCAATCGTACCAATTAAAAACTCAATATTATGGTTACAAAGAGTTACACCTACAAAGGCTATGAGATTCAGCGAAAAAGAGTAGTTGAATTGAAAAATGGACGTTGGGAGCCAACAAAGCAATACGAGATTTATTCTTGTGGCTACATGATTCCCTGCATCGTTGATACGTTGAAAGAGGCGAAAGCTGAAATCAACCGAAGAATAGAATTATATTCATAATTCGATAATGTATTTCCGGGTGCGCTCTATGAGAATAGTGCGTGCCTACTAATTATTCACTTAAACTCAAATGATTATGGATTTAAACAAAGAATCGAACGGATTTCTTGATTGTGTGAAAACTATCGAAATCCTTGCAGCAGGAACGTGTGGAATATTCCGAGTGATTAACGGAAAAGTCTATGGTTTTTCCCTAAAGGTATGGAAAGAGGCCTACGACAAACTTTGTGATGAAAAAGGTGGTAAGATTACCTATCAAGAATATCTTGACTACCTGAACGCACATTTTCTTCGCTCTGACTTAGATGCTGACATGATGCGCTTCGACTATATAAAATGGTTGAATGAGCAAGATGCTTTAAAGCAAATTGCAAAGCGTAAATCTGAACTGAAAAAAGAATATCGTGCTGACTACGAAAATGCTTGTGATGATTTGTATTTCGGCTATGGCTATAAGTTTTGGCGAAACACTGCAAAGCATATCGAGAGTGAGG
>JAEEGH010003982.1_pt1 | contig 38247 bp, 27 predicted proteins | sample 9134181 | NCBI WGS metagenome assembly JAEEGH01 (sample SAMN16246544, study PRJNA631951) | gut metagenome | biome: gut microbiome; feature: rumen; material: DP-attached | host: Bos | place: Iran: Karaj | collected 2018-10 | reverse complement strand
CGATGTCGCGCAGCTTCTTTTCCCAGATGCCGGTGAGCTCGGCACTTTTCAAAAGCTCTTCATGAATGAGATCTATGAGTTCTGTACCTGTTGGTGTCGGGGCTATACTGGTACGAATGCGCCTGATATAATGACGTTTGAATAATGTTTCAATAATTGCAGCTCGCGTAGAAGGACGCCCTATTCCATTTTCCTTCATTGCAAAGCGCAGTTCTTCATTGTCAACAAATCTCCCCGCCGTTTCCATTGCTCTGAGCAGGGTGGCCTCAGTATAGGGTTTAGGAGCAACTGTCCATTTTTCTGTCAGGGCTGGTGTGTGTTCTCCGCTTTCTCCTTTTACAAAAGCGGGGAGAATCTTATCTTCTTCTTTCTTCTTGTTTTCGTTTTCTGTGCTTTTTGGCTCTTTAGGATATACAAGATGCCATCCAGGCTCTATGATGGTTTTTCCTGTAACTTTGAATTCAATGTCATCAACAAGTCCAAGAACAATAGTCTGAGCAAATTTGCAGTCAGGATAGAATACCGCAATAAAACGACGTGCAATGAGATCGAAGACATTTCTTTCCGCATCACTAAGTCCTTGAGGAATGACGCCTGTGGGGATGATGGCGTGGTGGTCTGTGACCTTAGAGGAATCAAAGACCTTCTTGGTTTTTGTTAATGGTTTGCCTCCTAATGGCTTGATTAACTCTGCGTATGGTGCAATTCCATTGAACTTGACTTGGAATAACCCATTCATTGTTTGCGGACATTTAGGATAAATGTCATCGGAAAGAAATGTTGTATCAACACGAGGGTATGTCGTGTATTTTTTTTCGTATAGACTTTGAATAAGGTTAAGCGTCATTTCTGCAGAGTAACCATATTTCTTATTGCAGTCAACTTGCAGTGACGTTAGGTCATATAAGGAAGGAGGAGCCTCTTTCCCGTTCTTTTTTTGAATGTTTGTTATTGTAAAAGGCTTTCCTGCTATGCATGCTAAAGCTTTTTCTGCTTCGTCTTTGTCTGTAAAACCTCTTTTTGATTGTCCCTTTTTCTCTTTTCCTTCTTCTGTCTCATTTTCTTTTTCTTCGTCATCATCTTCTTTAATGACAGCCGTAAACGTGGTGTCACGATAGACGGTGGCGAGCACCCAGTAGGGCTCGGGCTTGAAGTTGTCGATTTCCTTCTGACGGTTGACGATGAGGGCGAGGGTAGGGGTCTGCACACGACCGATGGAGAGCACCTGCCGGTTCTGGCCGTACTTCAGCGTGTAGAGTCGCGTGGCATTCATGCCCAAGAGCCAGTCGCCAATGGCACGGCTCAGTCCTGCCATGTAGAGTGGCTGGTAGTCCTGTTGGTCTTTCAGATTTTGGAAACCCTCGCGGATGGCTTCGTCAGTCATCGATGAGATCCACAGACGACTGACGGGACACTTGGCTCCCGCCTTCTGCATCACCCAGCGCTGGATGAGTTCACCCTCTTGTCCGGCGTCACCGCAGTTGACGATGCGTTCGGCCTGCTGCATCAGCTGTTCGATGATGGCAAACTGTTTGGTGATATGGTCCTGGTCGATGAGTTTGATGCCAAAGCGCTCAGGAATCATGGGCAACGATGTCAGACTCCATGCCTTCCACATCGGCGTATAGTCGTGGGGCTCTTTCAGCGTACACAGATGTCCGAAGGTCCATGTCACCTGAAAACCGTTGCCCTCCATATAGCCTTCATGGCTTGAGGTGGCGCCGATAATGCGGGCTATGTCACGCGCTACACTGGGTTTCTCTGCAATACATACAATCATACGAGGTACAAAGGTAGTGCAAACCGAACGAAAAACCAAATTAATTTGTGTTTTTCTGAGGTGCCGCTGCAATTGTTCTTATTCCATTTTTCGCACACCAAAGTCCTTGCGATAGGCATCGTTGATGATGCGACTGGCTTTCTGACCATCAAAATGAGTGGGGCCGATGGTGAACTCGGGCACGTTGAAAGAAAAGAAACGGTCGCGATAGAAACGGCGAGGGTTTCTCTGGGGCAGCATGAATGCCTTGCTGACAGTGCCCTTGGCATCGACGTGACAGAAATAGGGTCGTGTGAAGAGTCCGTCGTCGCGGCGTGAGCTGAACACGAGCCAGCGTGAGTTGGTGCTCCAGTTGTGGAACGACTCCGTATCGTCGGAGTTGGCCTCTGTCATGGGACGGCTCTCGCCTGTAGCAAGGTCGAGCAACCAGAGGTCGGCCTCGTGGTGCCAGATGCTGAACTGCCCGTAGTCGGAAAGCGTGTAGCACAGGAAACGTCCGTCGTAGGATGGACGAGGGAAGGAGATGGAAGAGCCTCCCCTGACCCCTTCCAAGGAGGGGAGAGCGTGTGACGCAGCATCGATGATGGTTTCTATATGGTCGCCAAACTGGCCTGTAGCTGGGTCGAAATCGATGCGGCAGAGGTTATAACGGATGGAGTCCAAGCCTTCCCCCGCCCCCTCCGACTGGAGGGGGAGTCCTAAAGCTGCACAGAAATAGATGGAACGGCCGTCTGCCGAGAATACAGGGAAAGTCTCGTAGATGGAGTCCTGCTTGACCAGGGGCGACAGCAACAGCTCGTTTTTCTCGACGTCGTAGACCTGTAGGTCGGAAGCGGTGTCAAAGACCTCGATACGGTTGCGGTTGGCACTATGGAACAGCTGGCTCGTGGCGTTGGTGGAATAAGCGATATAACGGCCTGACGGATGCCAGTAGGGATAGACGCAGAAGCCGAGTGTCTGGTCCGTCTTGGTATTGTAGGCGATCAGTTCTCCCTCCCTATCTGGGAGGGACGGGGTGGGGCTCTGACGCAGCAGGGTGGCACCGTGTGGTCCACGGATGTGAAGGCTCATATCGGCAGGATTGCCACGATTGAAGCTATGGCAATTGACGCAACCCTCAAACTGCGTATTCTCAATCAGTGGGCGTTCATCGAACGAGGACAGATCACGTTCGTAAATACCCATCTTGCTCCACACCTCGTAGCCTGGCTCGATGAGACGATAGCAGAGACCGTAGTCGATGCTGTCAGGACTCACGTAGATGGAGAAGGGACGCCAGGTGTGCCAACCATCGTCATACTTGGCTGAAACGGTGATGCTGAGCGAGTCGCCACGATTCCCGGCAAGCAGGGTGTGCCAGTCGTCAATGTCGAAGTCGACGGCATCGTCGCCCTGGCTGTGCAGGGTGTTTCCGTGACTGTCGGTGATGACGGCATCGATACGCAATGCCTTCTCATCTGACATGCTGAAGTTGAGTGGAGCAATATTCACGGGTATGGTAACACCGAGGTAGTCGGGATAGATTTGAGGCTGGGCAGCCTCCTGCCTTGCATCGCTGACCGTCTCCGTGCAAGCTGCCAACAGCCAACAGCCAACAGCCAACACCAAACACCTTATTATATATATCATCTCTTTCATCTTACATCATACATCTTACATCATACATCATACTTCATACATCATACATCTTCCCTCTTACCTCTTACCTCTTCCATCAGTTTGGCAAAACGTTCACGGTCGCCCGTCAGCATATAGTAGGCCAAAAGATACTGGAGGGCCACATGATTGTCCGGGTTGCTGTAATAGAGGCTTTCGAGCATCTCAGGCGTCGTGTGGTCGCTGAAGTAAAAGTCCTCACCGTAGGCACACTTCCGCAGACGTCCGTATTCGGGATGCTTGGCAATGGCCTCTTCATTGCCCAAGAGCGGCAGTGTCTCATTGGCCCAGTCGCGATAAAAGAGGGTCTTCTGCAGCGCCGTGAGATATTTGCGCGCCACCTCGTAGCTGCCGATGATGAGGTTGGTCTGTGCCAGACGCTTGTAGCAGCGGGCACTCTTCTGGAAGTCGAGAATGGCCTCCTGAGCCTCGAAAACGGTGCGCTGGGCGACATAAACCATACCTAACTGATAGAAGGCCTCGGCGGTAGGCATCGGACTGGTAGCATCGCTCTGCACATCGGGCAGAAGGCCTGCGATGCCGTTTTGGTTATATTCGTGACCATGGTCGACGAGCAGGCCATGCATGGCCAAGGCGAGGTTCTGTACCGTTACGCCTATCTGGTTGTTTGGTCTTTCCTTGTCGACGGTCTGAAGGATACGGTTCCATTGCTGATGACAGGCCATGAAGTCGTACCCCATCACCTTCTCAGCCTTGAAGTTGGCGTTCTTCCAGACGATTGCGCCCATGATGGCAGACACAACAATAAACGAGGAAAGAGGAACGAGGAAGGAGGAACGAGAAATGAGGAGGGAGGAACGAGGAACGAGAAATGAGAAATGATTCTGGCAGAAACGGACGAGGAAGGGAAGGATGACGGCAGAGGCCCATGCCATATAGAGCAGCGTGGGGAATATGTTCGGATAGCGATAGTAATGGCTACCACCGAAGGCTATCCAATAAAGTACAAAGAGGGTGATTACGATGGCGATGCGTTGCGTCCACCCTTTCAACTGGACAAGTCCCCAGACAGCGAGCTGTGTGAGCAGGACGGCCCAGACGCCACCTAATAGCGCATGTTCATCGAGCAGGAAGATCCAGAGCAAAAACGACGGAACGAAAGACAGACCATAGAGCCAACCCCAATTTACTAAACGCAGTGTCAGCAGCTGTATCAGTGAGAGCAGTACTGCAATGATGAAGGCCCCCACCCAGGCAAACAGGAAGAACTGTGTGCAGAAGCGTCCCAGCAGGTCTGCAACACCACCTGGCAGGCGCACTATCTCCCACACATAGTTGCTGTCGAAGAGAAACAGCTGATATTGCTCCTGATAATGCAGATGGTGCGGATAGACCAGTCCGAAAAAGAGCAGGACGGCCACACCGAAAAGGAACGTATATATATAATGTAAATACTTCATTCGAATACCTTACTGAATTCGTTGACACTTATTTTGACAGGCTCAACCATAAACTCTGGACGGTTATAGCTTTTTAGGAGGAAGGTATTTTGTTCCGGGTCTTCTTGTGGTAACAGGAAGGCCTTTCCTACTTTTCCATTGTTGAAATAAGCAAAATAGACACGGCTATAGTTACCATCGTCACGACGACTGGCACACATCATCCAATGGCCATTGCTCGACCATGAAGGATAACTGTCCGAATAGTTCTCGCTGTTGAGAAGGGTGAGGTCAATGGGCGATGAGGTTTCCGCAGTAAGGGGCGTGCCTGTAAACTTGTCTATCGGAATACAAACAATGTCGGCATCATGGTGCCTGCTATGGAAACAGCCATACTGCCCCAAGGCAAACAACAGATAGTGACCATCAGGACTGATACGTGGCAAGGTGGCACTCTTATCGGATGACGCTGCATCAAAGACGAGTTCCTCTTCACCGAAATGGTGAGTAGCAAGGTCAAACGAACGGCGATAGATGTTGTATTGTATCTTCTGATAGGTCGACGTGATATCTTTGCCACGTAACTCTTCAGGTAGTGGAACAGACTTACAATAATAGAGATATTTACCATCAGGCGACCAAGTAGGATAGACCTCCAATAGCGTGGAATCGTTGCTAACGATGCTTACTGAATCAGTTTTCACATCGTAGAGAATCAGGTCGCTGGCAAGATCGAAAACCTCGATTTTGTTAGGATGTGCTGTATGAAAAGCCTGACGTGTTTTGTTGGTCGAAAAGGCAATCAGCTTGGCGGTAGGATGCCATGCAGGATAAACACCTGAAGAGATTGTGTAGTCGCGCTTTAGGTTGACTTTTGACACCTTACCGTCATTCACCAAAACGGTACCACCATTAGAAAGACGCACATGGAAGAGCATGTTGTCCGTCTTGTAGTTTTGGTAGCTATGACAGTTGATACACTGCCCCTTTGACTTCTCATTACAGGTAATCTCGTTGTTGAAAATCTGTGTTTCCTCAAATGAGGTAAGATTGCGTTGGGCAATCTCCATAAAGCTCCACGCTACATACGATGGTTCGATAAGGCGATACGAGACATACTCGTCAATGGGCTCTTTGGCTACATGTATCTCAAAAGGAGTAAACGACAGCCACTCGCCATTCTTTTCTCCCCATACTTCAACCTTGAGGCTCTTTCCCTTTGAAGCTTTGAGCATAGCATGCCACTCCTCCTCAGGAATCTGGACCTTTACACCGTGGCCGTATGTCTGCTGCTGACCATCGGATGTGATGATACGAGCTATGCACGCTTCATACTCATCAGTAGGAAGCATGAAGTTGAGAGGAGCGATATTGCAAGGCACGGTAACATTACAATAATCAGGAAAAATGGCAGGCAAGCACTTGGTATCTTTTGATGATGAAGGCACATCTGGATGCCGAACACACGATGACAAGAGTAGCAAGACTGCAACAACAGACAGTATACAGGTATATCTTTTCATTATTATATTATGATGCAACTTCATTATCTTTTCTGTCAACCATATTAGAATATTGTCTTCCGAAGAAGTAGTAATACCAATAAGTATTTCCCCATTCGTCACGCATTTCCCCAGCAACCTGTCCAATGGTCTTTCCTGGCTTTACAAGCCTTGCCATAACCTCCAAGAACTGTTTATAGCGATTATAAACAGTCTCTTCAACGGGAATCATCATGCGCTTTTCTTCTGGAGCCTTATCCATAAACAAGATATAAGCCTCCTGCGCATGAACAGGGAATAATTCTCCTTCATGCAATTTCAAGTATTTACGCAGCGATGGCCAAAAACAAAGAGGATCGCATCTTAGCAGAGAATAGAATAGCGCCTGTTCCGAGGCCACTTTACTATCGGATTCATACCATAGGCAGACACTATTGACAATATAACTTGCAGTATTCTCAATACCGGAAATCTCATCAGGGTAAGAATGCTGCAGTTCTTTTACTTTTGCAGTGACTGGCGCTGGTTGCCAGTTGCCATAAAATGGATAATGATGTAATATAGCCATATAGCGTTCTAACAGTTTGTGATCTCCTGTTGCCAAAGCACAACGTGAAAGCATCTTCAAATAGAACGGAGAAAAACCATATTGAATAGCCATCTCGAAGTTCAAACGGATAGACTCATTCATCATACCATAGTGGTAATATATTAATGGGGATACTATACTTAGAAAGCTGACATGGAGTGAATCTGGGTTATCAAATGGATAACTGATATTTCCACTCTTAAACGAGCGATTGAGTAAACCACCTTCATTTGCCAGAGCCACATTCTTGAGAAAAACCATCGTAGTTGTAGGCTTATCGGTCTTTTCTGCCAAGCTAAGCACCTCCTTCCAGTTATCATTTTCAGAATAGCGTACCATACGCATCTCGTCAATGTAGTTCTGGTCGTAGAACATTTGTGACGAGGTGAAGCCAATGCCTGCAACAGCACAGAATACAGGCACGACCCACTTAAACGTTAATCGAGCCAGAATACTGCTAACCAACGGAATAAGCGCAGAGACAGCTGCAAGCACCCAGAACGGAATAGAAAGTTGTTCACTTTTGTCAAGTGCATTTTCAATGCGAGGGAAACCTGCCCATACCACTTCGTCGAACTTCATATTCGAATAGAACTGTGTATGCCAAATGGCAGCAGTAAAGAGTAGCAGGACAATGCCTACAAGCTCACGCCAAGAAGGTTTTTCAGAAAGTATCAGACATAGTATAAAAAGCAAAGCAAACCACCCCAGCACAGGATAGGTGCAAAAGGCAAATAGATACCATAGAATATGCCATTTGCGAGGGGTACAACGTGCTGCCCACAAGAGTAACAGCATGATGAGATATGCTACGGACTGCGAGAACCAATAACCTCTGATGGTAGAGATATAAATCCAATATCCCAAATCGACAACAGAGGTGAGCAGGCAAGCTACAGGCAAGAGCATCAGCGCGGAGGCACTTCCCTGTAACTGGAATGCTTTGGTACCCACAAGAAAAATGAGCGTCCATATCGTCACTAATACACCAGCACCAACTGCTGGTACATAGAAAAACTGTGTGAGCCAAGCACCTATATACTGCATCAAGCCAAAGGGCTTAGACATCAGCGTATGGAAGAAGGGCGCACCGAAAAGAAATTCAGAACGGTCGTGAGCCGTATAGAGCACCTCCTTATTAATATATAATATGTATATAGCAAATGAAATGAAAGCCAACAGGCTTCCATAAAGAATAAAATATGAGAATTTGTTTGTCTTATTCATATATGTTTCTGAACTTTTCTATGCAAAGGTAGCAACTATATTTAAAAATACCAAAACTTTTTCTTAGAAATCTTATCGTCTTCCATAACAGGTATTTGTTTTATATAATAGCAAAGAGAGCATTCGCTGTTAGTTGGCTGTGAAGGATTGACGAGTGGGAGCCCTGTGCTACGCCCATTGGTGTTATAAAGGTGTGTACTGCACTACTTATTGTATTTGTCATTTCCATAAATAGTGCTTGGCGGGCACGTAGTTTCTGCTCATAGTCCTTAGTGATTATGTATGGCGTTGCACTGAACTTCATTTCTACCAAATGGATTATCTTATCAGCACGGTTGATAACCAAGTCAATCTGCGCACCTTTCCGGACGTCATCTTTCTTGGGTATAAAGCGCCATGACGAAGCCTCTGTTGCCATGCCCGATATACCTAATCCATGTTTGATGTGAGGTAAATGTCGCAAACAGACTTCCTCGAAAGTGAATCCTTCCCACGACTCTACGCCACGGTCAGTAAAGTGATGCTGCCAGTATTGCTCATCGCGCGTGTGATTATTTTCTACATATCGAAAATAGAACAGGGTATAGAAATCGCATAGGCGATAAAGTGTTTGCTTGTTCTTGTTGCCATATTGTGAATAGGAAACAATAAAGTCGCAACGTTCCAGATTATCAAGCATCTTTGTCAGTCCACCACCACTATAGCCCGTTAACTGTTCGATTTCAGTACGCACAAACCCTTGGCGTTTGGTAGCCAACAAACGCACAATGTTAATATACCGATTGGCCTTACGGAACAAGGCACTGTAGAGTTCGTTGAATTCGTCGCTCAAATCGCCGCCACGATGGAAAATCAGGGAATCTATATTCTCCGGGAGGCTTAAGTATGGACGCAGTAGACTAAGATAATAAGGTACACCGCCAAGTAGCATATAGCATTGAAGTATCTGGTAATCATCCCATTCGAATCCATGATCTTCGAGATAGGCCTTACACTCACTCAGATAGAATGGACGGAGATAGATGCGATGGGTGATACGATTATGTAGCCCACCTTGATTGTCTTCCAATTTTTCTTTCATCCAACTGGTAGCACTGCCACAAGCTATAAAAACGATATCATCGCGATTCTGTACCCAGTTGGCCCAGAAATATTCTAGTTCTGCCACAAACTCACTCCCTTGTGTATCCATCCATGGCATTTCATCAAAAAATAACACTTTACGGCTATCAGTGCAGTGCTCCAGATATTGCTCTAAGCATAGGAAAGCATCATGCCAACTATCCAATACTGCAATATCTTTATTACCTGAGAAACGCACCAATGCTTCACGGAAGTTCTGCAGTTGCACTTTCTTGCTTTGTTTGTGGGCACCTACATAATGAAATGTATAGGAATCATTGAAGAATCGCCGCACTAAAAATGTTTTGCCAATTCTTCGACGTCCATACATAACCACCAATTCTGAGCGACTGGAATCTAAAGCCCATTTCAGTTCCTCGCATTCGCGTTTACGGCCTATCAGTTTATCCATACCTGTATGCTTTGATATTTCCATTCGGGTGCAAATATAAGAAAAACATTTGAATAAAGCAAGCGTTTTTGTCCAAATCTATACCATTTACCACACATTTGGACAAAAATCAACATATTTTCATCCGAATCTATACCATTTACCACACATTTGGACAAAAACATACTTTACAGGAAACACTTCTTTGGTGCGAACAAATAAAGAGAGCATATCGTTTTGATATGCTCTCTTTTTGAACTATACCGATAAGGAATGATTATTCCTCATAGTAAACGGACTTGATAGTTACAGAACCACTAGTCATCATCAGGTCCAAGTCGTGTGCTGTAGCACCCTTAGCGCAAGTATTTGCAATTTCATCAGTGATTGGGAGTTCCCACAATCCTACAGAAAGTGTAACACCATCGGCAAAGGGACCATCCCACCATCCACTCATGATACGAACAGTACATCCATCAGGACCACCCCAAATGTGAGGACCTGCTTCTGCCTTAATGATATCAAAGATAAGAGTCTTCTTACCGAAGTAAACATCATCCGAAAGGAACGGGAAATACTTACCTTCACCATCACTGAAACGTCCAGCTGCGGCGTCACCAGGGCCGAGAACAGCTGCCGATGCTTCATCAGCAGCAGGGCCGAAGATATAAATCTTCTCAAGCGGATTGGTGATTTCCTGACAGTTGATAATCGCACTATCCTTCAGCACGGTACCATCGGCACAAAGAGCAGTAAGAACCACTTTATGCTCACCGAGCTTCATTTTCTTTGTTGCAAAATTACCAATAAAATCCTTGCCACCAATATTCCACACAGCATTAACTGCGGCTGAAGTCTGACAGGTAATAACATTACCATTTGCGCCACTAGCAGCCTTGTCAACGGAGATAATGGTCTTTGCCTTGAGCTCGTCAGCAGAAATGCTACCAGCATTGCTGATATCCTCATGAATAGGATCGCAAGCGGTGAATACGCAAGCTGCGGCAATAAGCAATATTAAACTCTTTTTCATATCTTTTATTTGTTATAATTTTAATAAAGAACTTTATATGTCCACTCAGCAGCGGGAGTCTTGTCATCCCATCCTGGGTTCTGTGTCATCTTGCCACTCATCAGAGTAATCTGACGCTGAGGCTTGGGCAGGAAACCATTGGTGTCAGCGTAGCGCTTAGACCAAGAACAAGTCATGTGCTTCAAAATCTGAGACTTCTTCTTACCATAGCAGGTAATCTGCTTACCGTCCTGAGCCTGCAGGGCCTTAGCAGCGTAACAGTTCTGGCCACCGTCGATACCAGACCAACGGCGCATGTCGTTGAAACGAAGACCCTCTAATGCAAACTCCCAACGACGCTCATCCTGCAGAGCCTTCAGAGAGTATGAAGCGGTCAGAGGTACACCAGCACGCTTCTGAACCTGATTCATGTACTGAACATCACCAGTGAGCTCAGAAAGCATCAGAAGAACGTCAGCATAACGCATCAGATAGAAGTCCTCGAAGTGGTCACCCTGCTGCTTGTTGTCAAGAGAGCTGCTGGTATAACCTGGGCACTGAGACCACCAAGAATCATTATCGGCAGCACAAGCGTCAAGGTTGACTTCAGCATACTTCTTACAAGCATAGCCAGACTCCTCGTTGTCGTCCTTCTCGTAGGTATAGGCTTCGAGCTCGTTATCGAGGTCGATCATAGTACCAAGCTTACGAATGTCAGAATAGCCCTTACCATCGTTACCAGTTCTTTCAGCATCTGTCCAGTCATCCCAGATGTTGCATGAAGGAGTACCCTGACCCCAACCCTGGTTGAACGGATAAGTCTTGTCGCGCTTACCATTGTCGTTGGTAGCACCGTTACGCAGACCCCAGAAGCAAGACAGATAGTTAGAGTACATACGTGCATTGTTATATGTACCGCTAATAGCCCACTTAGAGGCGTTCAGGAACTGAATCTGGAAGATCTCCTCAGTGTTACCATTACCCATGCCAGGCTGGTCGAAGCAGTTCTCACGCTTCATGTCAGCGATGAACTCGTATGCATGGCCTACACCATCGTGAGCCTCATCCCAAAGATAGCTGTTAGAATACTGCCAGAGTGAACGGTAGTCCTCACAGAGTTTGTAACCACCTGTGGCAACGATGTCCTTCAGTGCAGCTATAACATCAGCTTTAGCAAGTTTTGTACCTGCTGGGCAACCCTCCTGCTCTACAAGCTCAATGGTAGCATCACCAGAAGAGAGGTCAGCCTGCTTCTTATAGAAGCCTGCCCAGAACATCCATGCACGTGCAATGAATGCTTCAGCAGTGAACTTGTCTGCATGGCCGGAGCCATTGGCTCTCTCAGCCTTCATGAGGTTCTTGGCAGAAACGAAGTCAGACAGAATCTGGGGATAGATAACTTCCTCAGCGCTTACCTGATTCTGCATGTCGTCAGTGATTACGGTAGAGGTGATCAGAGGTACATCGCCGAACAATTGGCTGAGCCACATGTAATAGAGGCCACGCATGAAGTAAGCCTCACCGAGCAACTGATCGCGCTGAGCCTTCTGAGCGTCAGTCCATTTTACGTTGTCGATAGTCTCAATCTGGTTGTTGGCACGTGAAATACCACCATAGAGAAGGATGAATTCCTGCTCATACTGGTTTGAACTTGCTGTCGTGAAATGATGCAGTGACTTATTGACATTGTCCTGCAAACCACCACTGCCGTAGCATTCGTCAGACATCATACACCACCAGTAGAAAGGATTGTTACAGACACCACTTTGGTCACCACCACCCAGCGTATTCATAATACTATAGGTAGCAGCATTCAATGCTTCCACATCTGCAGGCTTACCAGGGAATGTAGCTGCAGTCAACTCTGTAACGCGCGGATCTGTGTCCAGCATATCGTTACAGGATACAAACACAGTTGCTGCTGAAACAACTAATGCTGATAAAATATATTTCTTCATAACTATATTGTCGATTTAGAATTTAATGCTTGCACCAACCAAGAAAGTACGAGATGGCGGGTAAAGACCCAGGTCAATACCAGATGCCCAGCCATTACCACCTGCTGAGTTACCTACCTCAGGATCCAGTCCGGTGTAACCGGTAAAGGTGCAGAGGTTCTGAGCCTGTACATAGAAACGGAGCTGCTGGAACGGACATGCCTTCCAAACATTCTTGAAGTCGTAACCGAGTGTAATGGTCTTAATCTTGAAGTAGTCTGCATCTTCCATGTAACGGTTTGATACCCAGTTCGTGTTCTCACTACCAGTACTTGAAATACGCGGCTGAGTGTTAGAGGTTCCCTCACCATACCAACGGTTCAGGATTGTGGTATCATAGTTCTGGTAAGGAGCATCACTGAATGAACGGTAAGAACGCATGATCTGCATACCGAATGCACCAGCACCGTTAATAGCGAAGTCAAGACCCTTCCAGTTCAAGCCGAGGTTAATACCAAGCATAACATCGGGGTTAGGATTACCAATCTCATGACGGTCGCAAGTTTCACCTTCTGCATAGGTAATCACACCATCACCATTCCAGTCATCCCAGATGCAGTCACCAGGCTGTGCGTTGTCAAGAACAGCCTTGCCATCAGCACGTGCCTGGTCAATCTGAGCCTGATTCTGCCAGATGCCGCTGTATGACATACCATAGAAGTAACCGATGGGCTTTCCTTCTTCTGCACGGTAGCAGTATTCAGTACCCTGTGAGAGTACACCGCTAGGACCATTGATGTAGTGGTTGTCGTTAGCGATACGTGTAACCTCGTTCTTGTTGGTTGTGAAGTTCACACCTGCGTTGTAGCTGAAGTCCTTGCCAATTCTGTCATTCCAAGTGAGAGCAATTTCAATACCGGTGTTTTTTACGTCACCACCATTGATAGCAGCAGGATTGGTACCATAGATGGCCAGCAGGTTACCAGCAATCAGCCAGTCCTTAGTGGTCTTCTTATACCAGTCGAAGTTTACGCCCAAACGGCTGTTCAGGAAACGAGCGTCGAAACCGAGGTCAAGCTGCTCAGAAGTCTCCCAAGTCAGGTCGGGGTTAGGTACGATGTTAGCGTAAGCACCAACATTAGGAGTACCTGCAACAGAAGTAGCCATATCAGAGCTGAACTTATAACCAGCGTCGCCAGCTTCACCTGACAAAGCGATAGTAGCCAGATACTGATACTTGTCGATAGAACAGTTACCGTTCTGACCCCAAGAAGCACGGATCTTCAAGAAGTCCAACCAGCTGCGAGTCTTCTCCATGAAGGGCTCATTGCTGATTACCCAACCTGCAGAGAATGAGGGGAATGTACCCCAGCGCTTGCCATCAGTGAAGATGCTGGAACCATCATAACGCAAGGTTACGGTAGCCATATACTTCTCGTTATAGTCCCAAGTCAGACGACCGAACCAAGAAGCGAGATACTCTTCATCATTGGGCTTACCAGTCAAGGTAGCATCGGGAGCATTCGTCAGCTTGATGTTAGACAGCCAAGCAGAATCCCAACCCTTCAGAGTTGCGAGCTGTTCGCCATAGTTTACCTTGTTTGATCCACCAATGTTGTAACCCCAAGCGGAGCTCTGGTAGCTCTGACCTACCATGGCGCTGATCTTATGACCGGCAATAAGAGGAAGGTCGTATGTCAGGGTGTTCTCAATAGAGTAGTTGGTGTTCAGCCAAGCACTCTGGCTCACGCTATAAACAGGAGATGTGGCATTACCATAACCAGAAGAGCGTGGCTCATTATAGTTGCGATATGCACCTGAACCCCAGTTGTAGTTGAACTGAGAGCGGAATCTCAGACCCTTGATAGGCTGGATAACAGCGAAAGCAGTAGCACTGGTGTTGATGTTGCGGCTTTCAGCCATTGAGTTGAAGCCACCCTTCATGAGGTTCTCCCAGGGGTTGCTGAACAAAGAAGCGTTCCAACCCTGACCATACTTAACAACACCGTCGAAGTCCTGATAGTAGTAGATATCACCTTTGTCTGAGTACTGTGGTACGAGCGGACAAGTCTGCAACAGGCTGTGAATGTAGCTCCAGTACATACCGTCCTCAGCGAGGTCGTGGCTCTTGTTGTAGCCGATAGAGATGTTTTCACCGATGGTGATGACATCCAGATCCTTCACTCTGTACAGAACGTGGTCACTGTTGATACGGATGGTGTGACGCTTGTAGTAAGAAGCTCTGTCGGCACCCATGATACCTTCGTTACCAGTATAGGTGTAAGACATGGCGAACTTAGAACGGTCAGAACCACCAGTCAGAGTCAGTGAATGGTTGTGCTGCACGGCATTCTTGTTCTCGAATGCACCCCACCAGTCGGTACCTTCCCAACCATTATTAACCTTGTCGAGAATGTCCTGTGGCACGTAACCTGCCCAGTCCATCTTCTGACCGGAAGTATTGAAGGTGTACTCATCGATGATGGTCATATACTGCTTAGCATTGAGCAGCTGCGGGCGCTTGTAGGCGTTTGACCAACCGATAGCACCATTGTAGCTGAGCTCAATCTTACCAGCCTTACCCTGCTTGGTCGTAACCAGGATAACGCCGTTAGCAGCACGGGCACCATAGATGGCAGCCGAAGCAGCATCCTTCAGCACGTCAATACTCTCGATATCAGCAGGGTTGATGTCATCAAGACTACCACCAGCTACACCGTCAATAACATAAAGAGGTGTAGAGTTACCAGTGGTACCGATACCACGGATGTAAACCTTGTAACCCTTACCAGGCTGCGTAGATGACTGTGTGATCTGCACACCAGGCGTCTGGCTCTGCATGGCTTCAAGAGCGTTGGTGGTGTTCAGCTTGGCGATATCTTCACCCTTTACCTGAACAGTAGCACCTGTTACTAACTTCTTCTTCATGGTACCGTAACCGATGACAACCACGTCGTTCAGCGTGGTGTTGTCTTCCTTCAGAGTAATGTTAATAGTTGATTTTCCACCAACATTAACCTCCTCGGTCACATAACCTACGTAGGAGAAAACGAGGGTTGCGTTGGAGGCTGCTTTCACACTGTAGTTACCGTCGAAATCGGTAATACTACCTTCATTGCTTCCCTTTACTTTGACAGTGGCGCCGATAACCGGTTCACCAGCTTCGTCGCTCACAGTTCCCTTGACGATGCTCTGGGCGCTGGCATAAGACAGCGGGAGCATGCAAAACAGGAACAACAAACCTAAGGTTTTTTGTAACTTTTTAAAGTTCCACATAGATAAAATGTTAATTAATAATTATTAGTTGATAAAAATATATATAGTCACGCCTTTAGCTAATTTTACAATTTCGGGTGCAAATTTAACGTATTTATAAGTATAAGACTTTTTTGTATGTAACATATATTATTCGTAAACGTTTACGACCCCTTGATGTTACATATCGTAAAATAATTGTGCTAATTTGATAAAGAAAAAGATGGTTGACATCCTCTTGTCAATGAGTATTTCTTAAGGATTTTTCATAAAATGGCACGAAATTGATACAAAATAGGGGTGAAAATTCTGTCTTTGTAAACGATAGAAGGAGGGGTGAAAGACCTGACTTCACCCGTTTCTTGACTGAAGAAGGATGAGCGACGAGCCCATCCTTCTTCAGTTCGATGATGTGGTTGCCTTTTTAATAGGCATGGTCGTTGGCGATTTCCTGCTTGTCGAGCTTCTTCTTGTCGATCGACCACCAGGCATAAACGATATAGGCCAGGACGAAGGGTACCAGAAGACTGACGATTGCCATCGTGTTGAGCGTGAACTCACTTGAGCAGCTGTTGGCAATGGTCAGCGACGACTGCAAGTCTGCCGTGGACGGATAATAGGCTGTATTGTTCCATCCTGCACAGAGCAGTAGGGCGAGTACTACGAGTACGACACCGATGCCTGCTGGCCAGATGCCACCAACGTATGTCTTGGATGTAATGGTTTTGCCAATGGCATAGAGCACCAGGATTACACCTATTAATAATATAATAAGGAGATACCACATGGAGAGGAAGTTGTTCAGGTACTTCATTGGCTCTATGAAGATAACGCCGGCCTCGTTGTAGGCATAGCCGTCCTTCAACAGCAGATGGACCAGGTAGGCCACGAAGAAGATGAGGAAAGGTACGGCGGTGCCGATTAGACGTGTGGCGCCCCGTGAGCGGATGTCTTCATCGTTGACGTTGTTCATAACATAAAGGATTCCTAAAGCCCGAGCCAGAAATATCACGGCGAGTCCAAAGACGAGTACCCACGGATTCAGCAGGGCGTCAAGACCATGCGAGGCATTGGCCCAGCGAGAGATGATAGGTGTGAACGATGCGGGATCTATCAGATTACCCTTGGCCACAATGAAGTTTGAACCCTCGAAGAAGGTGGCAACGGCTCCGCCTAAGAGTAGTGGACCTAAGAGCCCGTTGAGGATGAGGAACCATTGGAACGTCTTGGGACCGAGTAAGTTACCGAGTTTGTTCTGGAACTCATAGCTGACGGCTTGGAGCACGAACGTGAAGAGGATGATCATCCAAAGCCAATATGCTCCGCCGAACGATGTGCTGTAAAATAGGGGGAACGAAGCGAAGAAGGCTCCGCCAAAAGTGACAAGGGTAGTAAAAGTAAACTCCCATTTGCGTCCTGTTGAATTGATAACCAGACGTTTGCCCTCCTCCGTCCAGCCTAACGAGCGGATCAGAGAGTTGGCACCTTGTACGAACAATAGGAATACTAACAGTGCACCGAGTAGACTGACGATAAACCACCAGTAGTGCTGTAAGAAATCGTATGTCATATACTTTGAACTTTGAATTTTGAACTTTTTGATTACTCGTGAGAGGTTTCGGGTCCTTTCTTGATCTGCTTCAGCAGGATGGAAATTTCTACAGCAAGCATGAGAGTGAAGAGGAACAGGAAGAGGAAGAACGTGAGTGCTACACTGGCGGCGTCAATGTCGCTGACGCCTACCCATGTGGGCAGCATGTCCTGAATGGTCCAGGGCTGGCGACCAAACTCAGCCACTAACCAGCCACTCTCTGAGGCGATATATGCCAGAGGCACAAGAGCAATAGCTACCCAGTAGTGCCAGGCAGGCAGTCCTGCGATATCGTTTGTATCTGCCTGAGTCTCAGGCAGAATGCCAAAGGTTGCCAGCAGCCGTCGCGTGATGATGGACACTACCGGAATCTTGAAGGACATGATCGTCATGATAGCGAAGAACAGAATGAACAGGCATCCTGCTCCTACCATGATGCGGAAAGCCCAAAAGTTGACGGCGATGGGTGGTACGACATCATGCTTGTCCTTCACATACCCATAGCCGAAGTATTTCATATTCTCCTTCAGCGCAGTCAGGTGTTGCTTGGCAGCAGCACCACCGTCGTCGGAATTCATGGCAGCCCGGTAGAGGGCCAGCGCTTCGATGGCCTTTTTACCGCGGGCTATCTTCTCGTCAACTGAAGGCTCGATGGTGCCGTCGGACTTGGTGTAGCCGTTCAGGATATCGTTAATGCCTGGCACGTAGCCATGAATGTCGTTGGTTGCCATAAACGAGAGGGCGTAGGGCATGTCTATCTTCAACGGTGCCTCGACCTCGTTTCGGTAGTCTGGCTGACAGAAGGGATTCACCCATGCCACAACTGTCAGACCAACGTCTGTGCCACCATTATAGAGTGCTTCCATGGCAGCCAGCTTCATGGGCTGTACTTCAGCAACGCTCTGGGCTGACTTATGACCAGTGGCAGCAGCACCAATAGATGCAATGAGACCGACGATGGCTGCAATCTTGATGCTCTCCTTGGCCAACTTAATCTCACGTTTCTTCATGAGATACCAGCAGGAAACGGCTACGACGAAGATGGCACCGATGATCCAGGCAGAGATGACGGTGTGACAGAACTTGTCGACGGCAAACGGTGAAAGGGCCACGTCAAGGAAGCTGACCATCTCGTTGCGCATGGTTTCTGGGTTAAACTCACAGCCTACGGGATACTGCATCCATGCGTTGGCTACCAGAATCCACCAGGCCGAGATAGTGGCTCCAAGTCCTGTAAGCCATGTGGAGGCGAGGTGGAAGCCCGGCGATACCTTTTTCCATCCAAAGTACATGACGGCCACGAAGGTTGACTCCATAAAGAAAGCCACGATACCCTCGATGGCCAATGGTGCACCGAAGATGTCGCCTACAAACCAGGAATAGTTCGACCAGTTGGTGCCGAATTCGAATTCGAGGATGATACCTGTGGCCACGCCCATGGCGAAGTTGATGCCGAAAAGCTTCTGCCAGAACTTTGCGCAGTCGCGCCAGAAAGTGTCGACAGTTTTGTCGACAACTGCTCCTTTGGAGCGGTTGAGGGTGCGATACCAGCAGGTCTCTGCAATACCCATGATGACAGCCAGTCCGAGCGTCAGAGGCACGAACAGCCAGTGGTATATGGCCGTCAGTGCAAATTGTGCTCTTGCCCAGTCAATGGAACTGGTGTCGATGTTTAGAAATAAGTCAGTCATATCATTGTTGTTTTAGGATTTGGGTCGCTACAAATTCGGATTCCTCTCCATTTTGTGCATGCTCCTTGATGAAGTTAGGGAAGAAGAACAATTTCAGTATGACGAAGATGACAAATAGCTTAATCAGGATGATAGCCCACAGCGTCCGTCCAAGCTTCATTTGCCGGAATCCGTCGTAGTAAAAGTCGAATATCCCACGTATGATATTGAGTTTCATCTTGCAAATATATACTTTTTAATTGAAAAATGAAAATAAATTCTGAATTATTTTGCGTTTTCCTCACTAATTAGTACCTTTGCAGCGTTTAAAAGAGAATTTTTATGAGGAGTTTGATAGACAGAGTCTTATCATGGTATTTCTCCCGGGATGCATTGCCCTATTGGTGTATCTTCATCATTGACAGTGTCATTGTGTTCCTTTCGGGAGTGTTTACTTATTGGGTATTCAACAAGACAAACGCACTGGTGGACTATCGTTTTGAGGTCATTAACACGATGCTGGTCTATGTTGTCTTCAGTTGGGTAGGCTTCCGACTATTCAGCACTTACTCAGGTATTGTACGCTATTCGAGTTTTGTCGACCTGATGCGAGTGGCTTATGGCGGAGCAGTGTCGTTGGCACTGGCTCTTGTCTTCTCCTTTATCATGGACTACTATGGTGTCAAGGAGGTTTCGGCTCTTACACAGACGCAGATTGTTATCACCTTTATCATAGCCATACTGCTGATGTGGGCAGTACGTATTGTAGTGAAGACGTTGTACGACATTGCCTTCTCGAACAAGCGTGCCAAGCGTGTGCTTATCTATGGCGCCATGACCGGTGGCATTGGTCTGGCAAAGAATATTATGACTCAGCGCCCCAGACGGTTTGTGCTTCGTGGCTTTATCTCGCACGATCCGAGAGCGAAGCATATCCAACTGATGGGTAGAAAGGTGTATAATGTCAGTGATGACTTGAAGACGATTATCCGTCGCGAAGGCATTGAGGCTGTATTGGTAAGTCCATTCCGCCTGAATGAATTCCGTAATAATCAGGAGATACAGAACTTGCTAATTGGTGCCGGTTGTAAGATTTATATGGCTCAGCATGCCAAGGAAGCCAACGTTAAGGACGGCCAGCTGTCGGATGAGGATATCCAGGGCATCCAGCTGGACGAGGTCTCGGTAGAAGACTTATTGCCACGTTCGGAGATTAATGTCGACATGAAGTCTGTCGCTGAGCTACTGAAGGGCCGCCGCGTCCTGATTACAGGTGCTGCTGGCAGTATCGGTTCTGAGATTGTCCGCCAGATTGCTGCATTCGCCCCAGAGAAGATGATGCTGATAGATCAGGCTGAGACGCCGGAGCATGACATCCGTCTGATGATGGCCAGCGACTTCCCCAATATTAAGGCCGAGACTGTGGTGACGAGCATCTGCAAGGAAGGTCGTATGGAACAGATATTCCAAGAATTCCGTCCGGACTATGTCTTCCACGCTGCTGCCTATAAGCATGTGCCGATGATGGAGGACAATCCCAGCGAAGCTGTGCAGAATAACATCTACGGCACGAAGGTTATTGCTGACCTGAGCGTCAAGTATGGTGTGAAGAAGTTCGTGATGGTGTCTACCGACAAGGCCGTGAATCCCACGAATGTCATGGGTTGTTCAAAGCGTATCTGTGAGATTTACGTTCAGAGTCTGAACAGGGAACTGATGTTTGGCGAGATGAAACGTCTCAGAAAGGTGAACTCTTCACTACGTGATATGATGTTTGGCGCACTGTCGCCCCAGAAGCCCTGTCAGTTTGTGACTACCCGTTTTGGCAATGTGCTCGGCAGCAATGGTTCGGTGATTCCTCTGTTCAAGGAGCAGATTAAGAAAGGCGGTCCCGTGACGGTGACCGACGAGCGCATTGTGCGTTATTTCATGCTGATACCTGAAGCCTGCAAACTCGTGCTTGAAGCCGGTACAAAGGGCAATGGCGGTGAGATCTTCGTGTTCGACATGGGTCAGCCCGTGAAGATTGTCGACCTGGCCAAGCGCATGATCATGCTGTCAGGTGCGAAGAACGTGGAAATCGAGTTTACCGGACTCCGCGAGGGCGAGAAACTCTATGAGGAAGTGCTGAACGAGTTGGAGGGCACTAAGCCTACGTTCCACGAGAAGATTCGTATCGCTGAAGTTCGTGAGTACGAGTACGCTGAAGTGTGCAAGGAAATCGACGAACTGATAGAAATCTCTAAGAAGTACGATAATATGGCGACAGTCCGTAAGATGAAGGAAATCGTGCCTGAATACAAGTCGAACAACTCAATCTATGAGGAGCTTGACAAGAAAAAAGCATAAACCATTTTGAATAGAGACGAGACATGAACAAGAAAGTATTAGTAGGTATTATCGTTTTGCTGCTGGCCGGTATGGGCTGGCTGGGCTATGACCTCATGCAGCAGCGACAAGCCAATAAGGATATGGAGGAGCTTGCTGCCCTTGACAAGCAGGAGATGGAAAAGGAATACCAGAACTTTGCTGCTCAGTACAGCGAGATGAAGACCTTTATCAAGAACGACAGTATCATTGCCGAACTGACTGCTGAGCAGGCCCGTACACAGCAGCTGCTCGAAGAGTTGAAGCGCACGAAGGCCAACGATGCTGCCGAGATAACCCGTCTGAAGAAGGAACTGGCCACGGTACGTGCCGTACTGCGCTCGTATGTCATACAGATCGACTCGTTGAATCGCCTGAACCAGAACCTGATGGATGAGAACAATCGCGTGCGTTCGGAGCTCGCTCAGAGCACTCAGCAGAACCAGGCACTGACGTCTGAAAAGGCTTCGCTGTCGCAGAAAGTGGCTATTGCAGCCCAGCTCGATGCTACCAACATCCAGCTGACCCCGCTGAAGAAGAACGGCAAGGCTGCCAAGAAGATGAAAGACGCCAAGAATCTGAGCGTGTCGTTCATCGTCACCAAGAACGTGACAGCCTCCAATGGCGTCCGTACGTTCTATGTTCGTGTGATGACGCCAGAGGGCGATGTCCTCAATGGCGGCGGCACCTTCGAATATAGCGGCAAACAGTTGGCATGGTCGATGAAGAAAGATGTGGAATATACCGGTGAAGAAACCACGCTGAACCTCTATTGGACTGTCAATGAGTATCTGGGAGGCGGACAGTATAATGTCAGCATCTTCTGCGACGGTCAGGCTATAGGCTCGCGCAACTTCACCTATGAAAAATAAGATTTAAGAGAATATAACTCAAAACCAGATGAATAAAAGGATCATAGGACTCCTTCTGCTTACGGCGGCGATGGCGCCGAGGGCTGTTGCCCAGCAGTTGCTGACGCTTGACAGTTGTCGGGCAATGGCACTGCGAAACAACAAGCAACTCAGCATCTCGCGTGTCAAGCAGGAGGTGGCCACCAATCTGCGTAAGTCGGCGCGTACCAAGTATTTGCCGCATGTCAGCGCTTTGGGAGGCTATGAGTGGACCAGCAAGGAGATATCGTTGCTGAGCGACGAACAGAAAGAAACCTTGTCGAACCTGGGAACAGGAATAACACAAAAGTTTGGCGAGAAGGCAACCAGCAGCATGCAGCAGATTAAGCCTGAAACATGGGCCGCCCTGGGCATGCTGGGTATTACCCCGCAAGACCTTCAGACCTCGCTGGGTGCCGGTCTCGGTGAAGTGAGAACCGACCTGAACGGCATTGGGCAGGGTATTGTAGATGCGTTGCACACCGATACCCGCAACATGTTCGCAGGTTCCATTATGGTGACCCAGCCGGTGTTCATGGGCGGTGCTATCGTTGCCCTGAACAAGATGGCCAGCATCGGCGAGGATATGGCAGGTAATTCGGCTGAGGCCAGACGGCAGAACGTACTCTTCACCATCGACCAGACCTATTGGCAGGTGGTTTCATTAGCCCATAAGCAGAAACTGGCACAGGCTTATCTGGAGTTGGTCAAGAAGTTCGATGGTGACGTCCAGAAGATGATTGAGGAAGGCGTGGCCACCCGCAGTGAGGGACTGAGTGTTGCCGTCAAGGTGAATGAAGCTGAGATGGCTTTGACCAAGGTCAACGATGGTCTGGTACTCTCGAAGATGCTGCTTTGTCAGCTGTGTGGCCTGCCCATGTCGGAAGAGGTGATTCTTGCCGAGGAAGCAAGTGACGGGTTGGCTGTTAGTCAGGATGTGACACCTGCTGCCGATCCTTCGTTTGCTACAGAGAACCGTCCTGAACTGAAACTCTTGCAGAATACGGTTGATATGAGTCGCCAGCTGACCAATATCCTGCGTGCTGGCAATCTGCCACAGGTGTTGCTGACTGGTGGCTATCTGGTGTCGAACCCCAATCTCTATAACGGTTTCCAAAGAAAGTTCGCTGGCGTATGGAACGTTGGTGTCATGATGCGCATCCCCTTGTGGAACTGGGGCGACGTGATGTATAAGGTCCGTGCATCGAAAGGTGCTACAGCTATTGCCAAGCTGGAACTGGAAGATGCCCGCGAAAAGATTGAGCTGCAGGTTAATCAGAGTCAGTTCCGTGTGCAGGAGGCTAACAAAAAGCTACAGATGGCATTGGCCAGCACCCGGAAGGCTGACGAGAACCTTCGAACAGCCAACTTAGGCTTCAGCGAGGGCGTCATCTCGTCGACCACGGTTATGGAGGCTCAGACAGCTTGGCTGCAGGCACAGTCTCAGAAGATTGACGCTGAGATTGATGTCAAGCTGAGTCAGGTGAACCTGCAGAAGGCGTTGGGAATCCTCCAATAAAAGCATCGTAATAACGATATAACGTAATAACGATATAACGAAATAAAATTAAATAACAAGATATGAGCGCAAAAACACAACATAACAACATCCTGTATGCAATCCTCGGATTTGCAGTAGTCGTCATTATCGTAGCATTGATTGGCTTCTTTGCCCTTGGCCGTGATCCCGAACTCATTCAGGGACAGGTGGAAGCCAGTGAGTATCGTGTATCTAGTAAGGTGCCAGGCCGCATTCTGGAGATTCGCGTCAAGGAGGGTGACTATGTGAAGGTCGGCGATACGCTGGCCATCCTCGATGCCCCCGAGGTACGTGCGAAGATGGAACAGGCTCGTAGTGCAGAAGATGCTGCTTCTGCCCTTGAGCTGAAAGCCCAGAACGGAGCTCGCCAGGAGCAGATACAGGGCGCCTACCAGCTGTGGCAGCAGGCCAAGGCCGGTCTGGAGATTGCCGAGAAGTCGTACAACCGCATTCAGCGTCTTTATGACGAGGGCGTGATGAGTGCCCAGAAGCGCGACGAGGTCTATGCCAACTACAAGGCCATGGAAGCCCAGTGCAAGGCTGCTGAGAGCCAGTATCAGATGGCTGTCAACGGTGCCCGTCGCGAGGATAAGCTGGCTGCTGCCGCTCAGGTTGGCCGTGCCCGTGGTGCTGTCCAGGAAGTTAACAGCTATATCCATGAGACCGTTCAGGTCGCCCAGATGGAGGGTGAGGTCAGCGATATCTATCCCAAGGTCGGTGAGCTGGTCGGTACCGGTTCGCCCATCATGACCATCTCGATGATGCAGGATATGTGGGGAACGTTCAATGTCCGCGAAGACCAGCTGAACGGCATGGAGGTCGGCAAGACCTTCAAGGCTTTCGTTCCTGCCTTCAATAAGGAGATTGAGATGAAGGTCTACTACATGAAGGATCAGGGCTCTTATGCTGTATGGAAGGCCACCAAGGCCAATGGCCAGTACGACCTGAAGACCTTCGAGGTGAAGGCCCGTCCCGTAGAGAAGATGGATGGTCTGCGTCCCGGCATGTCGCTGATTATTAAGTAATTGACAATTGACAATTAGCAATTGACAGTTGAAGACGCTGAGGCAGATATATGAAATCATGATGCGCGAGTTGTTGATTCTGCGCCAGAATCACATCTATCGCTTCTGCATGGTGCTGTTTCCCATACTGGTGATATTCTTCTTCACCTCGTTGATGGACGACGGTCTGCCAACCAGTATGCCCGTAGGCATCGTAGACTTGGACAACAGTTCAACTACACGAGCATTGGTACGCCGGCTCGATGGGTTCCAGATGACGAAGGTCGTGGCGCGTTATCCCAGCGTGGCTGCAGCCCGCGAAGCCGTCCAGCGCAATGAGATCTACGCCTTCCTGTATATTCCAGAGGGCACGACAGCCGACTTGCTGGCCAGTCGTCAGCCCAAGATATCCTATTATTATAGTTATACCACACTGGCTGCCGGTGCCTTGTTGATGAAGGACTTGAAAACCATCTCAACCCTTGGCTCCGCTGCTGTCGGACAGGCTACCATGCGCGCCAAAGGCTTTACCGACCAGCAGATACAGACCTTCCTGCAGCCTATCAAGATAGACTTACACCAGATTGCCAACCCGTGGACCAGCTATAATGCTTACCTGAGCACCATTGTCGTGCCCGGCGTCATCATGCTGTTCATCTTCCTGATTTCAGCCTATTCGCTGGGTACGGAGATGAAGTTCAACAGTGCCAAGAACTGGCTGGCTATGGCTGACAACCGGATGCTGGTGGCTATGCTGGGCAAGTTCCTGCCCCAGACGCTCATCTGGCTCGCCATTGTCTTCGGCTATGAATACTACGTGTTCTATGTCCTGAAGTTCCCCCACTTGGGAAGCTCGTGGTTGCTGGTGCTCTTAGGACTGATGCAGGTGCTGTGTGCCCAGGGCTTCGGCATCTTCGCCTTCGGCTTGATGCCATCGCTCCGCATGTCGATGAGTGTCTGCTCGCTATGGGCCGTGCTGAGTTTCTCGATGGCAGGCAACGCCTTCCCGGTGATGGGCATGGACGGTCCCTTGCAGTCATTGTCATGGCTGTTCCCCTTGCGTCACTACTACATGATCTACCAGATTACCATCCTCAATGGCTATCCGCTTATCGAGGCGTGGTTCCACTTTGCAGCCCTGGCGGCTTTCATGCTGCTGCCCTGGCTTGTTATCGGAAAGATTAAGAATGCAATGCTTACCTATGTCTATATTCCATAATATATATAAAGGACTGCAGGACGCCTGTTATATCTGGCGCAAGGAGATGAAACAGGTCTTCAAGGACGAGGGTGTGCTCATCTTCTTCATCATCGTACCCTTGGTCTATCCGTTGCTCTATTCATGGATTTATAACAACGAAACGGTTCACGAGGTACCTGTCTGTGTCGTTGACCAGTCGCACAGCAGTCTGTCGCGCAAGTTCATCCGCATGTGCGATGCCACGGCCGATGTCCGTGTCGCCTACTATGCCCAGGATTTGGATGAGGCCGAATCGCTGGTGAGTCGCCAGTTGGTAAAGGGTGTCTACCTTATTCCCTCTAACTTCGAGACCAATGTACTGCGCATGGAGCAGGGTATCATCAGCGTCTACTGCGATATGGGACTGATGCTGACCTACAAGGCACTGTTCCAGACTGCGCAGGTCGTCTCTATGCAGATGGGTGCTGAGATACAGACGAAACTGGGTGGACACTATACAGCCCGCGAGGAGGCTATCGCAGCCCGTCCGCTCAACTATGCCGACGTTCCTATCTTCAATCCTCAGGGCGGTTATGGCTCTTTTGTGCTGCCAGCCGTGTTGATCCTGATTATCCAGCAGACGCTGGTGCTGGGTATCGGCCTGTCAGCAGGTACGGCTCGCGACGAGAACCCGTATCGTAATCTGATTCCCGTTGGTGACTCACGATACAACAACACCTTCTCCATCGTGATGGGAAAGATGATGTGCTATCTCATGATTTTTGCTGTTATGGCAGCATGGCTGACTGCAGCGGTGCCCCACATGTTTCATTTCCCGCAACTGGCCTCGTGGCAGTCGTTGCTGGCCATCATGACACCCTACACACTGGCTTGTATTTTCTTCGGCATGGTGGTGTCGTGTATGGTGAAATACCGTGAGAATGTGATGCTGTTGGTGGTCTTCATATCTCTGCCGTTGTTGTTCATGACCGGTGTGTCATGGCCGCAGAGCAACATTCCCGGCTATTGGCAGGGCGTGTCGTGGCTGTTCCCCAGCACCTTTGGTGCCAGGGCCTACGTACGCATGAACTCCATGGGAGCCACACTCAGCGATGTCATGACGGAATACCGCATTCTATGGCTTCAGGCTTTCTGCTATTTTGTAGTGGCTATGGGTGTTTATCGGTTCCAGATTTACCAGGCACGCTATCAGGCGTTAGAGCGTCTGCGCTTCTTGCAGCGCAACCGTAAGGCTCGCCAGGCAGCCAAGGCAGCTGCCCAGGAGTCTTGATAGTTGCTTATTTTACTCCCACAATCTCTGTCTTGGGTAGTTCGCGGTTGCGCTTGTTCACAACCGTAACCACGGCTTGTGCCAGATTGATGAAGGCCAGCCCAGTGGCGGTGTCGCTGCTGGTAGCTGCCGGTTCGCCCGCGTCGCCGCTCTCGCAGATGCTCTGCACGAGGGGAATCTGAGCCAACAGGGGCACGTCCATCTCTTGTGCCAACTGCTTGCAGCCCTCCTTGCCGAAGATGTAGTAACGGTTCTCGGGCAGTTCCGCAGGGGTAAACCACGCCATGTTCTCTACCAGTCCGAGAATGGGCACATTGACCTTCTCGTTGCGGTACATGTCGATGCCTTTTCGCGCATCGGCCAAGGCCACTTGCTGGGGAGTGCTCACGATGACGGCACCCGTGATGGCCAACGTTTGCAGTAGGGTGAGGTGGATGTCGCTGGTGCCTGGAGGCGTGTCGAGAATAAAGTAATCGAGCTCGCCCCAGTCGGCATCGGCGATGAGCTGTTTCAGGGCGTTGGTGGCCATGCCTCCACGCCAGAGTGTAGCGGTGTCGGGCGATACGAAGAAACCTATGGACAGCATCTTGATGCCGTAAGCCTCGATGGGACATATCAAGTCGCGTCCGTCGACATGGACGGCATAGGGTCGCTCGTCCTCGACATGGAACATCTTGGGCATCGACGGGCCGAAGATGTCGCAATCCAACAAACCGACCTTATATCCCAAACGTGCCAGTGCGATGGCGAGGTTGGCGGAAACGGTGCTTTTGCCCACGCCACCCTTGCCGCTGCTCACGGCAATGATGTTCTTCACTTGAGGCAACAGCTTGCCGACCTCGGGGCGCGGCTTCGACTTGAACTCCGTCACTATCTCCACCTCAATAGGGTTTTCGGCGGGGGAACCGCCGAAAACTTTGGCGCAGTGGTACTTGATGGCGGCTTCGGCAGCCTTGACCGTCGACTTGAGGAACGGATCGGTGTCGCGTGGGAACTCCAGCACGACAGTTACTTTATTGCCATTGATAGCGGGCTGGTCTGCTACCATCCCGCTATCTACAAGGCTTTTCTTCGTGCCGGCATACGTCACTGTAGCCAGCGCATCCATAATCAGTTTTGGATATAATGTCATTACTTATTCTCCTTCACGCCTTTCTGCTTCATCCACTTCTTGTCAGCGTCATAGATGGGCTTGCTGCCTCTTGGAATCAGGATGACGGGGTTGGACTTCTTGAACGTATCGCCACTGATGGAGGGAGGAGCAGGGCTGTTGATGGTCACCGTGGTCAGTGCCGGGCACTCCTGGAAGGCTGAGCCGCCAATCTCCTTCAGTGTCACGGGCAGGTCGACGGTTGCCAACTGGGTACATCCCTTGAAGGCGTCGCCACCGATGCTCTTCAGACCATTGGAGAAGTTGGCTGATGGCAGCGACTGGCACTTCTCGAAGGCAGCATCCTCAATCTTTTGCAATGCTGCAGGCCAGTTGATCTCCGACAATGCGGTGCAGTCGCAGAAGGCGTTGCGTCCGATGCGCTTCACGGTGTTCGGCAGGGTGATGCTGCGCAGGCTGGTACATCCGTGGAAAGCGAAGGTCTCTATCTCGTCAATCATGTTGCCGACGACAACGCTCTCCAGACTGACACACTTCTCAAAGGCGTGGTCGCCGAGATTCTTCAGTGTGTTGGGCATCACGATGCTCTTCAGACTGGTACACTTCTGGAAGGCATAGTCCTTAATCTTCGTCATGCCTTCAGGGAGCGCGATGTCCGTCAGCTGTGAACAGTCCTCGAAGGCGTGGCTGCTAATCTCCTTCAGCCCGTCGGGCAGCTTGATGCTGGTCAGATTGCTGCAACCCTTGAAGGCACCAGTGTTGATATCGGACAGGTTACCCTCCAACTTCACCGTTTCCAGTGACTTACAATTGGTGAAAGCAATCATTCCCAGACTGGAAATACGCTCGAGGTTGACGCTCTTCAGACTCTTGCAGCCCGAGAAGGCGTTGGCACCAATCTTCTTGACGGATGCCATCTCGATAGCTTCCAGATTGCTGCAGCCGTCGAAAGCAGCCGACTCAATCTCGTCAGCAGAAGAGGGCAGAACGATGGTCTTCAGACTCTCGCAGTCCTTGAAGGCCGAACCGCCAATCTTCTTAACGCCGTCAGGGATGTTGATGTTCTTCAGGGCCTTGCAGCCACTGAATGCCTGTACGGGAATTTCCTTCATGCCGCTGGGCAACGAGATTCCTGCCAGACTCTTACAGCCCTCGAAGGCTTCATTGCCAAGTTCTGTCAGACCATTGGGCAGAGCGATGTCCGTCAGACTCTCGCAGTTCTGGAAGATTTCACGGTCTGTGCTTTTCAGACCCAATGGCAGAACGGCCCTTGTCAGCTTCTTGGCACCGGCGAAGATGGCTGCAGGCAGCTCGTCGGCCTTGGTCTTCATACCGCCCTTGACATTGCTTTCGACGATAGTGGCTTCCGACATGTCGATGGAGTTCACCAGACACTCGTTGGCAATCTTGCCACTGGGCTTGCTGCGTGCCACAATCTGCTGCAGCAACTTCAGGTCGGCACCGTCGAGAGGGCCGCTGACCTTCAGGTCGGTGATGGTGAAGCGCTTGTCTTCAGCAATCTTGGTTGATAACTGGCCTGCGCTGTCAGTCTTGACATCGAGGCTTTGCTGTGCCATGGCGAGCATCGGAAGTGCTGCCATGAGGAGGATCATTAGTTTTTTCATTGTTCTTAGTGTTTAGTTATTTTGCCTTTTCTAATGAGCTACGCTTGTCGCGGTGATAGGAGCGGTAGTCGTCGAGCTCTATCTCCACGTCAGGTTCGGCCAGCTCACCCTTGCGGGGCAGCTGGAACTTTAAGTATTTGATGTTCAGGCCGCGGGCTATCCACATGCTCTCGTAATACGTTTGGATGCTGGCGGCGAAGGCGTCAGCGGTGGAACCGCTGACCACCGGACCGTCAGCGGGGGAACCGCTGACCACTGTACCGTAAAGGTCGGTGGTACGGGCAAGGACGGGCAGCTGGTTACGCTCCACCAGCAGGCTGGTATAGGTGAACAGGAAGTTCGAGTCGGTCTTCAGGTGGATGATGCCGCCGTCCACGAGGAACTTGCGGTAACGCTCCAGGAACCATGACGATGTCAGGCGCTTCCGCGGGTTTTTCATCTGCGGGTCGCTGAAGGTCAGCCATATCTCCTGCACTTCGTCCTTGGCAAAGAAGCGGTCGATGATCTCGATGTTGGTGCGCAGGAAGGCCACGTTCTTCAGTCCTTCGTTCACGGCTTGCGTGGCACCGGTCCACATACGGGCTCCCTTGATGTCAACACCAATGAAGTTGACGTCAGGCATCAGCTTGGCCAGACCTACCGTATATTCGCCTTTGCCGCAGCCCAGCTCCAGCACGATGGGGTTCTGGTTGTGGAAATAGTCCTCATGCCAACGGCCTTGCAAGGGAAAGTCAGTGTGTTCCAGCGACCCGTAGGGGTACTGGAACACATTGTCGTATGTCGCCATGTCGGCGAATTTCGCCAGCTTGCCTTTGCCCATTTGCCTTCTCTTGTTTGTTGCGACTGAATCGCAACACACTCTTTATGCTCTTACTCAATCACAACGGTTGTCCAGCCGTGCTTGTCCTCAATCTCGCCATACTGGATGCCGCGGAGGGTGTCGAACAGCTTCTTCGACATGGGGCCGGGCTTGTCGCCAAACGAATAGCGCTTGCCGGTGTCGAGGTCGTCGATATAGCTGATGGGTGAGATGACGGCGGCTGTTCCGCAGGCGCCAGCCTCCTCGAAGGTTTCCAGCTCCTCTTCAGGGATAGGACGGCGCTCCACCTTCATACCCAGGTCCTCAGCCACCTGCATCAGACTCTTGTTGGTGATAGAGGGCAGGATAGAGGTTGACTTCGGTGTGATATAAGTGTTGTCCTTGATACCGAAGAAGTTGGCAGCACCACACTCGTCCATGTACTTCTTCTCCTTGGCGTCCAGATAGAACTCACAGGCGTAGCCCTTCTCGTGAGCCAGGTTGTTGGCGAAGAGAGAGGCTGCGTAGTTACCACCCACCTTGTACTTACCAGTACCGAGAGGTGCCGAACGGTCGTAGTCGCGGATGATGACGTAGGGGTTGGCAGCGAAACCGCCCTTGAAGTACGGGCCTACGGGTGTCACAAAAATCAGGAAGCAGTACTCCTTGGCAGGGTGTACACCCACCTGAGCGCTGGTACCGATGAGCAGCGGACGGATGTACAGCGTAGCACCGCTCTCGTAGGTCGGAATCCACTCCTGGTTGAGGCGGACCACCTTCTTCACCATCTCTGTAAACAGCTCGGTGCTCACCTCGGGCATCATGATGCCGCGGCAGGTCGACTGCAGACGGGCGGCATTCTCGTCAACGCGGAAGATGCGCACCTTGCCGTCCTTGCAGCGGTAGGCCTTCAGACCCTCGAAGGCTTCCTGGCCGTAGTGCAGACACGTAGCAGCCATATGCAGGTTCAAGTACTCGTCGGAGCATACTTCTATCTCGCCCCACTTGCCGTCACGATAGTAACAGCGTACGTTGTAGTCGGTCTTCATGTAACCGAACGACAGACTACCCCAGTCTAAATTCTTCATAATCGTTTTGTGTTTAATAAGCAATTCTGCCGACAAAAGTACACAAAAATTGGCACACTGGCAAGAAAAACGTGCAAAACTTTTCATTTTGACCTAAAAGTCGTGGACTCGTAGCTAATAGTAAATGGAACGAAAGGACACAGTTAAAAGGTTGAATAGACGTAGCTGACGGGTCAGGAAGACGCAGCAAACGCCTTGGAAGGACGCAGCAAACGCCTTGAAAGCTTGGGGCAGACGGAGTGGAAGGGCCAAGCAAACTGCTCTGCACCGGTCGGGGAAAGACTTTGCGGCGGTCGGGGAATGATCTTGCGGCGAACGGGGAAAGATCTTGCGGCGGGCGGGAAAAAGTCCCATTGGAAAGTTTGCGGAAGGCTGCAAACTCTTTGCAAAGATACAAAAAATATGGCGAAAATGCAAGAGTTTCCGCCATTTTTTTCTGATTATTGTTAGTCCTGCGTCGTCAGCTTCTGAATCTCTTGTTCAGTCTTGGTGAGCTTGTCCTTACAGAGCTTGATGAGTTGCTGGGCCGTCTTCAGTTGCACGGCGAGTTCGTCGATGTCGTACTCGTTCTGTTCCATCTTGCGGACGATGGTCTCCAACTGGGCCAGAGCCTCTTCGTATTTGATTGTTTCGTTCATTGTACGATAGATTTAATAGTTCCTTTTTCTACGCGCGTCTCAATCTCGTCACCAGGTTGCAGTTGGCTGGCGTCGCGTACGGCGCGGCCGTTGTGCAGGGTGATGCTGTAGCCGCGGCTGAGCAGCAGCTGGGGATCGAAGCCCTGGAGTTTCAGTTCCAGACTGTCGATGCGGTGCTTTTGGGTGGTCAGGCGACGCTCAATGGCCACGGGCAGACGGTTTTCCAGCAGTTCTATGCGGTGCTGGCCGTTGTTCAGCAGGCGCAGGGCGAGGGTGGGGATGAGCGTCGTGAGGGTGGCAATGCGCTGCTGGTGGCGGCTGATGCGTTCGCTGACCATCCGGCTGAGCGATGTCTCGGCCTGTTCGATGCGGTCGAGGATGTGGCACAGGTGGTCGATGAGAAAGGCAGCGGCAGCCGTCGGCGTTTTCACGCGGGTATGGCTCACCATGTCGAGGATGCTCTCGTCGCGGTCGTGGCCGATGCCGGTGATGATGGGCAGTGGGAACTGGGCGACGTTCTCGGCCAGGGCCAGCGTATCGAAGCCGCTGAGGTCGGCTGTGGCGCCGCCGCCGCGGATGATGACGACGCAGTCGAAGGGGTGATGGGTGTTAGGTGATGGGTGTTGGCTATGTGCGTATATCTGCTCCAAGGCATTGATGATGCTTTGCTCCACCTGTTCGCCCTGCATGATGGCGGGGAAGAGGGTGGTGTCGAAGTGGAGGCCGTAGGGATTGTCGGCCAGCTGTCGGCAGAAGTCGCCGTAGCCGGCTGCCGTCTCACTGCTGATGACGGCGATGCGCTGGCAGAACAATGGCAGTTGCAGCTCGCGCTGCAGGTCGAAGACGCCCTCTTCCTTCAGCTGGCGGATGATTTCCTGGCGCTTGCGAGCCATGTCGCCCAGCGTGTATGTAGGGTCGATGTCGGAGACAATCCACGAGAAGCCGTAAGCCTCGTGGAACTGGGCATAGACCTTCAGCAGTACCTTCATACCGGCATGGAGTTGCTGGCCGGTGGTGCGCTCGAAGTAGGGCTTCACCATGAGCCATGTCTGTCGCCAGCACTTGGCAGAAGCGCGGGCCATGGGGGTGTTGCTGCGCTCGTCTTTCTCGATGAGTTCCATATAGCAGTGGCCTCCGTGTTCATGGCATTCCGACAATTCGGCCTCCACCCAGTATTCGTCGGGCAGATGCATCTCGATGGCGTCGCACACCATGAGGTTCAGTTGGCGGAGGGTGAAGTGGTTAGCGGTCATGGCGTAGACGGTTGTTGGGTGTTATAGGTGCCTATCTGGTAAGCCCGCCAGAAGTTGGGCACGCCATAGCCGAAGATGTTGTCGGGATGGTCGTAGTTGTTGCCGTTCTGGCGGATGAGGTCTATCATCTCCTCCGCAGTCTTGTTACGCAGGGCCTGCCACAGACAGGCCATGAGTCCGCAGACGACGGGCGTGGAGAACGACGTTCCCATGTCGTCCATGATGACACCTCGCCCATTGACGAGTCGGGTCGGGGCTCCGATGGCGACAACATCCGGTTTGATGCGCAGGTCCTGTGTGGGGCCGACACTACTGAATGGTGCTATCTTATGGGGCTCGTCGTCCATGATGGCACCGACAGTCAGGATGTGGTCGGCATCGGACGGGACGCCAATCTTCTTCCAGGTGCCCATGCCTGAGTTGCCGGCGGAGTTGACGACGATGATGCCCTTGCCTGCCAGCATGGATGCCGAACGGCTGACGAAAGCCGTCCGTCCGTCGAGTTGCCATTGGCGGTAGGACATCTGCGGATGGTCGTATTCGTTGTAGCCCAGCGACGAGTTGATGAGGTCGCAGCCTACGGAGTCGGCAAACTCGGCGGCCATTGTCCAGTAGTCTTCCTCCACTTCCTGCTCCGTCTGGGTGTCTTCGCAGCGCAAGAGCCAGTAGCTGGCCTTCGGTGCCGTGCCGATGTATTGATAAGGAGCGTTGATAGCCATGGCTGAGAGCACCTTCGTACCATGGTCGGTCTCAGCGAAGATGCTGGGCGAGGCAGGGTTGACGAAGTCCTGGTGGCCGCGGATGTCAACGTGCTGGAAGGCGGGAATCTTGTCGACATTCTTGAAGCCACCGTCGAGCACGGCAATCATCATGGCCTCGCCACGCAGTCCGATGTCGTGCAGACGGTGCCCTTGCAGCGTGCGTATCTGCTTGGCCGCAGTGCCATAGGGCTCGTTGCTGACGCTGTCGCGGTCTTCGAAATAGTCGTGGTACTTGGTCTTGACAGCCGAGGGGGTGATGCTGTCCGGGGCCTGCCACACCAGTTTTATGCCCTTGACGCAGGGCAGCTGGTTGACGCGCTGAATCTGTGAGCTGTCACGGACACGGACAAGTACCGTGTTCTGCCAACGGCTCTGTCCGATGATGTCAACGTCTTTGTTGCGGATGAGCTTCAGGTATCGGGCTGATACGGGCAGGTCGGTGGAGTCGACGGCCAGTCCCTGTCGTTTCCGTCGTTCTACGCTGCGACGCGACAGAAAACGCGTCGGGTGTTCCAACGATCCAGTCGTGCCCTGCTTGTCGGTAAGCATGACACGATAGATGAATGCCGGCCCGTACTTGTAGCGTACGCGCTGTGTCGTCTCTTGGTCGCTGTCGGCATGCAGTCCGAGGACGCTTGCCAGCAAGGTGAATAGTAATATCAGTCGCTGCATTATTCTGCCTTTTGGCTGCAAAGGTACAAATAAATTATATATTAAAGATGAAAAATTAAGGATTATTTTGGCAATTTGCACAATAAGCAGTACCTTTGCACATTATTTATATGTATGGACAATAAACAAGCAGCACTGGAACTGGGGCAGAAGCCCGTGGGAAGCCTGCTGGCGCAATATGCGCTGCCGGCCATCGTTGCCATGACGGCATCGAGCCTCTATAACATCATCGACCGTGCCATGATTGGTCAGCTGGTGGGTCCGGAGGCTATCGCCGGACTGGGCATCACGTTCCCTTTCATGAACCTGAGTGCCGCCTTCGGTGCTGCCGTGGGCGTCGGTGCTTCGACGTGCATCAGTGTCAAACTGGGACAGAAGGATTATAAGCGGGCAGAGTATCTGCTGGGCAATACGGTGACGCTGAACCTCATCGTGGGTTTCTTGTTCATGGTCATCAGCCTGTTGTTCCTCGATCCCATCCTGCGCTTCTTCGGCGCCTCTGACGTCACACTGCCATACGCCCGTGAGTTCATGGTGGTCATCCTGTTAGGAAACATGGTGACGCACATGTACTTTGGTATGAATGCTGTACTGAGGGCTGCCGGAAAACCCCGCCATGCCATGTATGCCACGCTCTTTACCGTAGGCTGTAACATCGTGCTGGTGGTGGCCTTCGTATGGTGGCTGCGCTTAGGCATCAAAGGGGCGGCACTGGCTACGGTCACGTCGCAGTCGCTCGCCCTGTGCTGGCAGATGTGGCTGTTCTCCGACCAGAAGGAACTGCTACACCTGAAGCGCGGCATCTATAAGCTGAAGGGCGCACTGGTCAAGAACATCATTGCTATCGGTATCTCCCCCTTCCTTATGAACCTCTGTGCCTGTCTGGTGGTCATCTTCATGAACAACCAGTTTGTGCGCTATGGCGGCGACATGGCAGTGGGAGCCTATTCGATAGCCAACTCGGTGGTGATGGTGCTCTTCATGTTTGTGATGGGTATGAACCAGGGCATGCAGCCCATCGTGGGCTATAACTACGGTGCCGAAAACTACGACCGCATGTTCCGCTGTCTGTGGCTGGCCATCGGTGCGTCGACGGCCATCTTATTAGCAGGATGGACGGTGTCGATGCTCTTCCCACGGCAGATAGCCCGTATCTTTACCACGGACCAGACGCTCATTGACATGGCGGCACGAGGCATCCGACTGAACATGATGGTGTTCTTCGTGGTGGGTTCGCAAGCTGTCATCACCAATTTCTTCCAGTGCATCGGCAAGGTGAAGATCAGCATCTTCCTGTCGCTGTCGCGCCAGCTGACACTGCTGATTCCCATGGCCTACATCTTCCCCTTGCTATGGGGACTCGACGGCGTGTGGTACTCCATGTGTGCCAGCGACTTTGGTTCGTTTGCCATGACGATACCGATGTTGTGGTGGTATATGCGGAAGTTAAGAGTTAAAAAATAAAGAGTTAAGAGATAATGGACGACAACAAACATATCATCATTTGTGTGGGACGCCAGCTGGGTAGTGGCGGCCACGACATAGCCCGTATGCTGGCATTGGACTTTGGTGCCAAATACTACGACCAGGAACTGCTGAACCTCGCCGCAAAAGAGAGCGGTTTCTCGGAGAAGTTTTTCGAGCAGAACGATGAGCGTCGCGGCATCTTCCGTTCTCTGTTCCATCTGAGAGCCTCGTATGTCGGCGACGAGAGCCTTTACCAGAACAAATGCTCTCCCGAGGCATTGTTCAAGTTCCAGAGCGATGCCATTATGAAGGCGGCCGACCAGGGCTCGTGTGTCTTTGTCGGACGCTGTGCCGACTACGTCTTACGTGATCGGAAGGATGTGGTGTCGGTATTCATCTCGGCATCGAAGCGTTTCCGTATCGGCCAGATTATGGCCAAGCAGGGGCTGGACTTTGTCGAAGCGAAGAAGTACATACAGCAGCGCGAGTCACAGCGTGCGGCCTACTATAACTACTATACGGGTAAGAAGTGGGGTGCCGCAGAGTCCTATGACTTGTGTATCGACACCTCTGTCCTCGGACTGCAGGCTACAGAACATTTCATTGCCGAGTTCATCCGTAAGCGTTTTAATCTCTAACTACCAACACCCATCACCTATCACCCATCACCCATGAAGAAAATAGGCATATTGAGCGATACCCACAGCTATTGGGACGACAAGTACCTGCACTACTTCGAGCCGTGTGACGAGATATGGCATGCTGGCGACATCGGCAGTGTGGAGGTGGCAGAGAAGCTTGCTGCCTTTCGTCCCTTCCGTGCCGTCTGCGGCAACTGCGACGGCGGCGACCTGCGCCTGATGTATCGCGAGCTGAACCGCTTTAAGATAGAGGATGTCGACGTGCTCATTAAGCATATCGGCGGCTATCCCGGCAACTACGACTACTCTGTGCGCGGATTGCTCTACGCCAATCCGCCACAGTTGTTTGTAGCCGGACACTCGCATATCCTCAAAGTGAAGTTCGACAAGACGCTGAATATGCTGCACATCAACCCTGGTGCTGCTGGTTTGCAGGGGTGGCACAAGGAAAGAACCCTCGTCCGTCTCACTATCGACGGCAAGGAGTTCAAGGATTGTGAGGTCATTACATTGGGAAGATAATGAAACATCGAAATAACGAAATATCGAAAAATATGAAAAGAACAATTGTCATTACTGGTGGCGCAGGCTTCATTGGAAGCCACGTGGTGCGCCTGTTTGTGAACAAGTATCCTGAGTATCACATCATCAATCTCGACAAGTTGACGTATGCCGGCAACCTGGCTAACCTGAAGGACATCGAGGACAAGCCCAACTACGAGTTTGTGAAGATGGACATCTGCGACTTCGACGCTTTCTATCAGCTGATGCAGGACAAGAAGGTGGAT
>JAEEGH010003980.1_pt1 | contig 38253 bp, 22 predicted proteins | sample 9134181 | NCBI WGS metagenome assembly JAEEGH01 (sample SAMN16246544, study PRJNA631951) | gut metagenome | biome: gut microbiome; feature: rumen; material: DP-attached | host: Bos | place: Iran: Karaj | collected 2018-10 | reverse complement strand
TTAATACTATGACACCTACACTTTGGCTATTAATTTACTTAGTACTAGCATCGCTAGTCATCTTTTTATCTATTAAGCTTTCAAAATATGTTGATCTTTTAGATAAGAAGACAAAAATTGCTGGCGCTCTATTAGGAGGAATCCTTTTAGCGGGCGTTACTTCACTTCCTGAATTATTTACTTCGTTAACAGGCACCATTATTGTTGGTAAAAATGATTTGGTTCTTGGAAACATTATGGGAAGTGACTTTTTTGACATCATGATTTTTGGTGTTGTTTATTTCCTTTTCTTTAAGAAATTTACTGAAGGAAAAGTTGGAAAACAACATTATATATCATGCCTATTTACTGCACTTATGCTTATTGCAGTTACAATTGCTGCCTTTGTATTTAGCGCGAATGGATGGTTAATTGGCTACTTTAACCCAATGTCATTAGTCATCATAGCCATCTATGTAGTATCTTTGATACTTACTCCAAAAACTGAAGAAAAAGAAGAAAACGAAGAAGTTGATAATAGTCTAACAGTCAAACAAATCTGGATTCGTTTTGCTATCGCTTCAGTCATTCTTATTGCGGCATCTATATTTGTTACAATTGTAACTGACAAAGTTGTAACGGGTTTTGATATTGGCGAAACATTTGGAGGATCTTTATTCTTAGGTGTCGCAACATCTTTACCAGAAGTTACTGCAACCATAGCATTATGTAAGAAAAAGAACTTCGATGCAGCATATGGTGACATTATCGGCAGTTGCACATTTAATGTTATTATTTTAGGTCTTGCGGATGCTATGTCTTTTAGAGCAGCTACACCACTTTTCACCATAACATCTGATTCATTTATGCTTCTTATTGGAACTGCATTTGTTTTACTTTTGCTTTTCCTTTCTATTTTATATATCAGATCAAAATTCTTTAAAAATGATGCAAAATCTCGCATTATTTTATATTCAATCTCAACATTATTAATTGCCTCATACTTCGTTTATCTCATTCTCGCAAGCATGAAAATTACTCTCATTTAATATGTTTGATTTATTAGTCGCATCCAATAACCAACACAAGATCAAAGAATACCAAGAGATGTTTTCAGACTACGACGTTAAAGTTCATAGTCCAAAAGAACTTGGCATTAATGCCAATCCAGATGAAACCGGCACCACTTATGAAGAAAACTCTTTGATCAAAGCTAACGCATTAGCAGAATTCACCAAAATGCCAATCATCGCGGATGACTCTGGTTTAAATGTTGTCGCCTTAAATAACTTCCCGGGAATTCATTCTTCAAGATATGCTGATTCCTATGGCGGAAACACTGTTGCAAACTTAAAATTAATTGAAAAATTACAGGAATTTCCTGATAAATCCGCATTTTTTGCCTGTGTAATCACCCTTGTAAATGTTGAAGAAAAACCAGTCGTATTTAAAGGAATTTGTCCAGGAATAATCTTAGATAAACCTGAAGGTGAAGGCGGATTTGGTTATGATCCTATCTTCTACTCTGATGAAGCTAAACAATGCTTCGGTACAGCACCAGAAGAAATAAAAAATAAATATTCGCATAGAGCCAAAGCAATGGAACAACTAATAGAATATTTAAAAAGTAAAAAAATTATCTAAACATTAAGGTTAAAGCAAAACCTAATATAATTAAGAATTCAGCAACAAGGTACGTCAACATAATATAGAAGTCGTGCCTTTTAAATTTTGCTCCAAAGTGATTAAGCACCAAAATGGAGTCAGATATAATAAATACAACTGCACCTATCAAAGATAGGAAAATGTAAGAATGTACTACATGAATTGCTAATGCAAAAACTGGAATATAAACAGCTAAAATAGCAAAGTAAAGTGACTGGGCAATGTTGTTTAACATTGAGTGTTTGGTGAATCTCTTGCAACCAGCAAACATTGCAAGAGCAACAACAATGTAAGCTAATATAAATATTACATGATGGAACCATCTAATATTTGTCTCACCAATAATCATAAACATACATTCAAAAATGTATGCTAAATGACCTAAGAAGAATGCAACTACACCAATATTAAATGTTTTCTTTCTAAGAACGCACCAATCGCCAATCATTGCAAGAAATGCACCAATATAAATCAATGGTTGATCAGGAAATGCAAAAACAGCAGCAAGCCCAAGCATCATCATACAAAGAATCTTCTCTTTTCTACGAAGTTTTTGGTTTTCAATAAATGCAAAAGCTAACTGTAAAACTGAGGCAACTAAAAATAGTCCTAAGAAGATATATGTTGCAACTGGGAATTTCATCTATTCAATTATAAGCATTTTTATGCTTTATTTGAATTAAAATAATGTTATAATACAATTCGCTGGAGCAGTACCCAAGAGGTCGAAGGGGACGGTTTGCTAAACCGTTAGGTCGGGTTACTGGCGCATGGGTTCGATCCCCATCTGCTCCGCCACTTAACTTAATACTCCCTATTTATAGGGAGTTTTTATTTGAAAAGTTAAATAAATATGTTTTAAATTCTAATCTCTTCTATTGTTTGATACACTTAAGTGTATGGGAATAGGAGAATTCTTTAACCTATGTAACGCCCATCCTTGGGCATATGTCGCAATTATTATTAACTTAGGCGTTGTTTTTATTAACGGTTGGACTGATGGTCCAAACGCTATTGCCACCGCCGTTACAACTAGAGCTATTACTCCAAAGAAAGCAGTTGTAATGTGTGCTTTACTAAATGGCGTTGGCGTTATTGTTATTGGAGCCCTTGCTACTTATTTAAGTAAACTTGTAGGAGGAGATGTTTCTCAAACTATCGCCAACTTAATTAGTTGGGGCGATTCAAGTGTTGATCAAATATTGTGCGCTATTTCATGTGGTTTATTGGCCATTATTGCCGTAAGCCTTATTTGTACATTCTTCGGTTTTCCATCAAGTCAAACAAATTGTTTGATTGGAGGAATTACCGGAGCAGGTTTATGTCTTATTGTTTTAGGAAAGAATGCTCAAATTGGACTTAATCCTTGGATTAAAGTTCTTGTAGGTTTCTTTGGTTCATTAGTTCTTGGCTTTTTACTTGGTTATGCATTAACTTTGTTAATCCAAGTTTTATTTAGAAAAGTTACCAAAGGTAAATCCACTAGATTTTTTAACGCTGGTCAAGTCGTTACATCTGGTTTAATGAGCTTTATGCACGGCGTTCAAGACGGTGCGAAGTTCTTAGGTATTTCAATTCTAATTGGCGCAATTCTTAAATCTGGAAGTGGCTCTAATTATCAAACCGAATTATTAGCACTCTCAGGAACTTGGTGGTTATACGTTCCAGTTGCAATTTGTATTCTTGCAGGTACTTGTATGGGTGGCTACAAAATTATAAAAACTATGGGAAAAGGCATGACAAATTTGAAAAAATACCAGGCTTTTGCCACAGATTTAGCAGCATCCATCGGTTTATTGCTCGCCACCATTTTTGGTTTACCAGTCTCCACCGGCACTGTTAAAGGAACAGCAATTATGGGCGGAGGAGCTGCTAGAAGTTTTAGAAAAGTAAAATGGCCAACAGCAGGAAAGATGGTTATGTGGGGGGCAATTGCATTCCCGTTCTCTGCATTATTTGGTTTTATATTAACAATTATTCTTATTTGGACTTGTCATTAGGAGGACAACATTATGCGTAACAAAAAATACAAATCCAATTATTACTTTGATTCATTTCCAACACTTGCCCACTTCTCAACTAGATGTGGTGAGTTAATCTTGGATTTTGTCAAAAACTTTGATCCTAAAAGACTAGAGGAAGTTAAAACTAATGTTCATTTAATCGAACACGAAGCTGATGAACTTAAACACGAAGTCACCGCTAAACTTTTAACTGAATTTATGACTCCTATTGATAGAGAAGACATCTTTGAGCTTCTTAAACTTATTGATGATGTTACAGATGCAATTGAAGAAATTTCACTTAAATTATATTTATATAATGTTACAGAACTTCCAGAAGGAACATGTGAATTTGTAGAGCTCACTGTTAATTGCATGAAAAAGACTGAAGAATGTCTTAAACACTTCCCAAAATTCATGAATAAAGACGAATTTGACCCATTTGTAAAAGAAGTTGTCTTATTAGAAGAAGCAGGTGATGCTAAATACATTGAACTCGTTCATAAGCTTTATCAAAAAGAGAAAGACCCAATTAAAATTCATAAAGCAGAAACACTATATACTGAACTAGAAGCAGTAAGTGATCAATGTCGTGAAGTCTGTCGTTTCTGCAATAACATTGCCCTTAAAAATTTATAATTAAAAATAAAAGTTCCCAAGGAAACCAAGGGAACTTTTAATTAATAAATCAAGCTATTATCTTTTAGATAAAACTTCCTTCTCATACTTTCTAATGTCTTCAAACATTTCAGCATCACTTACCATGCCTTGTTGTTTAAGATATTCATTCCAAACTTCACCCCATGGAAGGGTTTTGAGTTCTTCTTGAAGTGCTAAAACTTTGGTGTGGTCATATTTATCTTGAGCTTCTTTTAATAAATGCCATGGAGTAAGAAGTGCTTTAAGAAGTGCCTTCTCCATATTACGTGCACCAATAATTAATGCTGCAACTCTATTTATAGAGGCATCAAAGTAATCTAAACCAATATAACTTCTAAGAAGTCCATCACATTTAACAAGTTCATCTGCGACATCTTGAAGGTCGTCATTAAGTTTTAAGACATGATCACTATCCCATCTAACTGGTCTAGAAACATGGAATGCTAGCTTATTATAGAAAGCATACATTGAGCTAATCTTATCTGCGACATTCTCAGTTGGATGGAAGTGTCCTGTGTCTAATAGACAGCAGACATGTCTACTTGCGGCATAGTTAAGATAGAATTCATTACTACCAACTGTGTAAGATTCAACACCAATTCCAAATACTTTGGATTCCACCGAAACATCCATGACACGTTTATCATATTTATATCCATCAAGAATCTTGTCTAATGATTCTTTTAAGCGAAGTCTTGGTCCTAAACGATCTGCCGGAACATCTTTAAGTCCATCTGGAATCCAAATGTTCATTAAGGATTTTTGACCAAGTTCTTTACCAAACATTTCAGTAATCTTTAGACCGTTAATACAGTGTTTAATCCAATACTCACGAACTTTTTCATCCGGAGAAGATAAAGAAAGACCATCAACAAGCATTGGATGAGAGAAGATTGTTGGATTATAATCCAAACCTAAGCCTCTTTCTTTTGCATATTTAACCCATTCTTTAAATTGTTCTGGCCCAACATCACATCTTTCAACAGGCTTACCTGTTTGATAGATTGCGTGTAAGTTAATTTTCTTGCTTCCTGGAATATAAGCTAAAGCTTTATCTAAATCTCGAGTAAGTTCTGCAAAGTTTCTTGCTCTTCCTGGATAATTACCTGTTGTTTGGATTCCTCCAGTAAGTGAACCACTACTTTCAAAACCAACAACATCATCTAATTGCCAGCAATGTAAAGATATCTTTGTTCTTGCTAAAGCTCTTAAAGCCTTGTTTACATCAATTCCGTATGATGCATAGATTTGTTTAACTTCTTTTCTCATATTCTTTCTCGCTTTCTATATAATCGTTTTCACGAATGAATATCTTTTTCTGAAGAATGGGGAATTACCATCTTCATCCCAAGTTCCAAATAACTCAAATGAGAATGGGCCTGTTGATAAAGGTTCTTCTTCATGGCTATGTTGCCACCCCATTAAGTTTCTATTAGAAACTGTTAGTATAAGTTTAATTTTATTCTTACCAACTTTCAAATATTTAGATAAATCTAATTTGTTGTTAAACATCATTCTACCTGCGAACTTATCATTAACATAAACATCAATTAAATGGAATCTTTCTAAAAACACGAGCATTTGATTAGCATCTTTAATTTCAATTTCTTGTTCTAAGGTTATATTTCCTCTAAAGAATGGGAAGCCATCTTTAATAAGTTCTTTAACTTCGGTTGGTTGTTTTACGATGGCGAACTTGTTCGCGATTACAATGTCTTTTTGAACTCCATCAATGAAGTCTCCTGTTACACCAAAGTCACCCTTAAGATAGATGGCTTCGATTGTGCTTGGATAGGCTAAACAGTTTCTAAGACTTTCCTGAACATTCTCTCCAAATAAAGCATAATAAACATCTTCATTTTGGTAGAAATTTATATGTAAAACTATGGAATTTGTGCCTTTTTTCAAAGAATTTTGAATATTGTAGGTCCAAAGATCTTTCTCTTGGCAAGTGCCACATTTTTCCACTAATTTGCCATTTACTTTTACATCAATATTATGAAGATCTTCAATTAAAGCAAGGCACTTATTTGGAACTTCTTGGACTTCAAAATCGTATTTTAAATATAAGTCACCTTGATAACGTTCTCTTAAAAGTTTATCGAACATGTGAGTGTAGAACATAGGTTTAGAATAGTTAATTCCGTCTTTAGAATATTGAATAAAATCTAAAGTTAAATAGTTATCAACCTTTTCAGTTAATCTGAAGTGCTTTTCTAACTCAAGAAGGTTAAGTTCTTTCATTTTTTTAACTTCTTTATTAGATGGATAAAGAATCATAGATTCATACTTATCAAAATGAATCTTATTTCCAAGGATAAGTCCATCATCTTCCTTTTCAAATGACTTATAGCCTCTATAGGAAAGCTCTAATTCAGTGGCGTCTCCTAAATTAACGATATAGAAATATGGACTGCCGTTTTCATCTTTTCTATAAGAAATACGAATATTTGAGTTTTCTTTGCTGATAAAATCTAATGAAGATTCAATTTCTTCTAATGAAGTATTGCTAACAAGGTAGTCATAATTAAATGGCTGTCCCTCTAAATATTGAGGTTTTTGACCTAATAATAAAACTTTGCCACCCTTAGAAACATATTCTTTAATGAATGCCTCTGTTGATTTATCCATCGTGTAAATTAATGAAGGAATGATTAAATAATCATAACTACATTTTCCTAACACCATTTTCTTATCTTTAATTGATCCATACTTTGCGAGAAGTGTTTCATCAATAAGATGATATGGAATATGTTTTGCCCCAAGCATATTAATATCATTTGCAAATGAGTCATCTAATTCTTTAATTCCCCAGCCTTGGGCGATTAATTCATCTTTAAAATCAAAATAAGCACTTCTAAGTGGGTGTAAAACTCCAACGTTCACTAATTCTTTAGAATTCGCGAGATGTTGCCCAATTTCTGCAAAATAATCATTAAATTCTTTAAAGTTCTTTTCTACCCATGGATTTACTTTGCTGTAGTGTTCTGGATAGTCTCTTTTTCTTTGACCGTGTTCACTATAAGGGAGAAGGTGATGACAAACAATATTAACGCCAGAGACAAATAAATATTCTCCAATGTGTTTTAACTCCAAAGGAGTTGTGTCCCAGCCTACACAGGCAAACATTTCACACATTACTTGTTTTTTATCTAGTTGCGCTGCAACACTACCGAGTTGTTTTGGGCTTAAATCATTACTGATAAATCTTCCTAACCAGTCACATCCTGGAATATGTTCGTATTCATATAAAGGCATTACACCGGCACAACACATCAATTGGCCACCTAATGAACTTTCTTCGCAATAATGGCCTGTTAACTTGTAGTTATTTTTATCGCACCACTCATAAATTTGCTTTCCAAAAGCATTAGTAATAAGTGTGTTCATTAAGCGCCAATATTTGTATCTAAAGTCTCTATATCCTTCTTTTTCTACAAATAATAAACCAAGTCTATCAAAGATATCTTCGCCATATGTTTCCATGAAATGTTTTGGAAGAACTCTAGTATATGCTGTTCCACCACGATAATACTGAGCTTCATCAGTAAAAAACCCTCTTAAATTTCCAAGAGTATCGTTTTTCTTATATTGTTCATGAGTTATTTCAATGAATTTCTTAACAACTTCTTCATTACAAATATCTGCAGTTGAATTAGAAACATTAATGAAAATATTTAAGTTATTCTTACCACTTGTGGCTCTCACTAATTTATCACCAGACAAATCATAAGAAACATCTGCTTTTGGATCGTATTCACCTTTGGTGTATGTTAAGTAGCAATCTCTATCTTCTTCGTTTTTAAGAAGTTCTCCACCAGCAAATCCACTTGGCCAGCCATTCTCATCATAAGCATAGGCTTCCATGCCAAGTTCTTTTGCACGTTTAAGACAAGCCTTAACACAACTAAACCACTTGTCACCTAAATAAGGAGTTGTTAATCCTCCTCTAGCGTGCATAAAGAAACCACCGATGCCGTTTTCATGCATCCAATCGATTTGTTTAACAAGCTCTATTTCATCAAGCTCATCATTCCAACTCCAGAACGGAAAAGCGCGATATTTGTTTGGAACTTCTTTTTTGACGTGTTTCATAAACTATATGAATATGTTACCAAATTATTTCTTTAATAATATAGAAATAAATAGATTTACATAAAAAATAGCGAATTTCTCGCTAATTTTTCTAATTTTTGAGAGTTTAGTTATGTCTTAAGTCTAAGAACTTTTGAATTTCTTCTTTTGAAGGTGCAACCCCAATTGCTCCTTTTGCTTGAGTTGCTAAAGCACCAACAACATTTGCTCTTTCTAAATTAAATCTAACTTTCTTTTCATCATTAATAAATGAAGGGTCGTTTACTAGTGAAGCTAAGAAATAGGAATAGAAAGCATCACCTGCACCAGTTGTATCAACTGGTTTAACTTTTATTGTCGGCACTTTAATTAATTTTCTGTCTTTGTAAAACATTGAACCATCTGAACCTAAAGTAATGACTGCAATTTGTTTATCATTAAGAAGTTTTTTTAAAGCCTCTAAAATATCTTTCTTATTAGTGAGCAATTCCAGTTCCTCTAAAGAGAACTTTAAGATGTCAGCCTGCTTTAATGCTGAAATAAATATCTTTTTAGCCTCATCCGGGGACGAAAAGATGTCATCTCTATAATTTATATCAAATGATATTTTAGCTTTGCTACTGCTTCTAATTTGTTTAACAAGTCCATTATAGAAACTAACTCCGCTTTCATATGAAAGCATTAAAGAACCAATGTGAACAATGTCTTCATCTTTTAAGTTAGATAAATCAATATCATTAACTCTAAGTTGATAGTCTGCTCCATCATCTCTTTCAAATCTAAAGGAGCGTTCTCCATCTTTTAAAGAAACAATCGCTCTTGAAGTATATTTATCGGAAAGTACTTTGATATGTGGATGGTCAAAACTATTTTTATTAACGGTATCTAAGAGCATTCTTCCGTTTTCATCATCGCCAACCGCTCCATAGAAAGTAACTTTATCTGTGTAAAGCAAAGCATTACAGGCAACATTAAAAGGGGCACCTCCAGGAAGAACATCTTTGTGACGTCCATCTTCGAATATATCAACAAGTATTTCTCCAATTGAAATTAACATAAGATATTAATAAAAGGGACATATTGTCCCTTGTTTTTAATTATTGATGTTTTCTTTTCTTAATTGCAAATAATGTTACTAATGAGAATCCAGTAAGTGCAAATACAACAACTAAAACAATCATTTGAGTATTTTCATCATTAAATGCAAAACGAGTAGATGATAAAGTTGGATAGACACCTGTCTTAATAGCAGTAATTGCTTGTCCAATTGTATAGCTCTTATTGACTGCTGCTAAGTAGTAATCGCCACTGAAATGGCCAAGATCATCGCCATAATAGTAGTCATCTGAACCATCAACGATTGCTTTTGCAGTAGCAGATAATCCGTCATAAGTATTGAGCAAGGAATCTAAATTTGCTTCACATCTTGAGAATCCACTTGAAGCGTTTCTTGCAGCAGCATAATAAGAATTAACGAAATCATATGCTGCTTTGAAATCTACATTATATGTAGCACCAACAACTAATTTTTCAAATATAACACCATTATAAACATTCTCGCTCTTAGAGGATGATTGATGAATAACATCAAGTTTGAATGATGGCAAGTTATCATATCTTGTAACAATTTCATCAAAGTAGGCAAGACCCCATCCACCACCAGTTTGACTATCTTCGATTGCAACGTGAACTCTTTGATTTAAGTATGCTGAGCAATCAAGATATGTTCTTGTCATTGTACAAAGTCTTGAACCTGAAGCGACGATATTAGTCATGTCTGCATCAAGGAATGATGGGTTATTGCCGGTAGTTAATAAGACATTAAAGTTAGAATCAAGTAATGATAATCTTGCATAATGTCCGCCAAGTTTAGCAGAAATTAAACCTGTTCCACTTAAAGTGAATTCTGGAGAAACGAGTCTATATTTTGCAGTTTCTGGAAGTCCACAGTTATTTCCGTCGACATCATCTGGTTCACCACTTAAGAATCTATTGCCGGTTTTATTTAATGGCATAAGACCGTCATTTTCATAGAAATAACCGCCCCATTTAATTTCTTTGTCGGAATAAATGTAATCAAAGTTAATATTTGCTAAATCACCATTTTCATAGACAGAATTATGTTGATCATAGCACCATTTAGAAAGACGATCGTTATATTCAAAATCTTCATTTGCGTCTGTTAATGCTGTTTCAGCATTTCTAACTGTTGCGTAATAACTATCGTTTGCATAGTAATTTAAAACGAATTCATTAGCGTTTCTTGTCCAATCAGACATATATTCATTAAGTTTCATTTGTGCTTTATGAGCAGAGAAACTTCTTGCGACATCTTCTAAAGTTTGGTTGATATGAACATCACCAAAGGTGAATCCACCGTATCCACCAGTTCTTCCATCTCTAACATAGATAAGGAATTGCTCGCCTGGTTGAATTTCGTTTGGAAGTTCGAAATATTTAAAGACCATGTTACATGAAATTGGAGCATTAAGTTTATCAGGGTTCACTCCGCCTTCATTTTCAAAATAACCAGTTTCATTTAAAGCAGTTCTAATGCCTGTAATTCTATCGCCAGCACCAGCTGCGCCTCTAACTTGGAAGATGTTAATAAAGATATCATCTCCACCTCCACCAAAGAGGAATGAAATATAACGGTGATCATTATCATGAAGTGTTAATTCAGGAGTACGATAAGCACCACGCCATCCTTCTCCACCATTAGCTCTATGAATGGTATCAACGAATTCGTCTAAAGCATTGAAAGATCTTTCTTGAGAATCCCAACCACTAGCCTGGCCGTTCCAGAATCTATCATTTCTTGCTCTAATAGCATCATTTAAAACTGTCTCACCTGAACCATCAGTGTTTTCAATCCAACCATCTCTTAATGGAACATAAGTTTGATAGTCGTGAGCCATTGCATCAGCAGCTTCGGTTTTATTTGCAGAACCTGCGCCTAAAACTAAAGCACCACCAACGGCAGCAAGTGTTAAGACTGTTAATAACTTCTTCATAAGTCAATCCCCCTGTGGAAACGTTTCCATAGCGTATTATAACATTTATTCTTTTAGAATTACACACTTTTTAACATATTTGTTTCACATATTAGAAATTAATAACTTCAGGATTTTTAACTTTTCTTCAAAATAACCTTATTTTCCCGGAAATTTTTAAAAAACCGAGAACTAATCTCGGCTTTTATTTTGTTAAATATTTTTTAATTATTTACCAATTTTTGAGAATAAATTCTTGAAGAATTCAACAACTTTATTGAAGAAATCTTTAACTGATTTTGTAATCTTCTCAATGAAATTTGTTGGGGTCTCGGTTTCTTCTTTTTCTTCCCCGCTAGAGCCTTCTTCTTTAGATTCTTCGTTATTAATTTTGACCCAACCAGCATCAAACCTTGTGTCACCTGCTATAGTGATCTTTTGACCTGGTTGATATTTAACTGAACCAATTAACCAAGAACTAAATTCTTTTCCTTCAGGTGCAGTAAATGTGCATTCTGGTAAAACAAACGTTGAACCACGTTGGACTTGAATTGAATTCATTTCTCCGGTTCCACCATTAGCATTAAATGAGATGACACACATAACAACAGGAGCGTCTTCCCATTGAGCAACTAATGCGATGTTGTTATTAATAACAATTTCGGTGCCTTGTTCTAATAAATCACCAACACCATTAACTTTCCAACCGGAAAATTGTTTTCCATTTGGAGTTCTAAATGTGCACTTTGGTAAAACATAGGTTGAGCCTTCTTCTCTAACAACTGGGCTCATTGAGCCTGTTCCACCATTTGCATCAAATGTAATTGTGTAGGTAACTGCAGGAATAAGTTCCCATTGAGCATGAATTACAACATCTTCAGCAACGGTAAACTCATAACCTTCTTGTCTAAGTTCTGGGTCACTTCCAACTTTCCAACCAATAAATTGATAACCACTTGGAGCAGTAAATCCATTTCCTGGTAAAGCGTATGTTGAGCCTTCTTGCTTACTAACAGCTTCCATTGAGCCAGATCCACCATTAGAATCAAAACTAATTATGAAATAAGTAATTGGAATTTCTTCCCATTGAGCATGAATTACAACATCTTCAGTGACAGTAAATTCATAACCGGGTTGTCTAATGGTTGAATCGCTTCCAATTGTCCATCCAGCGAATTGGTAGCCACTTGGAGCAGTAAATCCGTTCCCTGGTAAAGCATAGATTGAGCCTTCTTCTTTTGAGAAAGAACCCATATCGCCTGTTCCGCCGTTAGCATCAAAACTAACTGTATACATAACTGTAGCAGGATTTAATAAAGCGTTAAAAGCATCAATAATTTGATGGGATGTTGTGACTGGATTTTGCCACCAATCTGCTACAAATGTTTCGTTATATTCAATATCAGCTGAAGTATTAACAATTGCTTTTGCATTATTACTTAATGCATTATATGCATTGACTAAACTAGTTTTTGTTTCATCACTTGCTCTATCATAATTAAATTCATTACTTGGAGAACGTAATTCTGAATAGTAGGTTTGTAAGAAATTATATGCTGTTTTAAAAGCAGAATTATCAACGTGATTAATGATTTCGTTATCGTTAGCTTGGTTGATAGGTGCTTCAAGAACATACTTCAAACCATTTGGATTAGATTCACCATTAAATACTGTTGAATTGATATATTTATCAGTTTTATAGCCGTTAAATGTTCCAGAAGTATTTGTTTGAGTAAATGTATCAACATTAAATGTTGGATATGAAACGTAATAAGTAACTAATTCATCAACATATAATGCTGACCAACCACCATCACTTACATCTGCAATGGCAAGTTGAATATTTCTTCCAACGTATGCCTCTAAGTTAATGAAGTGTCTAACCATTGTAACTGTATTGAAATTACTTGTGGCTAAATTGATTTGATCCCCATCGCTACTAAAGGTTAATAAGTCAGCCCAAACTAAATCTTGACGTGTTTCTGTATCAATAACGTGAAGTGATGCGGTTCCTGCCATCTTGATTGAAACTAAACCAGTTCCAGATAGCACAAATGGACGTGAGATAAATCTATAAATAGAACTATCTCCACCAACAAAACCACCAACTTCATCATTTTCAAACCAACCTCTGAAGAAGCCGTTATCTGTCTTATTAAATGGCATCATAGTTGCGGCATCTGGTCTAACTTCATCAAATCCGATTGCTCTATCAAAACGAAGTCCCCAGTTAGCACCATTAAAGTAGTGATAATCAAAATACCAATGATTGATAAAGTCATTATTTGATTCAAAATTATCTGAAATATCATTTACTGGTCTTAAAAACATTTCCTTTAAACCACCGTTAAGGTAGTAATTTTCAAGAATTTGTTTTCTTTTATTAACTTCCCATTCTCTATCATCAAGATTGAGGTTATTAATAAACCATCTCATTGCATCGCTAACTTGTTCAGCGCTTTGGTTTACATTTAAATAACCAAAGTTAGCAAATCCATAACCTTCAACTTGGTAGTCTACAATTTCAATATGCATATCAAAATCATCGCCACTTGCCATAAGTGATGCATAAGCATCATCAGGAATCTTGAAGTAACGTAGTAACATTGGGTTTTCTACGAATGTGTCATTATAGAAACTATGAACATAATTTCCATAATAGATATTTAAGTGAACTGGATCACCGGTCACATCATAGTTTTTGGCGCCACCAAATTGGAAATAAATATATTGAGTATGTTGTTTCCAGGTTCTTGATGTCAAAGTTCCTGTCCAACCTTCTGCAAGTTCGCCACGGTAGAATGTATCAACGGCTTGAAAATGATAGTTTTCTCCCCAGAATGTAGAGTTTCTATCACCAAATCCACCAGCAGCATCTGTCCAGTTAGTAAAGAAGGAACTATCAGTACGTATATACGATTCGTAATCAACAGCCATTGATTCATTTGCTTTTTTAGCACTTGTTCCAATAAGAGCGCCACCTAAAAGACCTAAACCAAGGCCTAATGTTAAGAATTTCTTTACAATTTTCATACTATTTTCCCCCTAACAACTATCAGGAATTATCTATAAACGTTTAATTTTGCAGTCTTTGATTGAAGCTTAATTTCTAAGCCATCACTACTTTCTTTTGGATAAATAACATTCGACATTGAAACGCCATTAACGAATATTTCGACTGAGTACTTATCCATAACAACATAAATAATGTCTTTAACCTTTTTCTCGTATGGCATCTTTCTTATCCCTTTAAAGGATAGTTCATCTTTTTCAAGCCCAGTTATTACTTCTCCTGAATGACTTCTATCAAACACAAAGTCACTACCATCTAAATAGAATTTAGTAACTTCATTATTACCTTTTCTTAATTCAAGTGAAAATTCACTTAAATCTTCAACTTCTAATTCAAGTGTTCCCACTGAAAGGTGGTCTGAATAAGTATTAAAATTCTCAGCTTTTTTCGCTAATTTTCCAAAAATAACTGGTTTTTGCAATAATTTTCCATCTTCTTCTGAAACATATCTTGGAACAGTTAATTGACCAACAAAACCATATTTTGCGCTTGGATAAGTTCTTCCCCACATTTCCATCCAACCGAAAAGAATATTTTCTGCTGCAATTGTTTGAGGAGCATAAAAATCAAATCCGTAGTCTATTGTTCCGTATGAATCAGAAATGAACTTATTATCTAGAAATTGTCCGTGTCTATAGTAAGTTGAATTAATATTTAAATGTTTGTAACCATCAACCATTTGATCTTGTTCACAGTACATCAGTAACCCTAAATCTTCGATATAATCAGGACACTCAATCATCTTACCTGTGCTACCTTCTTCAAGTACATCAGAGACAAATTCCCAATGTAGTAAATCTAAAGATTTATAAAGTAAAATTCTTCCTTTTGCATCAAGCTTTCTAGCAGCCACTAAAATATAGTAGGCATCACCTTTTTTAAAGAGTTTTGGATCTCTAAAATCATTTGAAGCATAGCCTTCAGGGAGATTATCTTTTCCAATAATTAAACCTTGCTTAATAAAGTTAACACCATCATCTGAATATGCTAAGCATTGTTGTTGAATAATCTTTTCAGGATTTTCGTTATTAATAAATCCTGTATAGACTACGTAAAGACGATTATTAACGACAAGAGAACTTCCTGAAAAACAGCCATCCTTATCAAATTCATCTCCTGGAGTTAATGCGTATGGAAGATATGACCAATTAAGTAAATCATCACTGACTACATGACCCCAATGCATCGGTCCCCATTCACATGAATATGGATGATGTTGGTAAAAAACATGGTATTTTCCTTGGAATTTTACAACTCCATTAGGATCATTAATCCATCCTTTTTCACCTGTTATATGGAATACTGGTTTATAACTTTTCTCACTCATATTTTCGCCTTTATTTTTCCCTTTGCACCCTCCTAATGAGAGCGACATTATTAATGGGAATAATAGAAGTAATTTTCTCATTATTTCTTTTCTGCATTTATGCAGGAAGTAGGAACTTCACTAGCATCTGCATAATAAGTAATAAATTCATCTACAAACATTAAACCCCAATCGTTTGTTGCGTTATCAACAATACGAATCTTAATGTTTTTGCCAATATGGGCTGATAAGTCTAACTTGTAATCAACCATATTGGCAGCATAAACACCATCTTCTGCTAAATCTTTTGGATAGCCAAGGTAGTAATAATTTTTATTAATTGCTTGGAATTTTTGGTTAAAGGTGGTTGCTAAAACTTCATTAGTGTCTGCATCAACAAATTCAATGTAGCATTTCGTGCTATCTTTACCACCACCAAGTTTGTAGGTGATAATTCCGCTTCCTGCAAGTTCAAATGTCGAAGAAGTCATCGTACCTGTATTTGCTTCAGCTGCTTCCCAACCATTCATAAAGAATGAACCACCTCTATTAAATAAGAAACATTCAAACCACCATGTATAATCTCTAGAGATTCCCATAATTGGATTTTCACTATCAGAGAAAGTCCAACCGCTAGCATCACCAGTTTCAAATGTTCCGTTTAATACTTGATATGGAGAGGATTCTTCGACAAATGAAAGTGTATTTGGAGTTTCAAGTGCTTTGGTGTCTACTGCATCTAAGCTTTCATAATAAGTAATAAAGCTATCAACACAGACTAGACCCCAGTTATTTGTTGCATAGTCCACAACTTGAATCTTAACTTTTCTACCATGAACAGCTGATAAATCAGCTTTATAAAGAATTAAGTTCATAAGGTTTGCACCTTTTCCAATGTAATCTAAAACATTTGGATCACTTAAATCGTTAAACATATAGTTTGCAAATCTAAGTAATTCTTCGTTTGTTGTTGCATCAATAATAGATACATAACAAGAAAGAGGGTCTCTACCACCTGACATTCTGAAGGTCATGACATCCACTCCACCAACAACAAATGAATCAGAAGTTAATGTTCCAACGTTTCCTTCAACTGTTTCACCATTAAAGAAATATGAACCTTTCTTGTTAAAAACAAGCTTTGGATCGTCCCACCAATAGTTTTTGGAGGAAATCTCACCAATTGGGTTAGCTTCATTTGATAAAGTCCATCCAGTTAAATCACCGGTTTCAAATGTTCCGTTTTTAACTTGGAATTCACTAACTGGTTCTCTTTCATAAACTGAGGAGACATCAATCTTGTAATATTCTTTATCTTTCCAATATGGAGTTTCTTCATAGAAAGTTTCAAATGAGTCAAATGTCATACATCCAAGTTCATCTAAACTATCGTTATTATCAACGATTTCAAGATACATTGATTCACCAATGAATTCCCCTAAATCAACATAATATTGAAGCATATTTAATAAGTGCATCTTCATTGGCACAAATGGGAATTGTTCATTCTTATATTGAACATTACTGACTTTTGCAACCTCAACAGGTTCTCCATCGTTGACGGCCATAAAGCGAATATAAGTTAAGTTTTGGTCTGAACATCCACCTAACTTAAATGAAATAAATCCTTTGCCACCAAGTTTAAAGACACTGGAACGTAAAACACCAACACCACTTGGATTAAAGTGACCATAATGGTAATTTCCATCTCTATTGTAAGTAATGTTTTCGTTCCACCATGTTGATTCATTGTTAACGCCATCATTTGAGAAAGCATCGCCGCTTACAATATCCCATCCACCAAGAGAACCAATTTCAAAGTCTGGATTTTTAATGTGATATTCATCAATAGCATCGACATCTTCAACATATTGACGTTGTTTTACAAAGTAAGTTCCTTCGGCTTGAGCTTGTGAGTAACCAATACGAATATCATCAACACTTAAATATCCATAATAAACATCTCTATCATTATCTACGATTCGGATGTAGCATTCTTTTCCAGCATAAGTGCTTAAATCGATTGTATATTCAGCAAAGTTATCAGTATGATAAACTCCAACTAAATACTTATTAGCATCAACATAATCTTCTGTATGTTCTAAGAAGTAATCGTTAGTTTGTCTTGCAATCATTTGATCTGTTTCTGCTAGATAAACACCAACATAACAAACTTCTTGTTGACTCTTTTTCTCTGCATTCTCGCCTTTACCTTTGGTAAGTGCGCCACCAGCTAGTTTTAATTTAATAACACCATCTTCAGTTAAGAAGAAGTTGTTACTTCTAATTGCGCCAACACGACCATGTGAATGTTTTAAATCAAAACCTTGGCCTGATAAGTACCAATTTCCGGTCTTGTTAACATCAATAACATTATGTTTTGAATCATCTTTAAAGTAGAAGTTTTCTCTAGAGGAAACTGAATCATTGTTATAAGCATCACCATATTCAATAGTCCAACCAGATAAATCTGATGATTCAAAACCACCGTTAACAACATAACGGGTTTGAATTTCTTTGTTTTCTTCTTTTTTAGAATCTTTTTTACAGCCCACTAAGAGTGAGGAAGAAAGTGCTAAGACAAATAAAACTTTAATAGTTCTAGTTTTCATTGCTTTTTCCTCCTTTCTTATGCTGTAGCGAGGTTGCCATTATTATCGTAATAGGCTGGTTCAACCTCGTCTTTAAAGCAGCCCTTCATTTGGGTTACTTTGAATTTAGTGAATTTCATTTGACCGCGATTATCAAACATAGAGATAAAGTCACTATCTCCATATTTTGGATAAATACGTGTTGTAATTGTGGCAATATCATTGATATAAATCTCTAGTTGAGAACGATCAACATAAATAGTTACATCAAATTCTCGTCCTGTATTTGGCACTACCCAAGTATCTGATTTATCTGGGTAATCTAAAAGTGTTGAACGAGTTCTATTAACGAAAACACCAAATTCACAAAAAGTAATTGCGGTTCTTTCTGTTCCGATGTAGTTTTCAGTTGGATTATATCTAACGTAGATTCCACTATCATAGATAGAATCGGTTGGATCAAGAGTGAAACTTGCCTTGATTTCGTACATATCGCTACGAACATCTTTAACTTGTTCAGCAAGTTCTTCAGCACTTAAGCCTTCACCTTCATATTCAAATAATGTTTCTTTATATAAAGTTGAGACTGCTTCAACTGGTCTTCTAATTAAATCAACACCATTGTCTGCTAAGAAAATTTCAACAGGCATTGCTAAGTTATGAGCCCAGCCTGCAATAGCGTTTTGAGCAGTACCAGCAGATTTACCCTGTGCTAATGAGATAATGACAGAATGACCATCTTCGTAGTTAGTAATACCTGCTGCTCTTTCTTCATCTGTTATATAGCAGAATCCTGTTTGACCTGTATAAATTCCTTTACCATGGTCAAAAAGTCTAGGTTTTGGATCATCTGGAATAAATCTACAAGTAGTCTTATTAAATGTTCCAATCCAGTAATATGTATCAACAACATAACCATCAACTGTGTATTGAGGTGAATCAAGGAAAATATATTTAGTTACTGAACCATCTTCAGTATGAATTGGAAGCATAACGCAGCATTCCCAGTGTTTTCCTTGTTCTGGATAATCTTGATAACTTACTTCAAAAGTAAAGCCCATGTATTCCCAGTTTCTCATATCAGTTGATCTAAACATGTTAGTTGAACCACCATGAGAATTGTCCCAGTCATCAGCGACAGATGTAGAAACCATCATGTAATAGTAAGGTTCATCGTACCAAATAAATGGATCACGGAATTCTTCAATCTTACCTTGTGAATGATCACTTGGTTGAACTAATGTATTAACATCTTCAACAGTCCAATCTGTTAAATATGGATCATCTGGGTCAACGCAATGTGCATAAAGCACTGATTGATGTGAAAATCTTGATGTTTCTTTCCAGTCAACATAGTTGGTACCTGCCGTTACTGTTAGCCAAGGAGTTCCGTCTGGTCCAATAACTGAACCACCAGTCCAAGCACCTTCTGGACATGCAGGTTCTTGTGGAACTACAGCATCTTTAACATAAATCCAGTGAATCATATCTCTAGAGCAAATATGTGCCCATCTAATTTGAGACCAGTATGGTCCAATTGGGTTATGTTGATAGAAAACGTGGTACATTCCCTTATAGTAAATAGGAGCGTGAGGTTCGTTCATCCACACTGCTGGTGGGATACCGTGGTATTGAGGTCTATAACGATCACCGCTATAAACATCTGTATCAAGAGTTGCTTCAGAAAATGGAAGTTCTGGAACTTTCCCGTTATCTGAATATTTATTAAATAATCCTTTTAATTCTTTTGGATTAAATGAGTCATGATAAACTTCAACTTCGTCTACTAAAGCTGAAGGGGATTGTCTTGCAATACCGAATTCATAAATTGGTGAGCAATAATAACCAAAATAAAGTGGTTCATCGCTTGGAATAATTTCAGTATTTGCTAAATCTGGGATAAGTGCTTCATATGCAACTTCACCATTGAAAGTTAAGCAGATATAACCTGTTTCGCCATCAAATGTTGCAGCAATATGAGACCATTCCCATAATGGAAGAGTATTAATTGGGTCATAATAACCCACAAAAAAGTCTTGATTTGTTTCGCTATTATGAAGATTCATTTGTAAGCCCCACATACCAAGACGGGCATAACCAAATAAGAAACCTTCATCGTTTTCCATATGACCCCAGTCAAAAAGGGCGGTCATTCTTGGGTGTCCTTTACAATTAAATTCGTTTCCATATTTATTTAAGTTTTCAAATCCACGTGGAGCAACCCAAGTTGAGAATGTTAATTTGTTTTTTGGAGCTTCGTAATCACTAACTCTTATTCTAGTAGAGAAGCCATCCATATAAAGTGACTTACCATTAACGCCTTGTTTTTGGAGTGGATCATTTGGTTTTTTAAATAAAGAAGCAGCATTATCTTCGCTAAAAACGTAGTCAATTTTGTATTTTTCACCACTTACGTTATCTTTGGTTCTTGAACCACTTACATCTTCAAAACTAAAGGAAAGTGTTGGGCTTTTCTCTTTATTTCCAGGTTCAGCCTCTTTTTCGTTTTGTTCATTTTGTTCTTTCTTTTTCCAAAACATCAAGTCTTGGATGCTACAAGCTCCAAGTAAAAGAACACTTGCAAACATTAAACATAATAACGATCTTTTTCTTTTCATAGTTTGAACCTTCCTTTCTACATTTTTAGACCAGCAGTGCCGAAGCCTTTGACAATGTATTTTTGAGCTAACGCATAGATGATAAATATTGGAACTGATGTTACGACAAGTGATGCCATAATCTCACCAGTTGTAATGCCTTGAATTGATTGAATTGATGTTAAAGCAGCTTGAATTGGTAGTAACGGCCAGCTTTCATCACCCGTATTTGGTAAGACCATCATTGGCCAGACATAGTCATTCCACACTCCAATGAATGTAAATGCTGCTGTTGTGGCAATAATTGGTTTTGATAATGGAAGTATAAGATCAAAGAACACTCTTACTCTACTTGATCCATCAATATGCATTGCTTCTTCATATTCCTTTGGAATAGATGAGAAGAACTGAGTAAATAAGAATATATTAAATACCGAGATAATAGACGGTAAGATAACTCCAAACACGGATAATCCTTTTTTAAGTCCAAGTAGCTGCTTCACTATCGAGTAAAGCGGAATAATACTTGTTTCCACCGGCACCACAATTAAGAAAAGAATAATAAAGTTAAAGAATCCTTTAGCAGGGAAATCAAATTTAGCTAAAACATATCCAGCTAAACCATTAACTAAAATATTGAAAATAATGACAACAATCGCATAAATTAACGAGTTAATTGCATATTTCCAAACGTCGTAACTACCAAATATTACTTTGTAATTGCTAAAGAATCCGCCTAAATTAGAGAAATCTGGAAAGAACATCTTAAGTGTTCCGTTTGAAAATGCGATTGATTGCTCACTCTTCGTAGACGCTGCAAACATGTATAAAAGTGGAAGAATAAATAGCAATGATAAAGAGATGCCCACTACATAGTAGACAACTGACCACGCAATTTTCTTCTTACTTCTTTTAGCAGGAACAAAATTAGGATCGCTATGCATTAATGCTTCCCTATTAGAAATCATCTTTTCTTTTTCTCTCCTAATAATTTTCTTTGCACGAAAGTAATTGTTCCCATGATAATTGTCATAATAAGAGCAACTGAACAAGAATAACCAACGTGACGATAAGTAAAGCCTTGTTGATACATGTAGTATGACAAAGTCATACTTCTAATCTGATAACCAGTTAATAACATTGGCTGAATCATAACACGACACGCACCTATAAATACTGTAATAAGGATAAAGACCATTGTTGGTTTTAATCCTGGAAGAGTAACTGTAAAGAATCTTCTAAAAACATTGGCACCATCAACTTTGGCAGCTTCATATAAGTCTTTTCTAACATTACCAAGTGCGGATAAGAAAATAAGCATTTGATAACCACAACCTTGCCATGCAGACATAAGAACCATCCACCACAAAACTGTATTTGGATCACCAAGGAAGTCTTTAGTGTCCACTCCAAATCGGCCAAGAATTGAATTCATAATGCCGTTTGGATTTGGTGAAAGAATGACCAACCAAAGGTAAGCTGTAACGGAAAGAGAAATGGCAACTGGAGCAAAGAAACAAATCTTAAAGATTGTTGTTCCTCTTCTTTTGTTGTTGCAGAAGAGTGCTAAAAGAAGCGCTAAACCAATTTGAAGTGGTACAACAAGCACCACGAATATTGCTGTGTTTTTAACTGAGTGATAAATAGCACCTTTATTCTTAAATTCTTGGGCAAGCATCTTAAAGTTATCAAACCCAATAAATTTAACTTCTGTTGGGTGAAGCAAATCAAAATCAGTAAATGCATAACCTAAAGAGAAGAAGATTGGAAGGATAACAAAGAAGAATGCTAAAAGTAGAGCAGGAATAAGAAGTCCATACGCTGTTAATGACTCTCCTAAATGGAATTTTTGTTCACTTTTTCTTCGTTTAACAAAGTCGATGACAAAAATAGAGATGAATGCCACCAACAATGCTAGAAGAATAAGTAAAGCTGCTAATTCCATGGTTTTTCCTAAGAATTTTTACTATTTAAGCTTGTCTAAGTCTCCTTGGAGAACTAAAGCTTTGTTATGAACGATTGTAGCTGTATCGCCGCTTCTAAGTTCACTAATAACTTGACCGAAAGCACTTGAGAATTCAGGATAACCAATAGTTGCCGGTCTTTCTTTTCCTGAAAGTTCAAGTTGTTTACGTAAAACATATTCTGGTGAACCAGCAGCATAATTAACTTCAGCATCTTTGTTTGCTGGAATCATGCCTGTATGGTCAGTAATAGTTTTTGATGAAGTACCATTTGTGATGTATTTAAGTAATTCAACGACTAAAGATTTATCTTTTCTTTGGTTGTTGGTAATTGCGTATGACCAAGAACCAGTTGCGGATGCTGCGATAACATCTTTTGGATATGGAAGAATTCCCCATTTATTTCTATCTTTAATACCAAAGACAGCTTCATATTTATTATCTAAATCTGGAATTGTCCAACCTGATGATAAGTACATGCCAACAGCACCGGTAAAGAAGTCTGTTGCACCGATACCATAACCTGTATAACCAGAATTAATTAAATCCTTAAAGAATTGGAAGCCTTTAATTGATGCTGCACTATCAAAGATACCTGTTGCTTGTAAACCTGTTTCATCAACAAATCCACCGCCTGCAGCATAAATAAATGGATAAAGTAAATATGTTGCAGTTTCATCTCTAGTCGCATCAAGTCTCATATCAACTGGAGTCTTACCAAATGCCTTTAATTGAGCGCAGACTGTTTTAAATTGATCAAATGTCCATGGGTTTTCTGCAGTATATCCATCAACATTAATGCCAGCATCACGGAAAATTTGTTTGTTATAGTAGAAACCAGCACTACTTTCTTGAATTGGAAGACCATAAAGTTTTCCTTGATATGTATTTAAAGTAATAAACTTTGCTTTTTCTTCACTACTAAGTGAATCAGAGATGTCATATAAATAACCTTTGTTTGCGTAAGCTGCACAGTTTGGAGCATCAAATGTAATGATGTCTGGGAGTGTGCCATCTAACATATCTCTAGAAAGTTGTGAATCATATGCATCGTTTCCGCCTGTTCTTGCAACGAAAGAAGCGGTTACTTTAATACCTTCTTTTGCGTGGTCATTATTAAATGCATCAATGATTTTTTGATAACCTGTACCTTCGGTAGATTTTCCATCAACGTGGAAACGAATAGTAAGTTTCTTTGATCCGGCCTCTGAGTTTGGATCGCTTTCTTCATCTCCGCCACCACCGAACATGCTACATCCGGCTAACAAGAACGGAACTGCGAGTAATAGTAATGATTTTTTCATTTGATTTTCCTCCTATTTTGTTGTGTCACCTTTTACAAATTGACAGTCAAATTTATTTATCATTTCGAAATCTTTTTCGTCATTTATTAACTTAATTAATAGTTCAACACATCTTTTTGCCATTAAATCGATTGGCTGTTTCAGTGTTGTCATGCTCTTACAAGATGTTCTGAAGAATTCACCATCATAAGAAATAACTTGAACTTCTTCAGGAAGTAAGCATCCCGCTTTTTCAAATCTCTTTTTAAGAATATTCGCGAGAATACATCCTGAGACAAAGATTCCATCAATCGTTTTATCTGTACCAAATAGTTCATCAATTAAGGCTTCTTCCTCACCATGTTTGATTTCTCTATTCACAACGATTTCTTCCATACCGTGTTCTTTCATAACATCTCGGTATGCTTTTTCTCTTAGGATAACTTCGCTTTCTTGAGAAGGCTTAGTTCCTAAGAATGAAATCTTTTTTGCGCCTTTTTCAATTAGATATTCAACACCTTGTCTTGTTGCCTCATAGTTATTCGTGGTCACAATTGGAATGTTTTTACCTAAATGACGGTCAATTGATACAATTGCAAGGTTTTTGAACTCTGATTCATCGTGCTCATAGTGAGTGACGAATATCGCTCCATCGGCTTGTTTTTGGGCAAGTCTCCGTATAATTTCTTTTTCTCTTTCGATACGATGCTGACTAGAGACCACAAGAAGTGAATATCCGTGAGCATCTGCGGCAAGTTCGAGTTCTGCAATTAATTTAGCAAAGTATGGGTGGGCAATAACTGGAACAACAACCGCGAGAACATAACTCCTATTTTGTGACAATCGTTTTCCGGCGATATTTGGAACATAATTAAGTTCCTTAATTGCCTTTTGAACTTTTGTCTTAGTTTCCTCAGATATTTGAGGAGAGTTATTAAGAACTCTTGATACAGTTCCAATACCTACTCCAGCTTTAACAGCTACATCATGAATTGTTGGGGATCTTGTCATAACTTTTTTCCTTTAACTATTTATTTTTCTTACCACCAAACAAATTCTTAAAGAAATCACCAATTTTCTTAAAGAGATTTTTTAACCACTGAGCAAATCCAGATTTCTTCTTTCCGGATTCTTCGTCTTTATCAGTTACTTCTTCATCTAAATTAACAACACTTACTTTAAATGAGATAGAATCATTTAATAAAACATCATTGTCACCTTCGTTAAATACTTCGTGAGCAATTGTAAGAGTGTAATCTGAAACAGAATATTTGCTATTTTCAAGAGTTACACCATTAACAGCGACAGATGTAATTGGGGTTGTGCCTACATAGACAACAACATTTGTGCCTTTTTCGACAGTTAAATCATTAATTACTAACGAACTAGATGATAAGCTAACATCAACTTTTACAACAAATGTTAAGGAAGCACCGACAATCTTAAATTCATAAATTCCAGAGTTTGGTAAAAGATTGAAATAAGATTCACGGATAAATAAATTATCGACTTCTTGATAGTAATAACCTGGTTCAAGGCGTGTATTTGATAATGTTAAGTTATAAACAGCAGTAACAAAGTCATCTACTGATAATGAAATTGCTAGATTGCCACCATTATATTCATAATTTTCTTTCACAAGTGAAAGGGCTCTAAATTTTGCTTTGGCAGAGAAAATATTTAAACCAAAGTGGCCTGATAATGGTTCGTTATCTAATAAAGTGTAATTAATAGCAGAAATACCATTAACTGAAACACTAATTTGTTTACCACTTGCCTTAATTGAAAGAGTAATATTTGTTAGTCCCGCATCAATGACTCCACTACGAGTAAGTTCACCGTGAGCTGACCATAATTTAACAATATGTTCACCAGCATCATAGTTTGCAACAAGATAACTTGACATATCAGATGTTGCTCTAAAGACTAAAGCGGCTGCTGTACCACTTACGATGTCAAATTGTCCAGCATAAATGAAATCACTTGATGATTCTTCTGCTAAAAGGAATCCGTTTCCACTGGTTTTCTCGCCAATAATTGAATCTTCAGCCATTAACCAAGAACCTGAAACAACGCCTTCTTTCTTAAATGTTAAGTCAGAAACAAATGTTGAAGCATGGACTGTAACATTAATAGTTTCAGATTGATTTCCTGCAGAAACCATAAATGAAGCTGTACCTTCTTTAAGCGCAGTAACATTCAATCCTTGATTACTTGCTTCGTAGCTAACAACATCATCATTTTCAAGTTCGCTCCAGACTAATGAATCACTTCCGGAGAACCATGCAGTGATGAATTTTTCAGTTGTAAAACTCTTATCTAAATCAACTTCAGTATTTGAAACATAAAGTTTTCCTTCACCTGCTGCAATTTCGCCTCTATAAACTGATTTAATTTCGTTAAGTTTTAAGTAATTAACATGAGCATGATCAGCTTTAAGTGAAGCACCAGTTGAATACATTGATGCTGTAGTGACAAAGTAGAAGCTAATTGAGAAGTCTTCACAGAATACTTCTAATCCACCATTGTCTGATAAAACATAAAATGTTTTGATATTTGAATCGCCTAATATTCCTGAGGCATATTTAACGTGCCAGTCAATGTTTGTGTTGATACCTTTATCATCTAAGTTTGTTCTATCAACATAGTAACCATCAGTTGAGTTCCAACCGAGTTGCATATATTCGTTATCACCAACATCAACTTTGAATGTTATTGGACTATTAGCAGTAGTCGTAACGCTTGCTTCCATTTCGAAAATGTGGGTGTGAACATCTTTAAGTGGGTTTTCACTACTAGAATCAAGATCTAAGCTAGAAACGTTTACAACAGATGTCTTCTCTAAATGAGGATTATTAACTGTGATAGGTTTTTGAGTAATACGGTAGTTGTTATTTGCATCTTTTAAGACTCCATATTCAACAGGAATAGTAAATCCACCATTCCATCTTCCTCTTAATCCAGCGTATTCACCCGGTCCAGTACAGAATGAAGCATTTAAGTCACCTGAGAACCAGTTTAAGACTATGTCTTTTTCATTGTAATCACTTGTTGGATCGTTAATATAGAAAGATTGTGAAGCATAAGTGTCTGGACCAAAGTCTAATGGTTTAAGCCTTGCTTCAATTTCTTCAAGTGAGTAAGTTGAAATATCGGTTCCGCTTTCATCTTTAAAGATGATGTTTCCGCCGTTATATTCAATTTGTCCAAGTATATATGTGCGTGATTTATTAGTTAAATACGCGTGTGTATCATTTAAATTATCTTTAATAAAGCCAACACCAATACATTCAGGGTTTGGGAAATTAAATTCTCCTGCAAGTGACCAATTAAGTAAGTCTGTTGATTTAAGGAAGTATCCTTTTCTTGTTGCAACATAACCGCTTAATGTCATTCCCCAAGTTGTGACTTTACCTGTTCCATCTTTTTCAAGCGGGAATACTTTTGGGTCTCTCCAGTCTTGTTTATTTGGATTGACCATTGTTTGATGAATTCCAAGTCCTGATTTAACCCAAGTTAAACCTTCGTTATCTGAATAGATAATTTCTTGGTCTTGATAACCACCATCTCTTGTATAAATAGCAATTAATCCATCACCGTTTCCGTTTGGGAACCAGTTCTTTTCATCAATTGCATCACTCATTCCATGGTAATATGCAACAGCACAGCCGCTCCACATATAGGCATCGCCTGCAAATTCGGCTCTGCCAGCTCTTTCTGGGAATAAACAAACTGGAAGGAATTCCCAATGGAGTAAATCTCTACTTCTTGCGTGGCCCCAGAACATTGCGCCCCATTGAAGTCCAAATGGGTTTGTTTGATAGAAAGCATGATACCAACCATTGAAATAACAAAGTGCATTTGGATCGTTAGTCCACTTTGCAAATGGTTGTAAATGGTATTGGTTTCTATATGGTTCAGAGAAGTATGAATAATCTGATTTTCCATACTCAATATTGTTAAGATAAACATCAGCATTAAAGCAGTTCATTCCGATGTTTCCGCCTGAATATCCATAGGATTTTCCGGTTAAATCGTTTAAATCAATAACTGAATCGATGCCAAAACGTTTGATGCCTTCAACATAAAATTCAACGTATGCATGTTCGTCTTCTCTAGTTAAAACTAGCTTAATATTTACGTTTTCAATTTCTCTTACCCATGGGTTAATCATTTCCCATTCTTGTTGTAAGAGTGCTCCATGACCAAGGAAGTCACAAGAATATAATTCATCAACAAAACCACCTTCTCCAAGTTTAAAATAAAGAAGTTTGACGTGGTTTTCATATCTATCTAAATTAATAACAAAATAATGATCGTTTTCTAAAGCGCCGAACGCTAAGCCTGCTGCTTGACCATTTCTAAAATGTAAATCTGCTGTATAAACAAAGCTTTCATCTTCATCGTATGATTTATCAAGGAGTTTAAAAGCATCACCTTCACTAACAAGTGATAATTCTTCTTCTGCATTAGCTTGTAAAGCGTTACTACTTAAGGCAGAAAATGCTCCAATAGCGAGTGCTGAGGCTAATAATGAGGTAATTAAAAACATCTTTTTCATAGGCATTCCTCTTTATTTAATTAATTTATAGATAGAAGTTTCTTTTTCTTTATCAAATAAGTGACAGTTCTTCACATCGAAATTAACAAAGATTTTATCTCCTGCTAAAAGAGCTAGTCTTTGTTGAACTGTAAGTGAGAATTCTATTTCGCTATTTTCAAGTTTACAAATGATATTAACGGTATTGCCAAGAACTTCAACAAAATTGACAATTGCTGGAATTCCTTTTTCCCCAATTGAAATGTGTTCTGCTCTAACACCTAAAACGACATCTTTTGGACCTCTAGTTAAATATTCATCTTGAAGTGGTTTAAATTCAGATAATTTGTGTTTAATAACTGTGTCGTTAGGAAGAATAATTTCTCCATCTTTGCCTTTAGCTTCAAAAACGACATTGAAAAAGTTCATTTGAGGAGTTCCAATAAATCCTGCGACAAATAAATTGGCTGGATTATCATAAATTTCACTTGGAGATCCAACTTGTTGAATAACTCCATCTTTCATAACAACGATTCTATCACCCATTGTCATAGCTTCGATTTGATCATGGGTAACATAAACAAATGTTGTTTTTACTTTTTCATGAAGTTTTACAATTTCGTTTCTCATTGATGCTCTAAGTTTGGCATCAAGGTTTGAAAGAGGTTCATCAAGTAAGAAGACTTTTGGGTTTCTCACTAAAGCTCTACCTAAAGCGACACGTTGACGTTGTCCACCACTCATCTCACTTGGTTTTCTATCTAAGAGATGTTTAATATCTAAAATTTCGGCGGCTTTTTGGACTTTTTCATCAATTTCTTCTTTGGTGTAGTGCACCATTTTCATCTTTGCTTGGCCGTTTTTGTCTAAAACTTGATTGCCTTCTTTATCAAGGACAGGTTTCTCAATTTTCCTAAGTTTTAATCCATAAGACATGTTTTGGTAACTTGTCATATGAGGATAAAGAGCATAATTTTGGAAAACCATTGCAATATTTCTTCTAGAGGCATCTACATTGTTTGAATAAATCTTATCGATATAAAGTTCACCACCTGAAATGTCTTCAAGTCCTGCAATCATTCTTAAGGTTGTAGACTTACCACATCCAGATGGACCGACTAAGACGATGAATTCACCATCTTGAATTTCTAAATTGAAATCACGAACTGCAAAAGGACTAAGATTTTGTTCTTGTTCTTTTTTCTTTTCCTTTGTTGTTCGAGGATAAGCTTTATAAATGTGTTTAAGTGAAATAGAAGCCATGGTTTTACCTCTTTTATGGAAACGTTTCCACATTTATTGTATTTTCTTTCTTTTTCGTAGTCAATATCTTATAAACAAGATACCGATTGCTGTGCTTAAAAATGGGTTGAATTTTTCTAATAGAACACAGAAATTGTTATAAAATAAAAGTGTAAAGCAAAAAGATTTGTAGCACTTCTTTTATAAAAGAAGTAAAATGCTAATAAGGTAAACTAATGAAAGAACGTTTATTACCAGTCAAAGTCATTGAAGCTAAAAAAATAGATAATGCTGAAGCGTTATTTTTAAATAAAGGCTTCTATACTTTTCATGATGGAGACGGAAATAACTGGAATAAATACACCAAGATGGATGGGCTAGGTTCATCTTTAGTTTTAGACTTTGGTAAAGAGATGAGCGGATACCTAAGAATATTTACTGGTTGGGTTCATACCGCAAATTGCAAAGTAAGAATTCGTTTTGGTGAATCTCTTGGCGAAGTAAACTCTGAAATTGGTGAGAAAAACTCCACCAACGACCACGCTATTCGTGACTTTTTTAGCTCACTTCCAGCATCAGGTGAAGCCGTGTTTGGACCAACCGGTTTTAGATACGTAAGAATTGATATTTTGGAAGAAAAATACGTGTTTTTCCGTAATATTTTCTGTATTAATGAAATTTATTCAGCCAAACAAATTTACGATTATAAAGGTGAAGATAAACGCATAAAAGAGATCTTTGACACGGCAAAAAGAACAATCGATTTATGTGCTGGAATGGGGTATATAGTCGATGGAGTAAAAAGAGATCGCCTCATTTGGGTTGGTGACTTAGAGCCAGAAATTATGGCGCTTACAACTCTATATAATGATTTTGAAGTTATTAAAAATACTTTAGATATCGCAAGGGAACAATTCCCACTTCCAAGATACATGAATGATATGTATACATACTCTTTCTGGTACATCATTATAATGAACGACTTATTAGAAAGATTTAACTGTGATTCTTATATCAAAGAAAATCTAGATTACTTAACAAAGTTAGTTTCTAATATGAAAGAACTCATTAGTGAAAAAGGTGAGATTAATAAAGAAAAAGCATATTTAGTGGACTGGCCAACTGCTAAAACAAAAGATGAAGAAGTTGGAGTTAGATGCATTTTTATGATGGCAATGAATGCTGCTGAAAAGTTATTCAAGAAATTCAATGTCACACTTAATGACGTTAATGAACTTAAGAAACGTTTATTAGTCAAACCATATGATGTTAAAGAAAAGAAACAAGTTATCGCCTTGAAATACTTTGCCTTTGGTAAAATAAGCGATAAAGAATACGAAATGCTTATTAAAGACGGAGTTAAAGGTTTTTCAACATTTATGAGTTATTACCTTTTAACAGCAATTGCCTCTAAAGATAAAAAACTCGCTATCGAAATGATGAAAGACTACTATGGAGCAATGTTAGATAAAGGCGCCACCACTTTCTGGGAAGACTTCAATATTGATTGGATTAAAGATGCTGGAAGAATTGATGAAATCAATCCAAACAAAAAAGATCTTCATGGAGATAACGGAGCATTTTGCTACATTGGATACCGCCATAGCCTCTGCCACGGATGGTCAAGTGGAGTAATTAAATTTATTAAAGAAAATTGTTAATAAAAAATGGCACTTTGTGCCATTTTATTTTATAAATTTAATCCTTTATATATTTCTTCTGCTAATGCTTCGTAACCTTTTTCAACGAAATGAAGTCCGTCAATAGATTGATATTCTTTTTCGTTTTTGTCACTAATTCTTTCATTTCTATTAATATCAATGACTGGAAGGTTGTGTTCTTTAGCGTATCTTCTTACAAATTCACTTGAAGTATTAGCTTGAGGAATAAAACCAAGAACTGTAAATGTGGAATCTGCAGAAATATGAGGAGCAGTAACAAGATAAATCTTTGCTTTAGAATCTTTTTGTAAAAGAGAAATAAGCTCTCTGTAGTCTTTATTGCCTTGAGTTTCTTCAGTCAATGAATGACCACCATTTGTGCCTAACATAACAATAATGATGTCTGCATCTTTTACATTAACTACTCCGCTTTTGTAATAATCTAAATAAAGTGATGCTGTAAAACCACATTTACCAAAGTTTCTAACTTCAGCACCAGTAAGTTTTTGTAAGAAATATGGGTAATTCTTTTCGTGGACGTCAGCGACACAATTCATGTTTTTTACGCCATAGTCGCCCTCTGTTAGGCTATCGCCAATACAACAAATAATCATATATTTTCCTCTCGTTATATTTTATATATAAATACAGCACCCGGATAATTCCGAGTGCTGTATGTATTAAGTTATGTTAATTTTTAATTAACTTTGCGTTTTTTAATTACGATTACAATGCTTGTTGCACATAAAATGGTAATTGTAGCAACAATAACAATAACGAATGTGTTATTTCCAACATTAATTGAATATAAGATGTTTGAACTTGAAATACCATTTATGTTGTCATATGGATTTGCATCACCATTTGCTGCTGCCCAAGCTTCGTATCTTGCCTTTGAAGGTTTGAAACAATTTGCATTTTGGAATGCAGCTTGTTGTTCGCTTGTAAGAGCATTAAATGCTTCTTTAGCTGTTATATAGTAATGATGTTCGTTATCGGCACAATAGCCTGATTCTGATGTGTAATCAAACATGTGCATTGGACCTTCAACAAAATCTTCAACTACATAACGATCTGCTGGAGCACAATTGATGCGTGCAACACCGGTTGGAGTAAGCCATGCAGATCCATCACGTAATTCAAAACTAAGTGTACCTAAACTAAGATCAGTTACTAATTGATTTGGAATATTAACAAAGATAACGTAATTAGTTTGATCAGTTGCAATTGTAAGGTTCATTGCTTGATCATAAATATGGTTTGCTGAACCAGTTGGATGAGTTGTCTCATAATCTGGATTTTGAACGTTATTAGACCAATCTGTGAAGTCTTTACTATTTGCACGAGCCCATGCATTGTAATAAAGAATGGTTTTACCATTAACTAAAATGTTTTCGTAAATATAACGATAGTGATCTGCTGGTACACCATCAGTAATACTTGTGCTACGTGGAACGTTTGTCCATAAAACATATTGAGTATATTTTGCTCCACCGGTAGCTGTCTTTTCGCCCCAGTTTTGTGGATCTGTAATTCTGTAGTTTTCAACTGATTCTGCAGGTTCTTCTGCAAAAATAATATTTTGACCTGGAGTATGAACGTTTACTGGGTCCAGACTTGATTTAAATGTTAAATCCTTTGGTAACATGTATGTATTACCATCATAATAACCTTCAAATAAACCAGCCTTTAATGTAATAACAATACTATCTGATGGAAAATAACGGGTATTAAATTTGAAGCAAAGCTTCATTGTTTGAATTTCTAATGCAACAGGTGCATAAGCATTTCCTGCATTTAATGGGAAAGAGTGAACACCGCTTGAAGATGGGTAAGATAAATCTTCGTCGACAGCGTTAACCCAATTTCTAAATGTTTTCCCATTAATAAGAATTCCATCACCTAGATTAATGGCTGAACCACTATAATTTTTGTAATGGGTTAAATGGTCATTCAAATAAACATTATCAGGATAGAATTGTTCCGTTAAGTTAAGATCAAAGAAGAAATCGCTAATGTATGAATAACTAAATGCTCTAGATCCTGGAACAATTAGACTTTCAGCATTTCTTTGATTATCGTATGTTTGGAATTTAATGATAGAAAGACCACCAGTAGTTCCATTGTAACCGCACATTGCTTTATCAAGCATAGAAGAAGCAAAACCAGAACATTGATGTGAATATGTAACTGTATCAATTAAAGTCGAACCATTAAATGTGTAATATTCAACACCATTAAACTCAACATGGAAATGTGCTTTTACAGCAGATGGATTTGATAAATCAAATCTAATAAATGCTTTTGTATAATCTGTAAATAATTTGCTATCTCCAGTTACTGATGTTAACTCTGTGGCACCATCAGCTGTTTTCATGACTAAATTTGAAACTTCAGGAGTACGAGCATAGTTGCCAGAAGTACTATATCCTAAATAAATGAATCTAATAGTCGTGTCACTACTAACATAAACAGCATATCCACCGACGCCCATCCAATAATTAGAACGAGTTTTCTTAAAAGTGAATATTTGTTCGCTCTTTGCTGCAAGTGAAGCACCAACAGTTTGTTCTCCGTGGTCAGCATCACCCATAATAATACGAGTATCATTAGGGTCTCTTGTTGCGAATCCTAAATCGCCATCATAGTAAACAGTGTAACCATCTTCAGCGGCGACTTCTTGAACCTTGGCTGCTTGTTTACCTTGTGGAGCCTTGCTTAAACTAATTGCGGCTGCCGCAATAACACCACCAAGTGTTACAAATGACATTGCTGAGAATAAAATCTTTTTTGATAGTTTCATAAAAATAGATTCCTCCTTTTATGCTTAACTAATTGTTAACTTTCATTGTATTTGCTTTTATTAGCAAAAAGAATGTATTTCACTGAAAAATAAGAAACATATTAAAAAATGAAATGCAAAAAGTAGATAATGATATATTTAGATGACTTAATTAGAAATTAACTTCACTACCAAGAAGGTTAGTTCTAACTGCTGCAATTGTCTCGCTTGAGATATCACATTCTTCTTTTAAGTAGTTTTCGATTGCGACGTAAAGAGGTTTATCATCTTCTCCATAAAACGCCATCATAACGTCGTTCATCTTACCCCAGCCCATCCAGTTTCCGTCGTTATTTTTATAGTAGCCACACTCACTCCATGTATTATCTTCATTTGGTGTTGAACGATATCTTTCACCAAAGATTGAGAATGAAGTTAATTCATAGTCTCTAGTTAAATCTTCATAACTAACACCTAATAGACCACTGATTAAATATGAAATAGTACCAGTTCTATCTGCTCCAGCAGAACAGTGATAGTAAACAGGATAATTATTGCTATCTGCCAAAATCTCAAAAATAGATTTGATAGAGGCAATTGAATATGATTCAAAGTTGAATGTTGGTCCGTTTGGATAGGTAATAGAAATACCTGGGATAATTGAGGTATACATCCAAACTGGAAGATTTTGATAATTAAGTCTTGGATCAGAGATGATTTGTTCTGGATTATCTCCTCTTAAATCAATTTCAGTTTTGATTCCTAAAGTATCTAAGAATTGGCTTCTACCAGAAGCTTCAATAACTTTAAGTTCACCACCACGATAAAGTTTTCCATATGGAACTTTAACGCCGTCTTTAGCTGTCCAACCACCTAAGTCTCTAAAATTAGAAACACCATCTACCGTTAAGGTTCTTAATGAATAATCAGTTCTAACTTTGAATGATAAATCATCAAGAATGTACTTATTAGAAGCATCTTTAACACGGTAGTAAACGACGTCGCCTGGAGTTAAAGTGCCATCAAAAGTATAGGCATTTAATGAGCAAGAATATGATTCAAATAAATCAAATGATCTTGTCTTACTAACTTCAACAACATATGGAGCATTCAAATTATCTTCCCAAGTAATTGTTTTTCTTAATTGGTAATTAAATGGCATGTTGTTCTTTAATGCTGCAATGACTTCTTGATCAGTTTCAGCATCTAAATAATTTTTAAGGTTTTGATTCAAAATACTAAAGTTACTTGTCAGAGGCGATAAATATCTACCATCTCTTTTGTCTAATGCACCGTACTCGGTATTTGGAATTTCCTCTGTACACGCTGCATCGTAGTAACATTTAAGGCAATCACAACAATAATAATATGAAATATGACCTGGCTTTGTTAATGTTGATTGAAGCTTATCAAAGTGCATCAATCTGTCGTGATGACAACCTGAAATAACTAAGTCTTGAACATCCACTTTTTGATTACAAATTGTGCATAATTTCCAAGAGTGAGTTAAGTCTTGATGAACTTCTGAACCAGCAATATGTGTATGCTCATCAAAGACTTCATGACATCTAGCACATTCATGCCAGTGTTTGGTTCCATCTGACTTCCAAATACCATTATGAATATGGCCTAAAGCAGGAATTTTTTCAGGATTTCCTATAGATTTTGTGCCTTTTTCATCTTCAAAAAGCTCTCCACATGAACAGGAATAATATGCCTTAGTTCCTTCAGTTTCGCATGTAGCAGGAACCTCCGGATGATAAGTTAATTCTGCGTCATGTCCTGTCATTGAAGCATTAACATGAGCAATCTCAACTAAACCATATGAGTCAATGAATTGTTTATGACAAATATCACAAAGATAGTGACAAATTGATCCGTCATGTGTGTGATCAGGATCTTCACCTTCTATTTCATGAAGTTCATGAGTAGCAACATCAACCTTATGGGAGCAACGTTCGCAAAGGTGATAGTGATAACCGCCTTCTTCATACCAAATGCTTCCTGGTAAGTGACCAAGTTTTTCAATAACTAAACTATCTTGAGAAACTTCTTGTTTATCTTCGTTAAAGTATTTTCCGCACTCTTGACAATAATAGTGAGCCTTCATTCCGTCTTCTACACAACTAGCAGGCACTTCATCAATTAAAGTGCCGAACTTATGTTGATGTTCTGGATTTGGTTCTTTATCATCTTTATCTTCTTTTTGTTGTTCTTCAGGATTATTGTTCTTCTTTTTCCAGAACATTAGATCACTAAAAGAACAACCTGAAATACATAATGAGACTATTCCAAGAAGAATAAATTTATTTTTTAACTTTTTCATATTTCCTCCTTTCTGTAAGTTTTTTCTTTTCTTCACTAGTTAGCTTTACGTTTTCTAATAAAGAAAATTGTTAGACCTACAGACGTTACGAGGAATAATGAACCTGCGATAACACTTATTGCAGTAATAGTTGCTCTTTGCTTTGCAACTCTAGCAGCTTGCGCCATTTGAGCATTTGTAAGTTCTTCATTAGTCTTAATTGAAGAAATAACTGTTTTAATCTTATTTAAAAGAGTTTTTACATCATTAACGGTTTCAGAGTAGCCAATAGCAATCTTTCCTTTGGAAATAATTTCTTCAACCTGAGCTTTTTCAGCATCGCGGTAAACAGTTAAATCAATAGCATCTAATTCAGCAATAGCAGCTGCTTTTACTGATGCTAATTCTTGTGCGTCTAATTGTTTTGCGGTTGGAATTAATGCAAGAGAAGCAAAGAAAGAATCAACTGCTTCTTGAACTGCTGCTTTTGTGCTTGCTTCATCAATTGCTGCATTTGCAGCTGCAAGAATATCTGCTAATGCAGATTGTTGAAGTTCACGATAATCAGCATTATTAAAGGCTGAAGCAATTTCAGCTTTGGAAATGGTTTTATAATTTGCTAAATCGTAAACACCAAATGCAGCATAAGCATCATATAAAGCATTAAGCTTTGCAGCTGGGAATTTAGCGATTTCAGATGCTGTTAATGTTGCATAGGCTTCCATTGCAGCAGTAATAGATGCTCTGCATGCGTCGGTATATTCAATTGGATAAACAATTGCATCAATTAAAGCAACAACCGCATTAATGTGTGCTTGTTCAATGATTTCATCAGAATTTTGAACTAAGTCAATTGCAGCTTTTGCTTGTGCGACTACATTATTTAATCCGATTTCTGTTAATGCGTTTTCAAGTTCGTTAGAGGCATCATCGATAATTGATAAGATGTCTGCTTGTTGTTCATCTTCATATAAGGATAAATCAACATAGTTTTGAAGTTCTTGTTTTTTAGAAGCAATAATACTTGCAAATGCGGCATTATTAACACGACCAATAATAGCATTTCCGTTTTCATCTTTAGTAAACCATGCTGATCCATCGCGTAATGAGAAACTTGGTGTGCTAATTGATAAATCAGTTAGTAATTGGTTTGGAACATAAGCATATGCGACATAGTTTGCTTGGCTTCCAGAATATTGAATTGTAATTGGTAAACATTCATTTACACTAATTGCTCCACCAGGTTTAACTGTCTCATATTCTTGTCTAATTGTCGTGATATCACTTAAATTTGTAAAATCTTTTGAGTTACCTCTACCCCATGAATTGATGGATGTGAAAGATTTACCATTTAAAAGATAGTTATCATAAACGTAACGGAAGTGTGTTGCAGGATATGTATCTGGAACATAGTCTTTGTCACGTGGAATATTTGAATAAATATTGAATTGATGGTATTTACCACCTTGAGAGTTTGTGAATTCTCCCTTATCTTCAACAGTTGCCTTACCATTAATTAAAACTTCGTTTCTTGC